>Ga0209668_10000994_pt1 | contig 11931 bp, 14 predicted proteins | sample FrelakmetPLP11PL_FD_187150 | JGI IMG/M metagenome (GOLD analysis project Ga0209668, IMG submission 187150) | Freshwater lake sediment microbial communities from the University of Notre Dame, USA, for methane emissions studies - PLP11 PL (SPAdes)... | ecosystem: Environmental > Aquatic >... | reverse complement strand
AGGTGTTGTTGAGTGATGAGTGGAGAGATATGGATGGTAATTATGGGTATGTGGGTAGTCGTATACGTAATCATGCAGATGATGGTTGGATATATAGTGATAGGCGAGTGTTTGAGAGTAGGTATGGAGATGAGGGGTGTAGTGAGGGATATTATAGGTGTCGTGTTAGTAATGTGTTTGGTGTAGTTGTGTATAGTGGGATGTGTGAGTTGGTTAAGTTGAGTTATGAGAATAGTCAGAGGATAGAGTTTGTGGATATAGATGTGGTTAGGAATGTGTGTAGGGTTAGTGAGCCTGAGTATAGTTTGTATATGGATGGTGATGCTGTTAGTTTTGCTGTTAATGGTCAAGCGCCTGCGCCGTTGTTAGTTGGAGAGCATAGTAATAATAGTTATAGGGTGATATTGGTGGATGAGGGTCATGTGGCGTTTGCGTTGACGTATGAGGATTATTTGAGTGGTAATAGGGTGAATTTGGTGAGTGGTGCGACTGGTACGTGTTATATGGTGAGACAGAGTTGGTGGACGAATGTGCCTGTGATAGTAGATCCTAATGAGCCGTGAGTTGTGTTGTTTTGAGTAGATGATTTTGAATATGATGAAAGGGAGTATGATATGAGTTGGGAGAAGTCAGATTATAATTTTAAGAAGGGTTTGTCAAGGCGTGTGACGGCTGTTTCAAAGCAGTATTATGAGGAAGAGTCTGATGTAGGTCAGAATATTCATATGAGTGAGGTGTGGAGTGACGAGATATCAACAGATCCGGCAGAAGCAGCATTGGCTGGAGTAGTGAGTTTGTATAATTTTACGCAGTTGACAGAGGATTTGACAGTTGCTGATAGTAGGTGTTATTATGTTAGTGTTGGTAATGTGAGGATAAAGGATTTTGTGTCAGAGAAATATGGTGTAGATTATAGAGCGAGGTTATATGATGGAAATAATGTTGAGATATTTCCGACTGATGTGAGTGGGTGGATATTTGATTATAATACAGGGACTGTGATGTTTAATGGTTCAACTTCTGCGTTTGTGAAGCCGTTGAAGATTGTTGTGTATAAGTATGTTGGTAGGAAGGGTGGATCTGGTGTCGATGAATCAATAAGTCCAACTTGGGTTGGGAAACATGTTTTTAAAAATGATGTTAAGATACAAACAAAACCGGCTCTATTTGGTCAGAAAGAGCTTTCATTTAATGTTGATGGTGCTCAAATAGGGATGTTAGAAGATGGTTTATATCTTGGTGGTATGAGAGTTTCAACTGATAGACTTAATATGGAGTCGTTTTGTCCTTCACCTGAGATACAGGATAGTTTTCATCCTGATGTAACTAATTGTTTTACTTGTATTTCAGCATCTGGTCAGTATGTTTTAGTAACTACCTGGTCAGAGCAATATCTTTCTTGGGATTATGGTGAAACTTGGTTTTCTAATCTTAACCCAAAATTTTCACAAAGTCCAAAAGTAACGTCCGGGAAATGGGCAGGAATTCCGACAGTTACTTCTAATATGTATTATGGCAATGCGATGAGTGCGGATGGGAAAATTATGTATTTGTACTCAAACAGTTCTGGAGATACTATTAATGGGATATGGGCTTCATATGATTTTGGGGCAACTTGGCAACAAAAAGTAACACACTCTCAGCTTGGTGCTTGGAATACTGGAACAGGGGTTTTCAGTTTAATTTGTTCATCAGATGGTAAAAAAGTTTTATTTGGTTGTGGTAATGCTGTAACTGGAGGATCTTTTTTATCAAATGATTTTGGGAATACATTTGTAAGATTGGTGTACAATCCGGCTGGAACAGGGACTCAATTTTTAAATTATATGTCTAGTAATGGTGAGATTCTTTTTTGTGGTGGAAGTGTAACAAGAGGTGTGTGGATGTCAAAGGATGGAGGATCTACTTTTATTAATTTATCTACTCTCAATTCAAATGTTCGTGCAGGGATTTATGCTGTTTCTTCATCTAATGGTAAAATTATAATTATAAATTCAAGTTTAACTAATTCACCGTGGTCTCATAGATCAGAGGATTTTGGAGAAACTTGGGTATCTACACCGGTAATTTTTCCGGCGACTCCAGAAATTCCGACTCCAGGACCTATATCTGCATCAGCTTCTTGTGAGTTTGTGTTATGTGTTATGTCTTTAGGAACTTTGAAAATGCGTAAGATTTATAAATCTATTGATTATGGAAAAACTTATGTAGATACAGGAATGCCTGTATTGGACTATACAACGTCTTGTATAAGTTATGATGGAAAACTTGTGTATGTTCCAACATATTACAGAGCTGGATTTTATACTTCAGTGGCAAAAATAAGGCTTAGAAGTGATTTGAGGTTAAAAGAGATTAATTCGACAGATTATAAGTTGAATAGTTTGCCATTGTTCGATAGAAAACAAATTACAGTATCGGCAAGTACAGGAATTTATAATTTTGTGTTTTTGACAGAGGGTTTTAGTGATCAGGTAAATGTTTTATATAGTGTGTGTTTGACATTGAGTGGTGATAATTCAAGGAAGTGTTGGGCTATATCAAATACAAAAACTATGACAGGATTTGTGATAGAGTTGATTCAGAGTTCAGGTGTGGCCTATGATGCTGAGGTTAATGGGTCAGTTACGGTTGATGTTTTGATAATTAGAAGTTGATGGAGTGAGTAAATTAATATATAGTAATGGAATATAAAATAAAAAAGAAAAGAGATTAATATGAAAATTATGGGAATTGATATTTCGTCGAAATCGACTGGATGGGCTGTTATTGATGGTGATAAGTTGATAAGTTATGGTAAGATAAATCCGACTGGTTCGCTTACGCATGGGCAGAAGTTATATTATTTTGGTGTCGAGTTGGAGAGGATGTTGAATGTTGAGAATCCTGATGTGATATTTATAGAGGATGTTGTGCAGGTAAAGTCAGTTAAGGTATTGAAGATATTAGCGAGGTTTAATGGAGTTGCTGTGGTAGAGGCATATCGCAAATTACAAGTAGAGCCTGTTATGTTTGAGCCTACTGAGTGGAAGAAGATGGTATTGGGATTTGGTAGTGCTAAGAAGGTAGATGCTCAGGTGTATGTGTGTAAGAGGTATAAGTTGTTGAGTGATGAGCGAGTTAGAAGTTATGAAGAGCGTATTGAGAGTTTGAGAGGTGTAGTAGTTGAGGATAAGAGTAGTGAGTTGAAGGATTTGAAGAAGAGGTATAAGAAGAGTGGTGATGAGGGATTATTGAGAGAGATTGAGAAGATTAAGGAGATTGTGTTGAGTGATAAGAAGGGAAATAAGAAAGAGATTGTTAAGAAGTTTGATGAGATGAGTATGGGAATATATACTGAGAGTTCAGTGAATGAGGATATTGCTGATGCAGTTTGTGTTGCATTGGCAGGTCAAATGAGTATAAGATGAAAGAGAAGTATAGTGTTGATGGTGTTATGCCTGTGTTTAGCGGAGATGTTAAGATTACGTATAGAAGTGATGATATGAATAGTAATCGGTTGTTGAATATAGTGATGGGTGGACATGATTTACAGATAACAAAGATAGATGATGATATGTTGTGTGAGTTTTTGGGAATTTTGAAGAGTAGTGGGTTAGAGATGATAGGAGGAGAGAGTGCGTTGGTGTGGTTGAGGGATAGATTGAGGTTGAGATATGAGCAGTCATTGACGCAGGTTGGTGGTGTGTGGGAGGAATTGTCACGAAGGTATGAGTATATAATTAGTAAGATAGATATGATGATAGTGATAAATAGATGAATTGTTGATATGAATTTTAATGAAGATGGAGGAGTGTGTGGGAATATTATCGACTAAGATTGCGTATGAGAATTGGGTAAGTAAGTATAGGTATAATAATGAGACGCCTGTAGAGACAGTTATGAGATGTGCAATAGTATTAGCGTCTGTCGAGAAAGATAGTAGATTGATGTATGAGAGGTTTATGAAGTTGATGTTGAATTTTGATGATGATGTGGAGTTTGATGAGATGGGATATCCTGATAGAGAGCCGAAGGGATTTAAGGCTACGTTGGGAGGAAGGATAACTGCTAATATAGGTACTTCATATAAAAATGCCACGCTGATGAATTGTTTTATAAATGGGCCTGTTAGTGGAGCTACAATAAAGTATAGTAGGGCGTCTGAGGATAATTCAATAAAGTATGATATAGAGATGAAGACTAGTGAGAATCCTGATGATTTGAATAATATCTTTTTGACAATATTAGAGCAGGCAAAGACGTTAGCAGCTGAGGGTGGATATGGATTGAATTTTGGATTTATACGGCCTAGAGGAAGTATAATAAAGGGAACTGGGATAAAGCATCCTGGAGTGGTATCGTATATGAAGGTTTGGGATGCTGTGTCAGATTTGATTGTTAAGGGTGATGAGGATGGATATGTTGATCGTTTGAAGAATCATTTGGATGAGTCACAGATACGAGATTTGACTATAGCTGTTAAAGCAATGGCTCGAAAAGGAGCTATGTTAGCAAGTTTGCCGTGTTTTTCAAGAGATACTGATATTTTGACAGATAGAGGTTGGATGAATATTGTTGATTTGATAGATGAGGTAGAAGATGGAGATGATATATTTGCTGTTGATGAGTTTGGTAATTTGAATGAAATATATGATCCTATTGTTAGAGAACCTGAAGAGATATATGAATTAGAATTAGAAGATGGTAGTAAGATTGAAGTTACAAAAGATCATAAGTTTGAGGCCGAGAATATAGAAACAAATGAAGTATGTTTGAAGGCATTGAAAGATATTAATGTAGATTTAGATAAGTTGAAAGTTATAGAGATTAATGATGCATATTTAAATGTATTGAAAGGTAATATAAATATAGATGATGTGAAAGTTATATTGCAAAGTGAAGATGATTTTGTAGTAGTTTTTAAGAAGATAAATAGAGTTTTGTTGAAAAAAAATGATTTTTCATATGATTTTACAGTGGCCAATGTTCATAGGATAATAGCAAAGCATACAGATAGTAAGAATGCATTTTATACATCGAATTGTAATCATCCTGATATTGAGGAATTTATTAGAGCGAAACAGGTAAGAGGTGTGTTGACGAAATTTAATATAAGTGTGTTGATTGATGATAAGTTTATGCTAGCGGTTGAGAAAAATGAGATGTATGATTTGGTATTTAAAGGAAATGTTTATAAGAGGGTTAATGCAGTTGAGTTGTATGATTTGATAATGGGGTCTGTGTATAATAGAGCAGAGCCTGGTGCTTTGTTTTATGATAATATGCATCGTAGTAATCCTGTTTCATATATGGGACATTGTGATTCAACTAATCCGTGTATTATTGGATCATCAATGATTGCTACAGTTAATGGATGTATTTCAATAAAGTTTTTAGCTGAAGATGGTAGTGATGTAAAAGTATATTCATATAATTGTGATGAAGATAAGTATGAGATAAAGTATGGAAGGAATCCGAGAAGGACAGGAATTAATAAAGAGGTATGGAAGTTGGATTTTGTAGATGGGTCTAATTTTATTGCTACTCCTGATCATAGGGTTTATTTAGAGAGTGGTGAGATAAAAGAGTTGAAGGATATTATTATTGGTGATAAGATAATGACGTTTGATTCATATACGCCAATGGTTGTTAGTTGTGTAGGTTTTTATGGTCATGAGGATGTGTATAATATTACTGTTGATGATAATCATAATTATATAGTAGTGACATATGGAGATAAGAAGATTCAGTCGGCTGGTATTGTTGTAAAGAATTGCGGTGAAGTACCTGGGTTGTCGTCAATAACTACAGTGTGTTTGTTGGGATCTTTTAATTTGACTCAGTATGTGTATAAAGATGGAGGATATTCGTTTTTTAATTGGAGAAAGTATTCAGATGATATATTTGTGTTTGCTAGGATGTTGGATAATGTTAATGATTTGGCGAATGCTCCGTTGCCTTCATATGAGTATGTGATAAAGAAGATGCGGCAGTTTGGTATGGGAATAAATGGATTAGGGTCTACATTGATGATGATGAAGATTGCGTATAATTCAGAAGAGGCGTTAGAGTTTACAAAGAAGTTGTGTGAGATTAAAGAGAATCTTGTGTGGCAGGCATCTGCATTATTAGCTAAAGAGAAGGGTGTATTTGAGGCATATGATGCAGAGAAATTTCAGACTACTGAATATTTTAAGTCAGATAGATTGTGGCCTGAGACAAAAGAATTGATAAGAAAGAATGGCGTGCGTAACGCGAAGACCACGACAGCGCCACCGCTTGGGAATTCGAGTATTTTGTGTGACAATGTATCTAATGGCATTGAGCCAGTATTTTTGTTGCAGTATGAGCGTAAAGTTATATGTAAATGGCCAAAGGGATTGACAGTTGATAATATTAAGGATGTGTTTGTAAAACATAATAAAGTTGATTATGAGTATTGGCAGGGTGAATATGATGGTGTTAATTATTATTATGAGCCGCATAATAGGGGATTGTGTGAGATAAGTGTTATAAGGGATTATGGGTATCAGTGGTTATTGGATAATTATCCTGAAGAGGATCATTCAAAGTATTTGATAACTACTAATGATTTGAATGTTAGTGATCATATAAATGTTCAGAGAGTTGTGCAGTATTATTGTAATCAGTCAGTGTCAAAGACTTGTAATGTGCCAAAAGATTATTTGTATAGTGATTTTAAGAAGTTGTATTTAGAGGCATGGAGGAACGGGTTGGTTGGGTTTACTGCATATAGAGATGGATGTATGGAGTCAGTGATATCAAGTATTGAGAAGGCATTTGAGGATAGAGAGATAATAAAGAAAGATATAGTGTTGCCTCCTGAGTTTTTGAATGGACCGACGTCAATAATAAAGAGAGAGGGAATAAAGTTTTATATACATTTTAGTTATTTGCCTGAGGATAAGATGATGAAGTATCCGATATGTTTGTGGATATATAGTAATAGTAAAGAGAGTGGTCAGGCTAAGGTATGTAATTTAGCATCAAGGAAGTTGGCAAAATTAGCATTGCAAAAAGGAATAGAGAGAGAGTTTATTGTGCAATGTTTGGATAAAGCAAAGAAGGATTATTCGTATAATAGGTTGGGTCGGTTGATATCATTGTGTTTGAGACATAATGTTAAGAGAGAAGATATATTGATGGTTTTGATTGGAATAGAGGGTGATTCAATCTCTTCTTTATTGACAGCAGTAAGGAAATTTATAGCTATGACGATAAAAGATGGAACTAGGATAAAGATTAAGTGTGGTAATTGTAATGGTGAAAATGTAATATTAGAGAGTGGTTGTACTAAATGCATTGATTGTGGTGCAACTGCATGTGGATGAAATTAATATAAAATTTTATAAAAATTAAAGAGGAATTGATTATGAAGATGAAAGTGTTGAGGATGTATGATGATGTTAAGATGCCTGTGAAGGCAAATCTTACAGATTCTGGGTTTGATGTATTTGTTCATTCAATTCATGATTGTGATAGTAGATTGAAAGTTTTGTTTCCTGGAGATAGAGTGTTAGTTAAAACTGGGTTGAAAGTAACTGTTGGACCTGGATATGAGATTCAGGTTAGACCAAGGAGTGGTAATGCACTTAAGAAGGGTTTGACTGTTTTGAATTCACCAGGTACAATTGATGAGGCATATAGAGGAGAAGCTGGGATAATTATAATCAATTTGAGTGACAATCCTCAGTCAATTACTGTTGGAGATAAAATAGCACAGTTAGTAGTATGTCCGGTTATTTTAGCAGAAATTGAAGAAGTTAAAGAATTGGATAGTACAGTTAGGGATGTTGGTGGTTTTGGACATACTGGAAATTAAAAAGGAGAGATATGAATACGATAGTTGACTTGTGGCAATTTGCAGAAGCTGCGTCGCATGAACAAGATGCAAAGAATTTATCTCCGTTGATATATTCTATGAAGTTTGTTAGTACAAAGACTGAAGAGACATATTCGTTTATAGTAGAATATTCAGATAGTATTTATATATCTTTTATGGGTACTAAGAAGAGTGTTAAGTCGTGGTTGATGAATTTTTGGGCATATCCATTGAAGACTGATGAACAGATTGAATTTTATAGAAATTGTTTAGTTCATACAGAGACAGGAGAGCCTGGTATAATTCATAATGGATATTATAAAGTGTGGTTGCAATCAAAGAAGATGGTTGATGATTATGATTTTTGTGATAAGCAGATTTATGTTACTGGTAAATCTCAAGGTGGAGCATTAGCAATGATTTGTGCTAGACATTTAACTAAGAATAGAAAGTTGAAAGTTAATTTAGTTACGTTTGCTTCACCTGCTGCTGGAAATGAAAAGTTTTGTGAAGAGATGAATGAGTTTGTGCCTTTTAATTATAGAGTAGTGTATGGATATGATATTGTTCCGTTGATGCCGCCTGAAGAGGCAGGTTTTAGACATTGTGGTGCATATTTGCATTTGAGAGCACCTTTATGGCATAAGTATTTTCACAGAATAAGAGATCATTATTATTCATCGTATACAAAAGGATTGATTGAAAAATTTGTTGGTGATGTTTTTGTTTTGAAAAATATTTTGTCTAGGGTTGTTGATTAATTTTTTAGATAATTTTTAGAAAGGAAAGTTTATGCCTAAGTGTAAAGCTTGTGGTGATGAATATAATGTTAAAGTTAACGAAGTTGATGATGGATGCTGCTGTTTTGATTGTTGGGAAATTAATAATGTAGGACAAGAGCCTCTTCAGGCAACAATTGTCGATGATGAAGATACGATAATGTTGTAAATTAGTAGTGTAGTATGTGTATATGATATACTATAACTTTTTGAAAGGTGAATTATGAAAGCAGTTATAGTGTCAGATACGCATATTGGTGAGTATTGTTATGGTAAAGTCGATGTGAATACTGGTTTGAATACCAGGTTATTGGATTTTTTGAGTAATTTGGATAAGAGTATAGATTTTGCTATAGAGAAAAAAGTTGATGTATATATAATTGTTGGTGATATTTATAGAATAAAGAATCCAGGGTCTAAGATACGAAAGCAATTTGCCTCTAGATTAGCAAGGTTGATATCTAATCGTATAATGACAGTATTGGTTACTGGTAATCATGATATGACTGTTAGTTCTGACGGCGCTCATTCAATGTCTGAGATGCAAGAGTTGTCAGGATTGATTGATAAGCTTAGGGTTATTTCAGAGCCAGAGTTAATTACAATAAAGAAGACTGATTTGTATTTTCTTCCGTTTGTGAATAGAAGTGAGCAAAAGTTGTTGATGCCTGAGGATTTTTTGAAGTATCAGGTAGAGAAAGTTAAAGAGTTTAATGAAGCTTTGGATAGTAGTAAGAAGAGTTTGTTTTTTGGTCATTTTGGAGTAGATAAGTCAGTGATAGGTGGTAGTTTTGATTTGGATATGTCATCGAATGAGTTCGAGAATAAGATGATGTTGAGTGATTTTAGTGATGATTGGACAAAGATTTATTTGGGTCATATTCATAAGAATCAGGAATTTAATGAAGTAGCAAGACATGTTGGTTCAATTGGTAGAGTTGATTTTTCTGAAGAGAAAGAGAAGAAGGGTTTTTATTTTTATGAAGATGGTGACGATGAGTTTATTGAAATTGATGATAGAGAGTTTAAGACATTTGAGTTGAAATTGGTTAATGATAATTATAATGAAGAGTTGAATAGATTGATGAAGAGTATTTCAAAGATTGATTTGACTAAAAGTATAGTTAAGATCAAAGTAGATGTTTTACAGACGTACTATACTGTGATTAAGTTAGATAAATTAGAATCATATTTAAGATCGAATTCGTGGCATTTTGCAGGCACAAATGTCAATGTGATAACTAATGAAGTTATTGACGAAAGCGTTGAAAAGATAACAAGTATAGATTTGCCTGATCAAGCTGTTAGAAAATATGTTAAGAAGCATTTAGATAGATTTAGTGATATCGAAGATAAAATCGTAGAAAGAGGATGTAGAATTTTAGAAATTGTGAAAAATGAGGCCTGATAGTTGTTTATAAATGAATATATATTATAAAATTAAAGTTAAAATGAGGAATAATAATGGTTTTAACCGGTTTAGAGATTATCAAACAAGTTGAATTTGGTAATATAGGTATAAGTGATTTTGATAAGAAGAGGGTTAATCCTAATTCATATAATTTGAGGTTGCATAATGAACTTAAGATTTATACTAATAGTTTGTTAGATATGAAGAAAAAGAATGATGTTGAAAGTATTATTATACATGAAGAAGGTATAATATTATTTCCGAATATTTTGTATCTTGGTAGGACTATGGAGAGAACGAGGACAAACGGGTTTGTTCCTCAGATTGAGGGTAGAAGTTCTATAGCAAGATTGGGAATAGACGTTCATAAAACTGCTGGTTGGGGTGATGACGGGTTTGACAATTATTGGACATTAGAAATAGTTGTTACTCATCCTGTTAGAATATATCCATTTGTTGATTTTTGTCAGATAATTTATATGAAGACATTTGGTGACGCTTCAATGAAGTATAATGGTAAATATCAAAATACTGGTAATATTGATGTTAGTAAGATATATGAAGAATTTAAAGATGATGACATTAGTTTTGAAAGAAGATAATTTATGGATGAGGTGTATAAAAAGCCTACATTAGGAGTACAGCCAAGAATACTTTGGTATGAAGATAGAATTTGTGACTTGTCAAAGGCAATTTATGAAAAATGTGTTGAAGGTAATTTTATAATAATTAAAGATTGGATTAGTGAATTAAGTGAATTATTAGAGATAGTAGAAAAATTAAAAAATAATTCTAACGAACAAATTAAAGTTTGTGAAGCAAAAGATTATTGTGGTGAAGATTGCATATGTGAAGATAGTTGCACAAAGTAGATTTTTAATTGTATAATTTTTAAAATACTAAACATTCTCTAAAATTGAGGTATTTATGAATAAACCTATTCTTAAAGAGGTTGGTGATGATTTACATTATGAGTTAGTTGATTTTGATTCTGGTAAAGTTTTATGGTCAGAATTAGATGAAAAAGATAATGTTGAAAGTGATAATGAGGAATGAAATGAAGTGTGACATTATTGAGTGTATGTTTCATGAAGATTGTGGTTATTTAGAAATTTTTAAAAAACAGCCACAGTCTTTTAGTAGTTGTAGTTATTCTAGAGTTGATAAGCAAAAAGTTAGAAAACCTACAGAAGAAGATTTGGAAATAGTTAAAAAGAAAAAATTTAAAAAGCCTAAAAAGTAATTCTTCTATGATTTGTCTGCTATGATTTGTAATTTAAATTAAAAATTTTAATAGTTGTGTTATTAAGAGTGTAATTATAATTGTTTTTTTAATTAAAAACTCTGTAAATAATTGTCAATAAAAATAATTGATAATTAGACAATAGAGGTAAATATGTCAGATGATTCTTTTGAGATATTTATAAAAGCTCAGATTAAGGCTATTGAAATTGCAAAGTGGATTGAGGGTGAAAAGAGAAAGCAAGATCCTAGTCAAGAATATATGCATGAATGGATAAAGAATAATGCAAGGTTGTTTAAAGAGGCGTGGCAAAGATCAATGTGTAAGAATTGTAAGAATGATTGTCGGTATAATAATAAGAGTGATTGTATAAATTTTTTACCGAGTAATTAAATATGATAAAAGTAGTTTTAGAAGTTAAAAATAGTAGTGGTTTACATGCAAGGCCGTCATCTTTGATTGCTAGAAAGATGTCAAGTTTTTTGTCAGAAGTTAAAATAGATATTAATAACGAGTTTATTAATGCTAAGTCAATATTAGAATTATTGTCTTTATGTGCAAGCTGTGGCACTAAATTGAATTTTGTTATAAATGGTGATGATGAGAATGATGTTTTTAAAGAGTTAAATAGATTGTTCGATAGTGAATTTAATGAAGCTTATTAAAGGAGATG
>Ga0209668_10000993_pt1 | contig 11939 bp, 13 predicted proteins | sample FrelakmetPLP11PL_FD_187150 | JGI IMG/M metagenome (GOLD analysis project Ga0209668, IMG submission 187150) | Freshwater lake sediment microbial communities from the University of Notre Dame, USA, for methane emissions studies - PLP11 PL (SPAdes)... | ecosystem: Environmental > Aquatic >... | reverse complement strand
GCACAGGCTGCCCGCCACGATGCGCGCACGCAGCTCCGGCGTGACCTGCAGCCGGTGGATGCGGCCGCCGTCCACGAAGTTGTAGTAGTCGTCGCTCTCCGGGCGCGTCACCCGCGACTGTTCCACCAGCTGCCGCAGTTCGGCGGCACGCGCCCTGCGCGCGGCCTTCTCCTGCTGCTTGCGATTCAGCTCCTGGTCGCGCAGCAGCTTGGCGGCCTGCGCCTGCTGGGAGGCCTTGGCCGGCTCCGGGGGCGGTGGCGGCTTGGCGCCTTTCGCCTCGCGGTGCTTCTGCTGGCTCTTGCCGCGCTCGGCTTGCTTCGCCTGCTTCTCGGTGACGAGTCCGGCCTGGAGCAGCTGCTCGCGGAGGGACAGGTTCATCGGGAGTCTCGATCTCGGTGGGGGGCGCGTATCGTAGCAGGAGGCCCGCGCCTAGGCAGACATGACCCCGCAGACGGGTGCCGGCCACGAGAGCCGGGCGTCCGCCGCGATCATCCGGTCGAGATGCGCGGCAAATACTGCAGGCAGCGGGGCGGTGCGGCGGGCCTCGAGGTCGGCACCGGAGCTCACGTACTCGAAGGCGCTCGAGAGCCGCCCGCTGCTGCGGTTCACGATGAACATCACGCCGTGGTAGCGCTTGGCCGTGCGGTCGAGGATGCGCGAGTGCACCGTGACGGTGTCGCCGACGTGCAACTCGTCGAGATACCAGAGATGGTGCTCGAGGTCGAACAGGCCCTGGCGCTGCTCGAGGAACAGCCGCTCGTCCACGCCGAGCAATGCCAGCATTGGCCAGCTCGCCGCATCGTACAGCTCGAGGTAGTGACGCACGTTCACGTGACCGTTCAGGTCCTGCCACGCGGCCGGGATCACTCTCTCCATCAGGGCGGGCAGCTCGCACACCTCGGCGACAGTCGGCATGGGCACCGGCATGTTCATTCCTCCGCGATCACGACGCCGAGATGATTGGCCACGGGGCGTTCCACGCCATCGCTGGGCCGGTTGACGATGCGGTCGCCCAGCCACAGCGCGCTCGAGCCGCCGCCATCGAGGTTGACGGCGGTGCATGCGCCGTACCACGCCATCAGCTCGGCCAGTTCCGCAAGTGTAAGGCCGGGCACGCCTTCGCGGCGGCCGTCAGCGACCAGCAGCAGCATGCGGCGACCATCGAGCGACAGCCCGACGGCGGTGCGCGGGTGCGGCGCGCGGGTGAAGAAGTCGCTGCCCGGCAATGCAGCCACCGGCGTGCAATCGGCGACGATCGCGGGCCAGCCCGACACGGCTCCGGTCATCCAGGGCTGCGGCTCGCGCAGCGGTTCGGCTCGGGCAAAGATCTCGACGCGATTGCCGCCGACGCCGATCACCTCCTGTCGCCGCACGCGTTCGGCGGCTCGGGCCCACACTGTGCCGTCGCCCATCGCGAATCCGATCGGCTGCAGGGCCTCGTCGAAGTAGTCCGCGTTGATCGCCACGACCGCTCGGTGCCGCGCGGCGAACCCGCTGACCGTGAGCCCGCGCTCGGGAGAGGCCGTGGCCACGACTGTGAGGGAAGGCTCGTCGAGGTTCACGCCGACGAGGTGCACTTCGATCCCGTCGCGCTCGATGTGCAGGTATTCGACGCCCGGCGCGACGGCCGTCCAGTCCGCGGCGTGCCCGAGGGTGCCAAGGCAGAGCAGCAGCAATGCGTGGAGAAGCCGCATCGCCCGCATTATGGGGGAGGCGGGTCGCCGCGCCAGCGGGTGTCGGCTTTCCGAGATGCAGCGCGGCGCGGGCGAACGGTACCCTTGCGCTGGCCGGCAAGGCGCTGCGGGAGGTTCGTCATGAAATCCGTCCTGGTCCTGTACATGAGCCGCGGGGGGCACACGGCCCGCATCGCGCGCCGCATCTGCGAGGGTGTCGCCGAGGGCGGTGGCCGCGCCGAGATGATGGACATCAACGAGGCGCTGCACGAGGGCGTGGAGTGGCCTGGCTACGACGTCGTGGCGTTCGGTGCACCGGTGCTCTACGGCACCTACGACAAGAGCGTGCTCGCGTTCGTCGCGCGGCATCGCGCGGCGCTCGACGCGAAGCCGAACAGCTTCTTCAACGTGTCGGTCGTGGCGCGCACGCCGGAGAAAGCCACGGTCGAAGGCAACCGCTACATGCAGAAATTCCTCGAGCTGTCGCCGTGGCGGCCGAAGCACCTGAAGGTGATCGCGGGCAAGGTCGACTATCCGTCGTGGAAGTGGTACGAGCGGCTGATGATCCAGCTGATCATGAAGTACACGAACGGCCCGACCGACCCGCGCGCGGTGATCGACTACACCGACTGGAACGACGTGCGCGCCTACGGGAAACACCTGCTGACGCTGGCTTGAGGGGGTAGACTGACCCGATGAGCCAGCAAGTCCCCACGACGCAGATTCCCGACCTGTCCGCCGCCGATGCCGAGTGGCTGCGCGAGTTCCTCGGCGCAGCGGCGGCCCGTGCTCCCGACACGCTCGGGTTCGAGGAACTGCACGGGTTCCTGTTCGCCATCGTCGCCGCGCCCGACCTCGTGCTGCCGTCGGAGTGGATCCCCGCGATCTTCGACACGGACGCTCCCGAGTTCGCCGACGAGGCGGAAGCCGTGCGTTTCCACCACGTGGTGATGGCGCTCTACAACCAGCTCAACCGCGACGTGCAGGACGCCACCGTGCGGCTGCCCGAATGCATCGACGTGCTGGACCCGGCGGAGTCCAATTTCGAGTCCGGGGCGCCGCTGCAGCGCTGGGCCAGCGGTTTTGCGCAGGGCCACGACTGGCTCGAAGAGGCCTGGGACGTCGACCTGCCGCAGGAAATGGATGACGAACTCGGCGCGTGCCTGAGCACGCTGCTGTTCTTCATCGACCGCAAGTTCGCCCTTGGCCTGCTCGAGGAGAGCGGCCAGCCCGTGTCCGAACTGCCGGCGCTGGCCAGCACCCTGCTCGACAACTTCGAGGGGGCGATGATGGGCTACGCCGAGATCGGCCGGCTGATCTACCAGGCCCGGGAAGGCTGACGTTGCGGCGGCTGGCGCGCGGCGGGCTGGCCGCAGGCATCGCAACGCTGTTGGCGGCTTGCGGTGGTGGTGGCGACGGCAGCTCCAGCGGTCCCACCGACGGCGGCACGGGCGGTGGTGGAAACCCGCCGCCGATCGTGACCACCGCGGACTTCCGCGACGAGGTCGTCTACCAGCTGCTCACCGACCGCTTCGCGAACGGCGATGCGGGCAACGACGGCGGCGATCTCGACCGGCGCGGCGACGCAGCCGACCCGGCCAGCCCGGTGGGCTGGCATGGCGGCGATTTCGCCGGCATCCGGCGCAAGATCGAGGAAGGCTATTTCCAGCGCATGGGATTCACGGCGATCTGGATCTCGCCGGTGGTGCTGCAGGTGCCGCCGCCCGGCAACGGGGGCGGAGTCAACTCCACGCGGCCGTTCGTTGGCTTTCACGGCTACTGGGCAGACCGCTTCGACCGGCTCGAGCCTCACTTCGGCGACGTGGCCGAGCTGCGCGCGCTTGGTGAAGCCGCCGACGCCGCCGGCCTCAAGCTCGTGGTGGACGTGGTGGTGAACCACGTGGGTCCCGGATCCACGCTGCTCGCGCAGCATCCGGAGTGGTTCCGCACCGGCAGCCAGTGCGGCTCGGACGAAGTCACGATGTGCCTGGCGGGCCTCCCGGATTTCCGCCAGGAAGTGGCCGGTGTGCCCGAGTTCCTCGACGGCACCATCCGTTGGCTGCGCGACACCGTGCCGTCGGTGGACGGCCTGCGCATGGACACGATGAAGCACGTGGGCGACGGGTACTGGGCACAGTTCTTCGCCGCGGGCGCGCCGGCCGACGCGCGCAGCTTCTGGACCGTCGGCGAGGTGTTCGACGCCAGCGTGCCGCGCATCGGCCACTACCTCGACCGGGTCGGCTCGCCGTCGGTGTTCGACTTCCCGCTCAAGTTCGCGATCGTCGACAGCCTGGCGCGCGGCGGCAGCACGAGCCGCCTGGCCGGCGTGCTCGCCCAGGACTCGCTCTACGCCGATCCGACGCGCCTCTCCGTGTTCTTCGACAATCACGACGTGTGGCGCTTCACGTCGGAAGCCGAGGCCGGCGGCAGCACGGGCGGCGAGGCGGACCAGCGGCTCGACCTCGCGCTCACCTTCCTCTACACGGTGCGCGGCACGCCGGTCGTCTATTACGGCACCGAGGTCGCGATGCGCGGCCAGGGCGATTCGTACGACAAGCCGATCGGCGCGTCGAGCCGCGAGGACATGGACTTCACGCGCCTCGCCGACTCGCACTTCGACGAGCGTCTGCGTGCGCTGGCCGACGCGCGGGGACGGTATCGCGCGCTGCGTCGCGGCGCGCAGCGGACGCTGTCGGCGCCGGGCGACAGTTGTCGGCCACCGGCCTCGTCGCTCGATCCGGCTGCCGATTTCGGCGACCGCCTGTTCGTACGCGGCAGCTTCGACAGCTGGGCCAACCCACCGCCCGAGTCGCAGCATCTCGTCAACCTGGGTGGCCGCCAGTACGAGGCTGCCGTGTCGCTCGGTGCAGCCGCGCACCAGTTCAAGATCGCGGCCGGCGACTGGACCCCGGAATTCTCGAACCCGCTCCAGTCCGTGGTATTCGGCCAGCCGATCACCCTCGCGTCGAACCCGGGCACAGCGACCAACACGCGGCTCACCGTCAGCTCGCCCGGCTGCTACGCGTTCAGGCTCGATGCCACCAGCACCGCGAGCCCGGTGCTCACCGTGACGGGCCCCGCCGCGGGCGGCGCCGAGGCCGATGTGTTCGCATTTGCGCGCACCCTGACCGGCGAGCGCTCGATCGTCGTCGTGCTGAACAACCAGGAAACGGCGGTCGATCTCGGTACGCTCAGCGGTGGCGGCGTGGACGTCGGCGGACTGCTGCCCGATGGCAGCGTGTCCGACGTGACCGGCAATGGCGTCAGCCTGCGGGTGAGCGGCGGCCGGCTCCAGGGAGTGCTGCCCGGGCTGACCGCCGCCGTGCTCTAGGCACGGCTACAGCCAGCGCCGGAACCAGCCGGTCGCGAGGCTCGCGACCGCATCGAGGGTGCCGGGTTCCTCGAACAGGTGGGTCGCGCCCGGCACGATCTCGAGTTGCGACTCGCAGGTGAGCGCTGCCTGCGCCCGCCGGTTCAGGTCGAGCACCACCGGGTCGTCGGAGCCCACGATCAGCAACGTCGGCGCCCGCACCTCCGGCAGCAGGGCGCCGGCCAGGTCCGGACGGCCGCCGCGCGAGACGATCGCGCTCACCTCGCACTCGACGCTGGCCGCGAGCGCCGCGGCGGCGCCCGTGCTGGCGCCAAAATAGCCGCTCGTCATCGACCCCGCCCACGGCTGTTGCCGCAGCCAGCGCGTCGCGGCGGCGAGGCGGCGCGTGAGCAGGCCGATGTCGAAACGCAGGCTGGCGTCGAGCCGGTCGCGCCTTTCCTCGGCGGCGGTGAGCAGGTCGAACAGCAGGGTGCCGACCCCGCCGCGCACCAGCGTGTCGGCCACGTGCCGGTTGCGCGGGCTCATGCGGCTGCTGCCGCTGCCGTGGGCGAACAGCACGATTCCCGGTGCGCCCGGCGGCAGCCACAACTCGCCGTCGAGGATCGCGTCGTCGAGTTGCAGGGACAGTTCGCGTCGTTGCCGCGTCGTCATGCCACGAGTCCTCCGAAGGCCGACTGCGCCTCGGCGCGCAGTTCGGCCTCGCGACCGCCATAGCGCGGCGAGAAATGGAACGGCACCAGCAGGGATGCGCCCGCCGCGCGTGCCAGCGCGCCGGCCTGCCGCGCCGTGAGGTGATGCTTGCGTGCCGCCTCGTCGGCGTCGGCGTCGAGAAACGCGCACTCGAGGAACAGGATGTCGGCGCGAGCGGCCAGGGCCGTAATGCGGCGCACGTTGTCCGCGTGCCCGGCAACGTCGGTGACGTACGCGATCCTCTCGCCCGGCACGAGCTGCAGCGCCGACTCGCGCAGCACGCCGAGCGTGACGACACGATCCGTGCCGTCGGTGCCGCGCGCGGTCAAGGTGGCATCGTCCGCCGCGCCGCCGAGGATCATGCGCTTCACCTCGCGCAGCCACGGCCCCGGTTCCATGCCGAGTTCGGCCAGGCGATTGCGCCAGACGTTCACGTGGGCCGCCTCCTGCAGCGCGTAGCCGAGGCACGGCGTGCGGTGATCGAGCACCGCGCAGCTCACCTCGAACGACGCCTCGGCCAGCAGGCGCCCGTCGGCCACGGGTCGCGGTTGCTCGTCGCGGCGCGTGAACCGGTCGCGCGAGCGGAAGGTGGCGCGGCGCAGCACGCCGTCGGCGCCGACCTCGTGCACGGTCAGGACCAGTTCGACGGCGTAGTTCTCGACCAGGTTCCAGGTGAACGCGGCGAGCTTGTGCCCGACCTGCTCGATGAAGTGCTCGGGGCCGTAGAGTGCGAGCGGGCGCTCCCGGCCGAGACACACGCGCAGCAGGCGGTCGAAGCCCACGAAGTGGTCCATGTGAGTGTGAGAGACGAACACGTGGCTGGTGCGCAGCAGCTTGCGCGGCGGCAGGGCAGTGAGGTCGCCGAGGTCGAAGAGCAGCGCGCGCCGATCGAACAGCATGTCCACGAACAGCGCCGGGTCGCCGCACGGGCCGTTGACTAGTCTCGGCTGGAAGATCGGGCGCATGGCCCGATCTTCGGCCCGATCGAGACCGGGTCGCAGTCCGCAATGTCCGCAGCGTCAGCTCAGATGTAGCTCGCGTACCGCGGATCGTACATCTGCGCGCGCATGAACCCGACCAGGTCGTCAGGCCGCTCGAGGGTGGCGAACCCGCCGCGATAGGCGACTTCGGCCACTGCGGCGGCGATGTGCGCAGAGACCTCGCGTACCTGGTTGAGAGGCGGATACAGGCTGCCCTGGGCCAGGTCCGCTTCGCTGGTGTGCTCGGCGAGCGTGCGCGCCGCGGCCATGAACATCTCGTCGGTGACGCGCGTCGAGCGCACCGAGACCACACCGAGCCCGACGCCCGGGAAGATGTACGAGTTGTTGCCCTGGCGCGGTACGTAGTGTCGCCCGCCGAAATCCACCGGGTCGAAGGGGCTGCCCGACGCGAACAGAGCCTTGCCGCCCGACCACTCGTAGGCCTGCGCGGCAGTGCACTCCGATTTCGACGTCGGGTTCGACAGCGCGAAGATGATCGGCCGCTCGTTGAGCCGCGTCATCTCCTCCACGACCTGCTGCGTGAACATGCCGGGCGTGGCGCCGACGCCGATGATGGCTGTCGGCTTGAGCGCCTTCACGGCACCGAGGAAGTCGGGCACCGGCGCGTGCGGATGCGCGTAGGCCTTCTTGTGCTCGGCGAGATCCGTGCGCCCCGCGACCACGAGGCCCTTGGAGTCCACCATCCAGCAGCGCGCTCGCGCCTGCTCGGCGGTGAGCCCGTCTGCGACCATCGCCGCGGCGAGCAGGTCGGAGATGCCGGTGGCGGCCTCGCCCGCGCCGAGGCACAGGAAGGTCTGCTCCGACATGCGCTTCCCGGTCACGCGCAGCGCGCTGAAGATGCCGGCGACGGTCACGGACGCCGTGCCCTGGATGTCGTCGTTGAAGCAGCAGACGCGGTCGCGGTACTTGCGCAGCAGCCGGAACGCGTTGTGGTTGGCGAAGTCCTCGAACTGGACGACGATGCCCGGGAACACCTGCTGGGCAGCGAGCACGAATTCCTCGACGATCTCGTCGAGCGCGGCGCCCGCGAGGCGCTTCTGGCGGATGCCGATGTACAGCGGGTCGTCGAGCAGCGCCTGGTTGTTGGTGCCCACGTCGAGCATCACGGGCAGGCAATAGCGCGGGTGCAGGCCGGCGCAGGCGGTGTACAACGACAGCTTGCCGATCGGGATGCCCATGCCGTTGGCGCCGAGGTCGCCGAGGCCGAGGATGCGCTCGCCGTCGGTCACGACGATCATGCGCGCCCGCCGGTAGGGCCAGTTGCGCATCACGTGCGCGATCTGGCCGCGGTCGTCGGCGGAAATGTACATGCCGCGCGGGCGCCGGTAGATGTGGCCGAACTGCTGGCAGGCGAGGCCGACCGTCGGCGTGTAGATGATCGGCATCATCTCGTCCGGGTGGTCGGTGATCACGCGGAAGAACAGCGCCTCGTTACGGTCCTGCAGCGACTCGAGCAGGATGTACTTCGACAGCGGTGTCTGCAGGCGGCGGATGTTCTCGAGCACGCGGTTGGCCTGCAGGTCCTGCGTGCCGACCTGCGGCGGCAGCAGGCCACGCAGCCCGAGCGCCTCGCGCTCCGCCGCGGTGAACGCCGTGCCCTTGTTCAGCGTTGGGTCACGCAGCAGGGCCGCTCCGCGCGGAAACCAGTCGGGCAGGGGCGGAGGCAGGGCGTTCTTCGACGGCATGAGGGGCTCCTGGAGGTCGGCCGCTGGGGCCTGCGCTGTGTGCTCGGCCGCGGTCGCGGCACGGCGCGCATGTTCGGTGCGGTGCGCACCGGGGCGGAATCCGCAGATTCCGCAGGGGCGTCAGTCTTCGAAATCGGTCGAGCGGCGGCCGCCCTGCCGACGCCGCTCCGTGAGCGCCCACGGATCGGCGAGGTTGCCGCGCTCGTCGGCGCGACGCGGCCCGACACGGCGGTCGTCGTGGTGACGATAGGTGCAGTCGCAGTCGTTGGCATGCTCGCAGCCAGGCAGCGGCAGGCGCGGTGCCTCGGCAGACAGGACACGGACCCCGCGCAGTTCGATCGCGGCGGCGCAGCCATGCTTCCCCGCGACGATCGAAACGCAGTGATAACGGAGCTTCGGAGTTCCCGCAGCCATCGATTCTCGCCCCGGCGCGGACGGCACGCCACGCCTTCCCCTGATGTTGTGGAGCCAAAACTACGCCAACCGCGCGCGCCGCGCCAGCGGGGTCTCGCGCAGTGGAGGGGCTCAGCAGCAGGAGCTGACGGTGGCGGGGGACAAGGCAATCGCCGTGCTGCCGGGTGCTGCCACCGGGCAGCCCGCGTCTTCCCAGCCGAGGATGCCGTGGTCGAGCGACATGGCGTTGACGAACCCGAGGCGCAGCAGCGCCTCCGCCGCGAGCGCCGAGCGGCCGCCGCTCAGGCAATAGAGGATCACGGGTCGCTCGCGGTGCGCCAAGGCCTCTGCGGTCTCGTATCGGACCGCCGGGTGGCCGTCCACCTCGAACTCCAGCAATCCGCGCGGGATGTTGACCGCCCCGGGAATGTGGCCTTCGGCGAATTCCTCCGGCTCGCGCACGTCCACGACCGGGCAGCCGAACTTCTGCAGCGCGAGCAGCTCGGCGGGCTGGATCTCGCGGATCCGCTGTCGGGCGGCGGCGATCAGGTCGCGCACTGTGAGGCTCATGCGCGAAGGTTGTGGCCACGGCTGGACTTGCGTCCAATGCCGCGGCGTCAGGCGCTCATGCCTGCCGGTTCTATGGCTCCTGCGGCACCCCTGCGGCCCAGGTACGCAGCGGAGGCGGCAGGTTCTCGGCGTCGTCGGGGTACGCCCGCCGGAACTCCTGCAGGGCGGCTGCCGCGCCTGCCAAATCGCCCGCCGCGTGCAGGGATGCAATGCGATCGACCCATTGCTGCGGGCTGGCGCCGCCGGCAGAAGCGTCGGCGGCAGCTGCAGTCACGCCGCGCGACGGTGCCGTGGCCGGGCCGGGGGCAGAGGCTTCCGCGCTGGTCACGGCCTCGGCCGGCGGTGCCTGAGCCGCGGCGGACGGAGCGGTGTCCTGAGGCGCGACCGTCGGTGTCCTCGCAGCAGGCGCCGCAGCCGGTGGTGCAGGCATTTCCGCACTCGACGCCGCTCGGCCGGGCGCAGGCACGTCTGGCGGCGTGGTCTCGATCGCCGGTCGTGTCGATTCCTTGAGGGTGCCCTGCATCGGCGCAGTGAGCATGAGGTCCTGCCGCTCGGTGCGCGGTACCAGCACGAGCGCGAGCGCGCCGACCGCGGCTGCCGCAGCCATCGTGCGCCAGTGTGCCCACCGGGTGCGTGCCGGTCGGGATGCTGGCACGGGCGTCGGGGTGGCGCGCGCGGCGGCCCGCGCGGCCTCGAGAATCGCTGCATCCACGCGCGCTGAGGGCTCTTCGGTCGAAGCCCGGCGCCAGGCGGCGTCGATGGCACCATCGCCCGGGGACGCACCGGAACGCCGATCGTCGCTCATTGCAGGTCCTCCAGCACGGCGCGCAACTTGCGGTATGCGTAACGCAGCCGGCTCTTGATCGTCTCGACCGGCACGCCGGCGAGGCCCGCGATCTCGGCGAGCGGCAGGCCCGCCTCGACGTGCATCAGGAAGGCGTCCCGCTGCGGCGCAGGCACGTCAGCGAGCGCGGCGACCAGGCGCCGGCCGGCCTGGTCGTCGATCGCGATCCGCAACGGGTCCGCCGTTTCGTCGCGCGGGGGGTGCACGTCGGCCGGATCGGCGGCCTCGGCGGCGTCGCTTGCATCGAATGCCGTGAGCGGCGTCACTCGCTGCGAGCGCCAGTGATCCACCAGGCGATGGCGCGCCAGCGTGTACAACCAGGTGGTAAAGCGCGCTTCGGCAGCGTAGCGCTCGCGGGCGCGGACGACCTTGAGCCAGAGGTCCTGGTGCAGCTCATCTGCGACCGCGCGGTTCGATGTGTGGCGCAGGAAGTAGCGGAATGTCGGGCCCCGGTGCCGCAAGTACAGACGCTCGAACGCGGCTGGGTCGCCTTGACCGAAGGCGAGCATCAGTGCCTCGTCCGTTGCCTCGGGCATGCCGTCACCCGTCCGCCGTGCCTGGCCGGCAGTATCCGTGCGGCGGACGGGAGCGGCAACGATGCTCACGTGCGGCGGCGAATCAGGGGTCCGGCACGAAGCCGAGGGCACCGGGGAACGGATCGGGCTCCCGCCACCGGCCGGGCCCCGGCAGGACGCCTTTCGCCACGAGGTTCTCGTAGCGGTCGTAGCGCAACACGACACGCTGGTCGGGCCGCGTGCTGGCGCGCTCGAACTCGACGCGCTGCGCAGGTGACCACTCGCGGCGGCCGTGCCCGGTGCCGAGCGGAGACCCCTCGCCGACGCTCGATTCGTAGACCCGGCCCGAGGACTTCGCGTCGGCAGCGGATTCCTGGCGCGCGGCCGCCGGCGGCGCTGCGCTCACGGCCTCCGCCGACGGAGTCCATGCCGGTGCACGCTCACGGAACAGCGCCACGCCGATCACGCCGAGGTCGTCGGGGCGGCCAGTGCGGGTGGCGTAGGCGTCGCCGGGGTCGGAGAAATAGAACGCGGCGGTGCGCTCGAGGTCCTTGCGCCAGCCCTCGATGGTCACGTAGCCGTACGGTTCGATCACGTAGCCCGACTGGTCGGGCGACGCGCTCTCGCCCGTGATGACGTTGACGCCGTCGACGCTCACGACCGCGAGCACGCGCCGGTCGCTGCAGTTGCGGATGCGGATCGCGTACTCGTGGCCGGGCGTGCCGACGATGTACTGCCGGCCACGGTGACGGTGCGATTCGAGCGCGCGATCCTCGGTGCGGTCGTAGACGTCCACAGACCCGACCGCGGGCGCGCAGGCCTGCGTAATGGGCGGGAGCAGCAAGGCGGACAGCAGCGCACCGGCGAACTGCCGGCCGGGCGGGCGGAGCGGGGCAGGGGACATGGCGGCCTCCGTCTACAGGGTGTACGACCCTGTAAACGGCGGCGCCGGCAAGGCGGGGTTAAGAGGCCTTGATCTGGGACTGCTGGTAGTTCTGCAGCCCGACGCGGCCGAGCAACTCTAGCTGCGTCTCGAGGAAGTCGATGTGCTCCTCCTCGGCCTCGAGGATGTCCTCGAGCAGCTCGCGGCTCACGTAGTCGCCGACCTTCTCGCAGTGCGCGATCGCGGCCTTGAGATCGGGGTGCGCGATGTGCTCGAGCTTCAGGTCGCACTCGAGGATTTCCTTCACGTCCTCGCCGATCATCAGCTTGCCGAGGTTCTGCAGGTTCGGCAGGC
>Ga0209668_10000992_pt1 | contig 11939 bp, 12 predicted proteins | sample FrelakmetPLP11PL_FD_187150 | JGI IMG/M metagenome (GOLD analysis project Ga0209668, IMG submission 187150) | Freshwater lake sediment microbial communities from the University of Notre Dame, USA, for methane emissions studies - PLP11 PL (SPAdes)... | ecosystem: Environmental > Aquatic >... | reverse complement strand
CCGATCTCTGTTGGTGTCAGGCCGGCTCGCCGCCGACCCATTCCTTGACGATCTGTGCCACCGCGGCCGGATTCTGTTGCGCGAAGGCGCGTGCGCTCTGCAGCTTCTGGTTCGTCGGCGGTGCGGCCAGTGCCGGCGGGGCGCTGCCGGCCGGCAGTGCAGTGTCGACGGGGTTGTCGGCGACGACGTCGAGCTTGCCGCCCACCGGCTGGGGCTCGGCAGGCATGGCGGCGTTGAGCGCCGGGCGGATCAGCTTGAACACCACCACCAGCGCCACCAGGGCCAGGGCCAGCGGCGCCGCGGCGGCGCGCAGCAGGTCCAGCAGCCACGGCTGCTGGTGGATCGGGAGGGCCTCCACCTTGGGCGGCGGCTCGACCCGGAAGGGCGCGTTGATGACCTTGACCGAGTCGCCGCGTTCCTTGTTAAAGCCCAGGCTCTCCTGCACCAGCGCGGTGATCTTCTCCAGCTCCTCGGCCGACAACGGCGTGCTGATGGTCTTGCCCTTGGTGTCGGTGCTGCTGCGGTGGTTGACCACCACCGCGGCGTTCAGCTTGCGCAGCGTGCCGGTGGCATTGCGCGTCACACGCACCGTCTTGTCGACCTCGTACTGGGTGACGGCGTCGCGGCGCATGCTGCCCCCGCCGTAGCCGCCCTGCGCCGCCTGCAGCTGCTGCGCCCCGCCGGTCAACGGCGCGGTGGCCTGGGCCGGCGGCTGGTTGCTGGCGGCACCGGGCACGCCGCTGGGCACCGCCGCGCCCGGTGTGCCGGACTCGTTGCGCTGTACCAGCTTGACCGCCGCCGGGGCGTCGCCCTGGTTGGGCTTGAACTCCTCGCTGGTGGACTCGGTCTGCGTGAAGTCGATGTCGGCGGTGACGTTGGCGCGGAGGTTGTCGCGGCCGAGTACCGGCTCCAGGATGTCGACCACACGCTTCAGGTAGCCGGCCTCGATCTGCTGCACGTACTGCAGCTGCTGCGCGTCGAGGCCCTTGCCGCTGTCGTCGGCGCCGGACAGCAGTGCGCCACTGCCGTCGAGCACGCTGACGGCCTTGGGATTGAGCTCGGGCACGCTGCTCGATACCAGGTGCACGATGCCGGCGACCTGCGCGCGTTCCAGCGTGCGCCCCGGATGCAGGGTCAGCAGCACCGATGCGCTCGGCCTTTGCTGCTCGCGGAAGAAGCCGTTCTGGTTGGGCAGTGCCAGGTGCACGCGTGCCGCCTGCACCGCGGCCAGCGAGCTGATCGAACGCTCCAGCTCGCCTTGCAGCCCGCGCTGGAAGTTCAGTCGCTCCTGGAACTGGGTCTGGCCGAAGGGCGACTTGTCCATCAACTCGAAGCCGCCGACCGCGCCCTTGGGCAGCCCGGCCGAGGCCAGACGCAGCCGCACGTCGTGTACTTGCGCCGCCGGCACCAGGATGGCTTGGCCACCGTCGGCATGCTTGTAGGGCACGTTCATCTGCGACAGCTGCGCCAGCACCGCGCCGCCGTCCTTGTCGGACAGCCCGGCGAAGAGCACGCGGTACTCGCCTTCGGCCTGACGCAAGGTCAGGGCCACTGCCACCGCCAGCAGCAGGGCCACGCCGATGCCCAGACCGAGCAACGACCGGGCCGGCAGTGCGGCCAGCCGCGCGCCGAAGCTGCTCGCCGAGGCATGCAGCGGAACCAGGGTCTGGGGGGATTGCGGCGCGACGGCGTTGTCCATGAAGGGGATCCGGGTGATGGCTGGCCTGCTTGACGACGCGCTGGGAAGGCAGGCTCTGGCGGCGATTGTTCGGCAGCACTCCGGCGCGCTATAGGACAAGAAGCCGAGTAAAGCGCCATCAGTTACATGCGATTGCACTGCAGCGCCCTGCATAGACTTGCGCCACGGAAACGCCACGCATGGACCTGAAACTCAAGCCCTTCGATTTCGCGCAGGCCGTGGCGCGGGCCGGGCTGCGCCCGGACGGCATGCCGCTGACGCGCGCCAACGAAGCCGCCACCGGGGCCGACTTCCAATCGGCGATGGCCCAGGCGCTGAAGTCGGTGAGCCAGTCGCAGCTGGAGGCACAGACGCTGCAGCGCGAACTGCAGCTCGACAATCCCAGCGTCAGCCTGGAGCAGACCATGGTGGCGATGCAGAAATCGCAGCTCGGTTTCCAGGCCACGCTGCAGGTGCGCAACCGGCTGGTGCAGGCCTACAGCGACATCATGAACATGCAGGTTTAGCCCCTGCCACTGGGTTTGCGGCGGGCGAGCGCTTCGCCGCCGGCGCCGTGCGGCTACAGTCCATGCTTGTTTGACTCGTGCTGTCGGAAAAGCCCTATGAAAATTGCGCTCGCCTCAACCTGCGTGGGTCTGCTGCTGCTGGCCGCCGGATGCGCCGACGAGCGCCAAGAGGCGCTGCAGGCCAGGCTGACCCGGCTCGAGGCTGCGAATGCGGCCCTCGCGGCGCAGCTCAAGAACGTCGAACTCCAGGCCGAGCGCGCGGCGTCGGAACGGGTCGTCTTCCTGAAGCCTGAGGACAGCGGGTATTCGGTCTTGAAGCTGGATCTCGGCAACATCACCGTCAGGATCACCGACGTCCAGCCTTACGCCACCGGAAGCAAGGTCTCGTTGCAGTTCGGCAACCTGACATCGGCCCGGATCGACGGCCTCAGGGCCCAGCTCGAGTGGGGCAGGGTCGACGGCAGCGGAGCCGCGCAGAACGACAAGGCCATGTCCAGGCAAGTCGAGTTCACCGAGCCGCTGGCTCCGGGGTCATGGACACAGGCCGAGCTGGTGCTGGCTGGCGTACCGCCCGGCGAGCTCGGCTTCGTGCGACTGAAAGACGTCGACCACAGCGGGATCGGCCTGCTGCAGTAGCCGCGAAGCCGCTCAGCAGGCCGTGAAGCCGGGCACGGCTGCGTCCGGCGCGCACACCCTGGGACGACCCAGCGGGCTCAGGCCGACGTGCAGCCGCGCGCCGTCGCTGCCCTGCAGCAGTGCGCCATTGCCGCGGGCCACGGCTTGAGGGTCGATGCGCAGGTCCTGGCCCGGCAGCAGCGTCACGCCAGGATGGTCCTTGGCGCTCACCGTCTTCAGCTGGCAGCCCTGCGGCACGCGGCAGTCGCAGCCGCTGGCCACGGCCAGCGCGTAGCACCACTGGGGTCCGGCGCTCAGGTTGACATGCATCGGCTGGCCGCGCTGCACGGCCAGCAGCCGCAGCTCGGCCAGGTCCAGCGACATCTGTTCGGCCGCGGCCTTGAGCCGGTGTCGCGACACCATGCTGCCAAAGGAGGGCAGCGCCAGGGTCGTCAGCACAGCGACGATGGCCAGCGCGACCATCATCTCCAGCAGCGTCAGGCCGCGGGTCGAGCGGCGCATCAGCGGTTCCAGCAGCGCGGCGATGGCGCAAAGTCGGCCAGGCCGTTGCGCACCTGCAGGCTCAGCATCGTACAGCCGGCGTCGCTGGCCACCACGCTGCCCGGTCGGGCCGTGGCGCGGGCCTCGTAGCGGTCGGCGCCGCTGCCGCGCAGCTCGATGTCGTACAGGCCTTCGCTGCTGCGCGGCGATGCGGCGCCCACCAACACCCCGAGCTCGGCGGCATACAGGCCGTGATGCGAGCGGTAGTTCTCCTGCGCCAGCTGCACACGCAGCAGCGCCGTCACCGCTTCGGCGCGGCGGCCGCGCTGCAGTTGCGACTGAAAGGACGGCCAGGCGACCGTGACCAGCACGCTGGCCACGGCCAGCACCACGCACAGTTCCACCAACGTGAAGCCCGGAGCCCAGCGGCGGACCAAGCCAGGCATCGTCGTCAACGCAGCGCCAGCAGTCGCCGCCGCTGTTGCGTGTGGTCGATATAGCGCTGCAAGGTGCGCTGGGCCTGGCCGTCGAGTTCGATGAATTCGCAGCCCAGGCGGATGCCATGGCCGCCGCCATGCATCGCGCTGACATGCTGCAAGCGCAGCGTGGCGTCGAAGGCGCAGTCCCCGTCCAGTTCGATGCGCACGCCGCTCAGCCGGCTGCCGGGCTGCAGCGCAGGCACGTCGTCGGGCAGCACCAGGGCACAGCCGCCGACACTGATGTCGACGATGCGCAGGGCGAGGCGCATCTCCGGCATCGAAGGGTGGCGCAGCCGGGCCTGCGGTGCGCGCCGCTCGAAGGTGCGCACTCGAAAGCTCGCCCGGCGCTGGAAGCGGTAGAGCACGGTGGGCAATTCGGCGCGCAGCGCACAACTCTTGGCGCCATGCACCAGCACCAGGTCGCTCAGGTCGAACTGCAGCTTCACACTGTCCAGGTAGGCCACGGCGACCGCCTCGTTGCACTGCGCCAGGCGCTGCATCTGCACGCTGTCGGCATCGGCGCTGAAACTGATCTGGCGATGCGCCGGGTCGACCGACCACAGCTGCGTGGTGACGGCCATGCCTTCGGGCGCGCTCAGCGTCACCGGGGCGCTGCCGTCGCACAGCTGCTTGAGCAGCCGCAACACCTCGGCGCTGTCGGCGACGCGGAAGTCGGCCCAGGCATCGAGGCCGCCATCGGGCCCGAGCGAGGCCGGTTGGGTGTCCTGGAACATGGGCTGGACTGCCTATGCCGTAGGGCCGCTCAGTGCAGCGTCGGGCTCTTGCCCTGCATCAGGCGATGCAGGTCGGGCAGCCAGGGCTCTGCCAGGTGCCGCACCTCGGCGTCGTTGACCAGGATGCGCTGCATGATGCGCGACTTGACGCGTGCCTCGTCCTGCCCCAGCGGCAGCTCGCGTGCGGCCGCCTTGAGCTGGCTGATCAGCAGCACGCAGGCCCCTTCGAGCTTGACCACCTGGTCCCAGTCGCCAGCGCGGGCCGCATGCAGCATGTCGGCGCTGGCTCGTTCGATCGCCTCGTAGTAATTTAGGACGGAGGTGCTCATCGCGGGGTCTTGTTCCGTTTGATTCATGCTCGTCGTCTCAGGCGGCTTGGGTGGCTTGGGTGGCTTCGGGGGCTTCGGGGGCGATCGAGGCCCAGGCCTCGCGCAGCGGCTGCATCAGGCGGCGGCACTCCTCGATGCCGGCCGCGTCGTTGTTCAGGTTGGCCTTGACCAGGCGCAGGCTGACGTAGGCATAGAGCTCGCGCAGGTCGGCCGCCAGGGTGCCGCCGGCGCTCAGGTCCAGGTTGGCGCGCAGGCCCTCGTCGACGATGCGCGTGGCTCGCGTGATGGCGCTGCACTTGGCCTCGATGGCGCCGCCGCGCAGCGAACCCAGCGCCTGCGCCAGCGCCTCGTCGAAGCCGTCGAACAGCATCAGCACCAGCTGGTGTGGCGACGCCGCGGACACACCGGTGGTCACGCCCACCTGCCGGTAGGCGCCGGCGCCGGCGTGGGGCGCATGAACGGAGGCTGTCGCGAACATGGTTGTCGTCTCGGGTTGCGGGCTGAGTTGAATATCGGCCCGCCCCCCGTCGACTTGAGTCGGGCAGTGACGCCGCATGGCGCCGGAATGGCGCGGCATTGCGGTCTGTTTTCAGCCACGGTCGCGAAGCAGTTGGCAGGCGGCGCGGGACCCGGCCACCGGGCCTGGGGACCGCGCGGCGCGAGACGCCGTGCGCTAGGGACGGCCGCTGGTCGGGCCGTGCCTAGTTGTCGTTGCTGCGGGTGTTCAGCGCGCTGAGCTGCTGCGTCACGTAGTTCGACAGGCTGTTCAGCGAGGCCATCTGCCGGTCCAGCGCGGTGTACTGCGCACGCAGGCGCTTTTCCATCATCGCGATGCGGTCCTCGAGCAGCTCCTGGCGGTCCTGGTTCAGGTCGATGCGCTTGCGCAGGCCCTCGGTGCGGGTGCTGATGCTGCCTTCGATGCCCAGCACCTGGTCGGCCATGGCGCGCAGCCGGGTGGCGATGCCGTTGTTGGCCGGCGCCAGCAGGTCGCTGTTGGCAAACAGATTCTTCATCTCGCCCAGGTTGGCCAGGCCGTTGGCGAGCTTGGTCTCGTTGAGCTTGATCGAGCCGTCGGTCTGCACGTCGAAGCCCACCTCCGCCAGGCGGGTGAACATGGCCGACGCGCCGCTGCTGCTGCCCAGCAGGCTGCGCATCTGCGAACGGATCGACACCGCGGCGCTGTCGCCCTGCAGCACGCCGGCGGTCTTGCTGGCCGCGTCGTACTTGGTCTGCTCGGCAACCAGTTTGTTCAGGTCGTTGTAGGCCGTGACAAAGCTGTCCAGCGCCTTGCGGATCGATTCCTTGTCGGGCTTGGCCTCGACCAGCACCGGCGCGGTGGTCACCTTGCCCAGCGTCAGCGTCATGCCGTCGAGCACGTTCGACAGCGTATTGCTCTCTGAAGCGATCGGCAGCCCGTTCAGGCTGGCGGCCGCGTTGGCCGCGGCCAGCGCCTGGGCCATCGTCAGGATGCCGGCCGACGGGTCGAAGGCCAGCGCCGACAGGCCGACGCCGTCGAAGTTGTTGCCATCGGTGTCGGTGACGCCGACGCGAAAGCCGTTGGCCTCGCCAGTGGCCGCCGAGCGCAGCACCAGGCGGGCGCCGCTGGCATCGGTCAGCACCGAGGCCACGACCCCCGAGTTCGAGGCGTTGATCTTGTCGCGCAACTGCGCCAGCGACTCGGCCGGCGGGCCGACGGTGATGTCCACCGTCGCGGCGCCGGCCTTCGGGGTGAATGAGCCTTGCCCTGCGCCCCAGGTGCCCAGTTCGATGCGCAGCGTGCCTTCGCCGACCAGCGCATCGGCCGAGGCATACACGCCGGTGGCGTTGGACTGCACCGAGGCCAGGCGCTGCACTTCGAGGACATAGCTGCCGGGCAGCGTGTTCGCACTGGTGGTGACGGCCACCGACGCGGCGTCGCTGCTCGATCCGACGGTCGCGTTCCAAGTGCTGGGCCGCGTCAGGGCCGAAGCCGCGTCGCGCAGCGCCGCCATGCCCGACTGCAGCTTGCCGTAGGTCGACAGCTTGGTCTGCAGCGAGGTGGCCTCCGTCTGCAGCTTGGCCACGGGCGCACGCTCGACCGCGACCAGCTGCGTGATCACGCTTTCGATGTCCAATCCGCTGCCGATGCCGATGGAAGAGATCGTGGCCATGGGTCTTTCCTAGGTCGCTATCGGGCTTTCGGCTGCCTGCGAGAAATCTTTAGCCCGCCCGAGCGAAAGCGCCCGCCCGGGTGCGCGACCGGGGCGGGGCCGGGGTCTGCCCGGGGGCGGTGCTAGTTGCGCAGCAGCTGCAGCACCTGCTGCGGCAACTGGTTGGCCTGGGCCACCATGGCGGTACCGGCCTGCTGCAGGATCTGCGCGCGTGACATGTTCGACGTTTCGGCCGCAAAGTCGGCGTCCATGATTCGGCCGCGCGCGGCCGACTGGTTCTCGGAGGCGATCTGCAAGTTCTGGATGGCCATTGAGAAGCGGCTCATCGCCGCGCCGTAGCTGGCCCGGCTGGTGGAAATGGTGTCGAGCTTGGCGTCGATGTCGGCCAGGGCCGTGGAGGCCAGCGCGGCGGTGGTGATGCCACCGCCGATGGTGGTCACCTGTGTGGTGGTGACGGTCAGGGTGTCGCCGCCGTTCGGGCCCACCTGGAACACCTGCGCGCCGGCGCTGGGCCCGACGATGGCAGTGCCGTTGAACTTGGTCTGCGTCGCGATACGGCCCACTTCCAGCGCGAGCTGTTGGAATTCGGTGTCCAGGTTGGCCCGGTCGCTGGTGCCGTTGGAGCCGTTCTGCGCCTGCACCGCCAGCTCGCGCATGCGTTGCAGCGCGTCGGTCATCGTGGCTAGCGCACCTTCGGCCGTCTGCGCCAGCGAGATGCCGTCGTTGGCATTGCGGATCGCGACGTTCATGCCGCGGATCTGCGCGTTCATGCGGTCGGCGATGGCCAGGCCGGCGGCATCGTCCTTGGCCGAATTGACGCGCAGCCCCGAAGACAGCCGTTCCATCGAGGTGGCCAGCGAGGATTGCGACGTGTTCAGGTTGCGCTGAGCGTTCAGCGACGCGACGTTGGTATTGATCGTTTGCGGCATGACAGAACACTCCTTGAGGGACCAAGAGCCCGCCGGCACCCCTGCCGGCTGCTTCAGGCCTGTGGAAATGCGGCCTGCTGTTCAGCATTTTCGGCAGCGGCCTGCCAGAGGGTGCGCCGAAAAGAAAGGCAATGACCCGTCAATCCCAGATACGTCCGGAAACGAAAAGACCACCCCGTATCGGGGTGGCCATTCGTCAAGAGGTCGCCCCGAGGAGGGCGGCCTTTCGGAAGTGAAAAGCCGCCCGAAAGGGCGGCTTGTGCGTGGGCCTGAGGGGGCCAGTGCGGCGGTCAGCGCAAGAGCGCCAGCACCTGGTTGGGCAGCTGGTTGGCCTGCGCCACCATGGCGCTGCCAGCTTGCTGCAGGATCTGCGATCGCGACAGGTTCGCCGTCTCGGCCGCGAAGTCCGCGTCCATGATGCGGCCGCGGGCCGCAGACATGTTCTCGCCGGTGATCTGCAGGTTCTGGATGGCCATCGAGAAGCGGCTCATCGCGGCACCGTAGCTGGCGCGGCTGGTGTTGATGGTGTCCAGCGCAGTGTCGATCGCCCCCACCGCGGTCGAGGCGTTGGCGGCGGTCGTCAGGTCGCCGGCCACGGTGGTCACCGTGGTGGTGGTGATGGTCAGCGTATCGCCGCCGTTCGGGCCCACCTGGAACACCTGCGCACCCGCGCTGGCGCCGACGATGGCAGTGCCGTTGAACTTGGTCTGCGCGGCAATGCGGGTGATTTCCGCCGACAGCGCTGCGTATTCGGTGTTCAGGTTGGCGCGGTCGCTCGTGCCGTTGGAGCCGTTCTGTGCTTGCACCGCCAGTTCGCGCATGCGCTGCAGCGCATCGGTGATGGTGGCCAGCGCCCCTTCGGCCGTCTGCGCCAGCGAAATGCCGTCGTTGGCATTGCGGATCGCCACGTTGATGCCACGGATCTGTGCGTCTTGCCGGGTGGCAATGGCCAGGCCAGCCGCATCGTCCTTGGCGGAATTGACGCGCAGGCCCGACGACAGGCGCTGCATCGACGTCGCCAGCGAGGATTGCGACATGCTCAGGTTGCGTTGGGCATTCAACGACACCACGTTGGTGTTGATCGTCATCGGCATGAAATGGACTCCTAAAAGTGGACAAGAACTCCCGGCTCCGTTGCCGGCGATAGCCGAGGTGCCCTGGCAGACCGTTCTGCCCTGACTCCCCTGCCGGGCGGTTCGACTCGCGTCGGCTCGACCGGCACCGCCCGCACCGGCAAACCGCTTGTTCCGTGGCAGCGATGCCACTCGACCTTCGGCCGGCCAACCGGACCACGTCCCGAAATCTTCAGGTGCGTTGCAAGGGTTATCGGAGCGGCCATTCTGGAACTTGAGAGGTAGTAGTTGGCACTTTGCCGATCGGCCGACAGCAAACCGTGACGGCCCGGTCGTTGGAACAGAGGGTTCTCGTTGCTGCAATTCATCGGACCGGGCCGCCCGCGCGGCACGCAACCTGCGCGCATGTCCTCCCTGGCCCTGGTGATGATCGTGCGCGACGAGGCGCGCTGCATCGAGCGCTGCCTGCGCAGCGCCGCGGGGCGGGTCGACGAACTGTGGGTGCTGGACACCGGTTCGGTGGACGACACGCCGGCGCTGGCGCGGCGCTGCGGCGCGCAGGTGGTGTCCTGGCCCTGGCGCGACGACTTCGCCGCGGCGCGCAACGCCGCACTGGCCTTGACGCGCTGTGACTGGCGCCTGGTGCTCGATGCCGACGAATGGATCGGCGCCGATGCCGATGCGCTGCACAGCTGGCTTCTGGATGCGACGCCGCGCATCGGCCTGCTGCGCGTGGCCAGCTTGGTCGACGGCGGCGCTGCTGGCGTGCAGCATGCGCCGAGCTGGATCCCGCGGCTGCTTCCGCGCGGGGTGCAATACCGGGGCCGGGTGCACGAACAGCCGGTGTCGGCCCTGCAGCGCCAGCGGCTGGCGCTGCAGCTGCTGCACGACGGCTACCTGCCCGCGCAGATGGCGCGCAAGGGCGACCGCAACCTGCGGCTGCTGCAGCAGGCGCTGCAGCTCGACGGGGCCGATCCCTACCTCCTGTACCAGCTGGGCAAGGACCATGAAGTGCATGGCCGCTTTGCCGAAGCAGCACCTCGCTACAGCGAGGCCTTGTCGCACGTGGATGCGCACGCGCTGTGGCGGCATGACCTGGTGCTGCGTCAGATGTTCACGCTGAAGAAGCTGGGCCGCTTCGAGCAGGCGATGAACCTGGCCAGCGCGGAGATGCCGCACTGGACCGACTCGCCCGACTTCCACTTCACGCTGGGCGACCTGCTGCTCGACTGGGCTGTGGCGCAACCGCAGCAGGCCCCGGCATTGCTGCCAATGATCGAATCGAGCTGGCGGCGTGCCCTGGACATCGGCGAGAACCCCGCGTTGCCCGACACGGTGCGCGGCCGCGGCAGCTTCCTCGCCGCGCACAACCTGGCCGCGCTCTTCGACGGTCTGGGCGACGCAGCCCAAGCGCGGATCTGGCGGGAACAGGCGGCAAGTCTTCGCGCCGCCATCGCGGCACCACCGGCGGTGACGGCCGCTTGACGACCCCGCCACGCCGGTACGGTGTGGCGAACTGGCGCGGCGCCGGGTGGTTTTTCCCGCCTTTGGCCGTGCTGCCTTGCCCCTAGCCTAGGTACTGCCGAAACTCAAGTCTGTGCGGCCTTCATGTCCCTGGCCATTCCCCTTCCCGAGCGCCCGTCGGCCTCGGCACGCGTGCAACTGCAGGCCTTCCGGCAATGGCAGGCGGGGCAAGGCCATGCGCGACGCGAGCGCTGGGGCGCTGCGGCAGCCGCCTTCGAGCAGGCGACCGAGCTGCACGGTGATGCGGCCTACGGCCTGTCGGCCGCCCATGCGCTGATCAAGTGCGGCCGTGCTGCCGAAGCGGTGCAGCGCGCCCAGCGCCTGCGCCAACGTCACCCGACCCAATTGCTCGGCTACACCTTGGAGTCGCATGCGCTGCTGGCGCTCGGCCGGCCCGACGAGGCCTTGCAGTGTCTGCGCCAGGTGCCCGCCTGCGTGACACCGGACCACCCCTATCTGATGTCGATGGCCATGGCGCTGCAGCATGCTGCCCGGCATGCCGAGGCGGTGCCGGTGTTCCTGCAGGCGCTGGCGCTGAAGATCGACGACCCGTACCTGCACTTCCACCTGGGCACCTCGTTCAAGCAGCTGGGCATGAAGGCCGAGGCCGCTGAATGCGTGCGCACCGCGGTGGCACTGGGCGTGGGCAGCAGCGATCTGGCGGCCCGGGGGCAGCTGGTCTTCCTGGAGCGCGAGGCCTGCCGCTGGGCCGAAGCCGCAGCCGAGCTGGAACGTCTGCGCCCGGCGCTGCGCGCGGTGCCGCCGCAGCAGGCGATGGAGACTTCGCCCTTCAGCCACGCGGTGCTGGTCGACGACCCGCTGGAGCAACTGAAGGTGGCGCGCCACTATGCGCTGCATGTGGCCGGCAAGCTACAGCCGCTGCCGCGCATCAAGGCCCGCGCGCACGACGGCCGGCTGCGCCTGGGCTACCTGTCGGCCGACTTCCATACCCATGCCACCAGCCAGCTACTGGTGCAGGTGCTGGAGCAGCACGACCGCGAGGCCTTCGAGGTCTTCGGCCTGTCCACCGGGCCGGACGATGGCAGTGCGCTGCGCCGCCGCATGGTGGCCGCGGTCGAACACTTCGAGGAGTTGCGCGGCCTGGGCCATGCGCAGGTGGCAAGACGCGTGCGCGAGCTCGGCATCGACATCCTGGTGGACCTGAAGGGCGCCACCTATGACGCGCCGCTGCCGGTGCTGGCCGCACGGCCGGCGCCGCTGCAGGTGACCTGGCTGGGCTTTCCCGGCAGCACCGGCGCGCCCTATATCGACTACCTGATCGGCGATCCGGTGGTCACGCCGCTGGAACATGCCGGGCACTTCGCCGAGAAGATCGCGCAGATGCCGCTGTGCTACCAGCCGAACGATGCGCGGCGCGAACGCCCGCAACCCAGTACGCG
>Ga0209668_10000991_pt1 | contig 11954 bp, 11 predicted proteins | sample FrelakmetPLP11PL_FD_187150 | JGI IMG/M metagenome (GOLD analysis project Ga0209668, IMG submission 187150) | Freshwater lake sediment microbial communities from the University of Notre Dame, USA, for methane emissions studies - PLP11 PL (SPAdes)... | ecosystem: Environmental > Aquatic >... | reverse complement strand
GATCTCTCGTGGGCTGTGTCGGCAATACTTCGGGCCAGCTGACGCTGCAGAAGGAGCAGGTGCAGGCGGGCAGCTATTTCGTCCAGCGGCACGACAAGGATGATCGCGACCTCGCCACGACGATTGCCAAGGCGATGCAGGCGCGAGGCCTGCAGGCGACCGCGGGGACGGCCGTGCAACGCCCGGCTGAGGCGACGTACATCGTGACGTACGTCGACAGGTGGATGTGGGACATGCGCATGTACCTGTACGACTTGCGCATCGATCTGCGCGACGCCCGCGACCAGTCGATCCTCGGGTATGGCCAGTCGATGCAGAGCTCGCTCAAGGCCATGGGCGAGACGTACGAGGACGTCATCAATCGCGCGCTGGACCAGCTGTTCCCGCCCGACAAGTAAGGAACGGCGGGTCGCGCCGTCTGCTCATGGACCTCGGCCAGCTCGGGCCGGACTGCAGGGCGATCGGCATGAACTGCCTGGGCGACAACCAGGATGCCAGCTACTTCCTGTTCAAGCCCAAGCCGCTGGACACGGGGAAGGTCTACGCGGTGGTGGGCACCCTGGCCACGGAGACCGGCAACGCCAAGTATGTGGGGCTGTCGGTCAACGACGCCTCGCTGCTCAAGGGAGTGCTGAACATCCCCGACACGAAGCTGAAGGGATCGGCCAACGGCTATGGTCACTTCGACAAGTTCTTCGTGCACTTCTTCACCAGGGACTGCGCCGCCGTTGCCGGTCTCGCGGACGGTGTGTGCACGACGATCACGAAGGACATGGTCCCGCGTGCAGGGGACGACAAGGCACCTGGCGATCCGGCGCTGAAGGGCATGTTCAGCGCTGCGGTGCGCGCCTACGTCAAGCCCGGGTCAGAGCGCGGGCCCGACTCGACCAAGCAGCTGCGGCCATGGGTGCTCACCTTTTCTCGTTCGTCAGCAGCCCCTTGGTTCTACTGACAGTTGGACGGAACCGCCGTGCTCTCGACGATGGTCACCACGCCGCGGCGGGAGACCGTGCCGGACGCGCCGACGCCGATCCCGGACGCAGCGAAGCCCTTCCAGATGGCGCATTCGCGAGTGATGTCACCAGCCACTGACTGCAGCATGCCGTCGCGCATGTGCTCGAAGGCGGGCGTCGCGAGGGTAGATCTCGCCGTCGTCCCGGTTCTGCTCTAGAACCCGTAGTTCAGGGTTGCCATGAACTCCGTATCGTCATCGGAGATGGAGCTTTGCCAGATGTAGTTGATCGTCAGGTCCATGATCAGCCGACGGGCCAGGGCCACATCCAGGCCGCCGGTCACCATCGCGTCCGTGTCGCCGAGATCGTCCATGTTGTAGGCCAGGCCGCCCCCGCCAAACAGCGAGACTCCGTGTGAGTTTGTGTGACTCTCTACGGTGAAGGGCAAGCGCCATTCGGTGTCGTAGCCCCCAAACAGCAGTGCGGGGCGGGTCGAGACGGTAAAGTCGCCCAATCCCACGAGCTTGATCTTCGAGTCGATGACCGCGGCAGTAGCGTCGGCCTGGCCAGCGCGAATGCCGGCGCCAACGTAATAAGCAGGAACTTCTGCCGGTGGCGTGGGCGCGGCCAGCGCGGTCGTTGCCTGGGACAGGATGATCCCGAGCACCCCGGCCATCAGGCCAGGCGAACAGAAGAAGGATCGAGAATTCATGGTGATGACCCAGAGTTGCTGTGAAACGACGACGGGATAGTAGCGGCTAAATACTTCCTGCACGGGGCTGTTTGCGGTTTCGTGGACGCCGAGCGTCGTACGGTGCCGGTCACCAGCACGCGTCGGCATTGCCAAGGTCCACGATGTCTGGCGACCGCAGCCCGGCCTATGCTGAACACACGATCGGGTCCAGGCCAACCGGAACGTCGCGCCCGCCTGGAGCACCTGACCGCAGCAAGGAGGGATCCTCATGCGGTTGCCTATCGTTCGCTTGCTCGTCCTCGTCCTGTTGTCTCTGGGGCTGGCTGCCTGTGGCGGCGGCGGTGGAGGCGGCCACGACCAGTCGTCTGTTCCGGCTGCGATCACGATCGTGTCGGGAAACGGGCAGAGCGGTTCAGTCGGCGCCGAGTTGCCTGCCGCACTGACGGTGCGTGTCACCGATTCTGCTGCGCAGCCAGTCGCCGGTACGACGGTTACCTGGGCGGTGACCGCGGGTGGCGGCACCGTCACGCCGGCCACGGGCGCAACCGACAACACTGGCACGACCAGTACGCGATGGAAGCTCGGTGCATCGGCTGGCGCGAATCGTGTGACCGCCACCGTCGCCGGTGGACTTTCGGCCACGTTCGACGCCACGGCTATGGCCTTTCCGGTCGTGTTGACTTCGATCGCGGTGACCGGATTGCCGGGTGCTCCGATGATGCCAGGCAATTCGGCGCAGTTAAGCGCCATTGCGACCTACTCCGATCAGTCGACGAAGGTCGTTACCACCGAGGTCGCGTGGAGCGTCACGGACACGAGCGTCATGACAGTGACGGCGTCGGGAAGACTCGCCGCCAATGAGCCGGGACAGGCTGTGGTCATCGCGGCGCTGTCGGGCATCAGCGGCAGCGCCTGCGTCGAGGTCGTGCCGCTTCAGGTCTCGGCCTACGAGCTGCGACTGACGGGCCAGCCGGAGATCGTGATTTCGGAGGCACAGTTCGGGCTGTACAACGTCCCTGACGAGCACATGTCCTTCCGCCGAACGCCGTCGGGCGTTGATCTCTGGTTGGCGGCGATGGGTGGAGCCGTTCGCCTGCAGGGACCTTCGTTCGAAGCGCTGACTCCCAACCCGAGTTCCAACGGGAATGCCGTGCCCGTGTTCCTTCCCAGCGGCAGTGGGTTTGACAGGGACTACGCGGGGCCAGGCTCGATCCTGACCGCAGCGAACGGCACGGACCTGCTGATGATCTACCACGCGGAATACGACTGCGGCGCGTATGGAACGCCTTTCACTGCCGGCATCGGCCTGGCGAGATCCAGTGACGGTGGGCTGACCTGGGCGAGGCAGGGGCAGATCATCTCGAGTTCCTACCAGCCGCCGCATTGCACCGCGCCGCGTCTCGACGGCGCAGGCATTCCGGTCGTCGTCCTGTCGCGGGAAGGCGATTACTACTACCTGTACTTCATGGAGTGGTTCACCGATCGTCCGGACCAGACCTATCTGGCCCGGTCGCCGGTCGGCGCAGACGCCGCGCCTGGCAGCTGGACCAAGTACTACCACGGCGAGTTCAACCAGCCCGGGCTCGGCGGACTCGCCGACCCGGTGATCCGACCCCCGGATCCGGCAGACGTGACAATCTGGGCCGGGTTTGCAACCGTCAGCTACAACACGGTCCTGCAACGGTACCTGGCGGTGTTCATGACGACGCCGGAGTTCTACTACACCGCGTCCGAGGACGCGATTCACTGGGAACCCGCGCGCAAGCTGGGCCTGCTGACCCAGAACATCCCGGGCGCCCCGCAGGGTACCTGGCTCTCCTATCCGAGCCTGCTGAGCCTGGACCAGCCGGACGATCGCACGACCACCGGCAGCGGCTACCTCTACTACTCGAGTGGCATCCGTAACGTGACGTCGCAACACATGGAGAGGCGGGCGTTCGAGATATTCATCAGCCGGCCGGCCGGTGAGTGAACCCGGGCTGCGATGATCCACGATGAAAATCCCGCTGGGTCGAGCGAGACTTCGCCTACAAGCCGTCATCCGGCAGATCGGGGAGATTGAGCGACCTGTCGGAGCGTTGCCCGCAGAGGAGGGATTCTCATGTGGTCGCAGCTGCTACGCATTCTCATCATTGGAGTGGCCTCACTTGCCCTGACCGCCTGCGGCGGTGGAGGCGGAGGTTCAAAGGCGCCACCGTCATCTCCTCTGGTGTTCGCTGATCCCGGCCCGATTCAGAAGACCTATGGCGATGCGGCGTTCTCCAACGTCGCCTCCGGCGGCGCAGGCACCGGCGCGATCTCCTACACGAGCGCCGACAGCCGCGTCGCGCAGGTCAACTCAGCTTCGGGCCTCGTGACGATCGTCGGCGCCGGCTCGACGACGATTGTCGCGACGAAGAGTGCTGATGCCAGCCACGGCGCACAGCAGACGTCCTATGTGCTGTCGGTCGCCAAGGCAGCGCAATCGATCGTGCTGTCCATCGACGGAACTCTGCGCGCCTTCGTGGGGGTGCCCGTGGATGCGCCGGTCGAATCGTCGGTCGGCGATGGGGCACTGTCTTTTACCAGCGACAATCCGACCGTCGTTTCCGTTGATGCGACGTCGGGGGTAGTGCTCGCGCTTGCCCAGGGCTCGGCGCAGATCGCTGTCGTCAAGGCGGAAACGGCGAACTACCTGCGCGCCCAGGCGAGCTTCGTTGTCGATGCCATTGCCAAGGCAATCCCGATTGCGGCCTGGGTAGGCGAGTCAGACAGCGTGGTCGCGACGGTGCCACCAGCTCCAGGCGTCAGATTTCTTCGCTCCACCGATGCCTCCTGTGACCTGAACAACGTCACCAGCTGTCCAGACGGGCAGGCGGACGAGTTCGGCACCGCCGCGATCACCGACACGGCACTCAACCTGTCGCGGTCTGCTTACTACTGGTTGCAGAACGGCTCCAGCAACAGCAATGCATTGCGGATCGGCACGGCGCGATTCTCCGGTCGCAACTCGTCACAGCTGGCGTCACTCGGAGGTCGCCTGTGGCTCATCGGCGGCCACGACGGCGCACTCCGCAACGACGTGTGGTCGTCCGCCGATGGCGTCGCGTGGGACCAGGCGACCGCCGGGGCCGCATTCTGGCCGCGTACGGGTCACCGCGTTGCTGCCTTCAAGGGACGTCTCTTGCTCGTCGGCGGGTACGACGGCACGAACCTCGACGGTGCGGTCTGGGCATCGAGTGATGGCGCGGGGTGGTCGCTGCAGACGGCGACCCCCGGATTCACGCCGCGGGCGGACACCGCCCTGGTCGTCTTCAACGACCGGTTGTGGGTCATCGGTGGCGTGGACACGGGGGGCCTGCGAAACGACGTCTGGTCCTCGTCGGACGGCGTCACCTGGCGCCAGGACGCGGCCGCGGCGGCGTTTCCGGTGCGGTACGGGCACGGTGTCCAGGTGATGAATGGTCGCATGTGGCTCGTCGCCGGATCGGGCCAGTCCGGACAACTGAACGACGTCTGGTCATCGGCCGACGGAGTGACGTGGACTCAGGCGACAGCCTCGGCTGCCTTCGGTCCTCGCTACCGGTTCCAGCTTGCCGCAGTCGGCGGGCACCTCTTCGTGGTCGGTGGCGTCGTCGACATCGGCGGCGAGCGCGACGATGTCTGGAGTTCCGCGGACGGGATCAACTGGCAGCTCGTTACGGCGACCCCGGAGTGGCCGGGGCGCGTGAGCGCCGCGGGCACCGTGCACGGAAACGAGATCTGGTTGGCAACGGGCAACAGTGACCTGAATTTCAACAACTACAGCGACGTCTGGCACTCAGCCGACGGTCGGCACTGGACGCAGGCTACGGGTTCGGCTCCTTTCGGCGCTCGCACGATGCCTGCCGTGGTGACCGCGAATGGCCGTGTGTGGGTGATCGCCGGTTTCGACGGCTCGGGCACCACGGACGTCTGGTCGTCCTCCGACGGCGCGATGTGGCGACAGGACACGTCGGATGTCGGGTTCACGCCTCGATACGATGTCGAAGCGGCGAGCCTCAATGATCACCTGTGGCTCATCGGTGGGTTCACGTTCCCGGGCAGTCAAGCCACCCAGGAAGTCTGGTCGTCTGCTGACGGCAGGACCTGGTCACTGGTTACTGCGTCGGCGGCGTTCGCGGGACGATTCGGGCATCAGGTGGCCGCATTCTCCAACCGGCTGTGGGTCGTTGCCGGCTCCGACAACAACGTCAACCGTCTCAACGACGTTTGGTGGTCGCCCGACGGCCTGACATGGACCCAGGCCACCGCGGCTGCCAGCTTTGCACCTCGGTACTGGCATCAGGTACTGGTGTTCAACAATCGTCTGTGGGTCATCGGTGGACTCGACAGCTCGTTTGCGCCATTGAACGACGTGTGGTCGTCGGCAGATGGTGTCACGTGGACTCTGGCGACTGGCGCGGCAGCGTTCCCGCCGCGCGGTATGCATGCGGCCGCGGTCGTCAACGGCCGGATGTGGATCACCGGTGGCGTACAAGGCAGCACGGTGCTGGCGGACGTCTGGTCCTCTGCGGACGGCATCACCTGGACGCGCGCGACGGCCGTCACTCCGTTCCCGGCCCGTTACGAGCACAAGGGTTTCGCCCTCAACGATCAATTCTGCGTCGTCGCCGGCCACGACGGCACGGGTCGAAAGAACGACGTCTGGTGTTCGACCGACGGCGTCAACTGGCGGCTCGCCTACGCCGCGACGGTTCAGTTCCCATGAACACGCGGAAGAGATCACAACTCGACCAGGGGTACGGCCAATGTGCAAACGGTTCATAGGGCTCGTGACCGCAGGCGTCGTGCTGGCGGCCATGTCGGGCTGCATGTCTGCATCGCAGCATCGAGCCGATGTCGCCAATCCTGCGGCCGATCGGGTCACGGTCGGCACGGTCCAGAAGGAAATCAGGGTCGGAATGTCGGGGGCCGAAGTGGCGCAGGTGCTCGGCTCGCCCAACATCGTCAGCACCGACGAACTGCGGCGCGAGGTGTGGATCTACGACAAGTTCTCGACCGACTTGGCGTATTCCACGAGCAGCGGAGGGGTCGCCGCGCTGATCTTCGGCGGCGGGAGCGTCGCTGGTGGCGCAGGCGGCAACGTGGGACAGTCCACGGGTGCGGCTTCGACGTCGCAAAGAACCTTGACGGTGATCATCAAGTTCGATGAGGCGAAGAAGGTCAGGGACTTCGCGTATCACACGTCCAGCTTCTGAGGCCGGGCCATGAAAGCATCGATGGGCGCCCTGGGCCGATTGAAGCGCCTTGCGCTCATTTCGATGTGCTGCCTGCTGGTCGCAGGCTGCGCAAGCGTCCCCGACAACTCGATGCAACCGTCGTCGAATTCACTGCAGTTGCGGGAGTTGCAGTCGCGGAAGATCGAGGGAATCGACGAAAAAACGTTGCTTGCTGCCTGTGTCGGCGTTCTCCAGGATCTCGGCTTCAACATCGACGAAAGCGAGGCGCGGCTTGGAGTCATCGTTGCGTCCAAGAACCGTACAGCAGTTGAGCCGGGCCACCTGGCCGGGGACGTGCTGGGCGACGCCCTGATCGAGGCTGCAGTCGATGCCCTGGTCTCCGCAGTGTTTGGCGACGATGCGGACGACGATGATTGGGATGAAGATGAGGTCGAGGACATCGTCTACGACGTAACGCAGGAGATCCGGGCGTCCGTCGTGACGCGGCCGGCCCTCGACTCGTCGGGCCAGCCGCGCAGCGATGCGCAGGTCATCCGCATCACCATCCAGCGACTGGTCTGGAACAGCGAGGGTGAGATTTCCCACCACGAGACGATTGAGGATCCGGACACCTATCAGCAGTTCTTCGACCGTCTGTCGAAGAGCATCTTCCTTGAATTGCAGGCCAACTGATGCGATTTCGATATCGATGGCTCGTCATGCTGGGCGTCACGGCGCTGTTCGGGTGTGCGCTCTCGGCTGATCAGGCCATGCAGACCGACCAGAGTGCGGTGCAGTTGCGGAGCTACCAGGAGCGGGCCTTCGACACCGCCGACAAGGAGCAGACGCTGCGTTCGGTGATCGCGACGCTGCAGGATCTCGGCTTCGTGCTGGACAAGGCGGATGTCGACCTCGGCATAGTGAGTGCCACCAAGCTCTCTGGGTATCAGATGCGGGTCACCGTCAGTGTGCGGGCGCGTGGCGACACACAGATGCTCGTGCGGATCAGCGCCGAGCGGGGACAGGCGGCTGTCGAGGATCCCAAGCCGTATCAGGATTTCTTCACCGCGCTGGAGAAGGCAATGTTCCTGACGGCGCACCAGGTGGACTGAAAGTCCGCGTGTCGTTGTCTCCGACGGGCCTGATGCCGACGTCGTGACCATCGGCGTGGTGTTCGGGACCGCAGCGTCGAGGATCGGTCTGGTGTATTTTCACGGCTGACTTCGGCTTGGATGGCTCGCGGCGGTGATGGGGGTTCGAGTGGATACAGGCCATCCCAAGGTGGTCGTCTTTGGCGCGGGATCGATTGGTGCCACGGTTGGCGGTTGGCTCGTCGAGGCGGGAGTCCCGGTCACGTTCGTAGCCCGGCCGGAGACGGCGGAGCGGCTGAACCGGGAGGGCCTGCGCCTGTATGCCCACGGGCGCCGGAGCGAACGACCGACGATCAAGGTATCGGCGGTGTCGGACCTGGCCGAAATCAGCCAGGCCGACTGGCTGGTGCTGGCCGTCAAGAACTTCGACCTCGAGGCCGCCGCGCGCGACATCCGCGCCGGGTTGCGGGGCGATCCAATCGTTATCGCGTTGCAGAACGGAGTCGAGAACCAGGAGGTGCTCCCGAAATACTTCGCGCGGGTCGTGTACGGCATGATTCGCTACAACGCCTGGCGCGACGCGGTCAACGAGTTCGGCTACGAGCGTCGGGGCCCCATCTTCCTCGGCGTCACCGACCCCAGTCTTGCCGGAGATCGTGATCGGGCCGTTCAGTTGTTCTCTGCGGCATGCGAGTGCCGGGCGGAGGAGCGCATCGCCGACGCGGCCCAATGCAAGATGGTCCTGAACCTGACGAACAGCATTTTTGCGCTCGTCGGCCTCGGGATCAGGGAGATCGAGGACTATCGGGCTTTCAGCCGATCGGTGTCGCACGTGATGTACGAGGGCGTGCAGATCCTGCGCAAGGCAGGCGTGCGCGAGGTGCCGATGGGCGAGGGCGCAACGTGGCGCACTATGACCTTGGGGAGATTCCTGCCCGCGTTCGTGACCGCCAGAATCCTCAGGAAAGGCCTGCGCGACATGCACATCACGAGCATGGGCCAGGATGTTTACCTGACCAGGCGCGGTGCCACGGAACTCGAGTCGCTGAACGGGTATTTCCTGCGACTCGCGGAGACGTTGGGGTTCGACGCCCGCTACAACCGGGCGCTGTACCGCATTACGCAGGAATGGCTGGCGCAGCCCGAGATCCGGCCGATGCACGAGCGGGAGCTCTGGGCGCAACTGCGCAAGGCTTGAGGCGAGGTGCCCCAATTGCTGTTCGAGGATACCGACGCATGCTCGGCACGAATCCGGCAGTCCTGGCCACGCTTGCGGCGATCAGTCTGATGGCTCTCGCCAAGGCTGATGCCGGTGGCCGCGCGGTCTCGCCGTCGTCGCCGACCCTCGACGGTCGCGCGCCCCTGGTGATCGCTCATCGCGGTGCTTCGGGCTACCTGCCGGAGAACACCGCCGAGGCCTACCAGAAGGCGATCGATCTCGGCGCCGACGCGATCGAGCTCGACCTGATCTCCACCAAAGACGGTGTGCTGATCGCCAGCCATTACCCCAACCTGGCCATCACCACGGACGTCGCCAACCGGCCCGACTTCGCCAGCCGCCGGCGCCAGAACTGGCCGGTCGACGGTGAACTGCAGAGCGGCTGGTTCGCTCATGATTTCACGCTGGCCGAAATCAAGACGCTCGGCGTCATCGCCACCGACCCCGAGCGTCCGCAGCAGTACAACCGCAAGTTCAGGATGGCGACCCTGCAGGAGGTCATCGCTCTGGCCAAAGCCGGGAGCGACCGGCTCGGACGCTCCATCGCCATTTACCCGGAAACGAAGAATCCCACTTATCACCGCGACCTGGGCCTGCCGCTCGAGGACAAGCTGATCAGCGCCATTCGCGACGCGGGCTGGAACAGCAAGACGGCCCCGGTCTTCGTGCAGAGTTTCGAGCCTGGCAGCCTCAAGGAGATGCGAGCCAAGAATCTGAACGTGAGGATGGTTCAGCTCATCGACGCCGATGGCTACGACTTCAGGACCGGCGAACTCACCTACAAGCCGCCGTTTGACCGCCCCTACGACTGGGCGAAATCCGGCGACCCGCGACTTTTCAAGGATATGGTGACGCCCGCCGGGCTTGCCGAAATCAAGACCTATGCCGACGGGATTGGGCCATGGAAGCCGTACATCGTTCCGGTGCAATGCCGGCTGGATGCTGCCGGCAACTTGCAGGACGTGAATGGTGATGGGGCCATCGACCTGAGAGACGCCGCCACCGAGAGTCCCACCTCACTGATCGCGGATGCCCACAGGCTGGGGCTGTTTGTCCACGCCTTCACGTTCCGCAACGAGGGTCGGTATCTGGCACACAGCTACCTGGGCGACCCGCGCGCGGAGTATCAGCAGTTCTTCGGGCTGGGGGTGGACGGCGTCTTCAGCGAATTCCCGGACGTCGCGGTCGCTGCTCGCTGACCCGATGTCCGGCGACGGCCGCAGGGCTCCTGGGTGGCGAAACAGCGGCGAGCCGCTTCTAATCGCCAACAGGCCAAACACCACGAAAAGGACAGGGGAGAACCGAATGAGTGCAGCACCCTTCAAGGCAGCCGCGATCGCGCTCGTCGGCGTAGCACTGCTGTGTGGAGCGTCCGCCGCCGCGGTCGCGCAGACCGCGCAGATCAAGACCGAGTACCTGATGACCTATCAGGCACCGCTCGACCCGCCGGTCGCCATCGACGGCTCGCTGCAGATCTTCAACGTGAAGACCGGTGGCTGGGTGAAAGGCCCGCAGATCAACGGCACATTCGCCTCGCCCGGGGGTGACTGGTTGCGCACCATGCCGTCGGGCGTGTTTCGCCTGGACGTCAGGGGGCTGATCCACACCGACGATGGCGCGGACATCTACGTTTCCTACAACGGCATCATCCAGCACTCCAAAGAGAGTGCAGAGCGCCTGATGAGGGGCGAGGTGCTCACCGACAAGGACATGCCGTACTTCGTCACCGCGCCGACGTTCCAGACCTCATCACCAAAGTACGCGTGGCTGAACGGCGTCCAGGCGGTGGCCAAGATGGTGGAGGTCAAGGCCGGGGACGGCGGCTACGTGAAGTACGACGTCTTCGTGGTGCGCTGATCGGGCGAGGGTCGGGGGCCGGGCGGCCGGGCGGCCGGGACCGCCGGGCCGTGTCTGCGGGTGCCTGAATACTAGACGCCGCCCGCCAGCACGCCCGTGCGGCCGATGGGCCGGTCCGTGGCATCCACCAGCACGCCGGGGTTCATGATGCCGCGCGGGTCGGCGACCTGCTTCGCCGCCGACAGCATCCGCCGGAACAGTCCGTCGGCTTCTCGCTCGTAACCGTCGCGATGATCACGCCCCACCGCGTGGTGATGCGTGATCGTGCCGCCGTGCGTGATCACCGCGGCGTTGGCAGCGAGCTTGATCTCGCGCCAGGCCGCGAGCGCGCTCGCGACGTTGCCGTCGGGCACGCGCGTGGCGATGGTGAAGTAGGGCGCGGGTCCATCGGGATACAGGTGCGTGAAGCGGCAGGACACGCGCGCATCCTGACCCGTGGCGCTTTGCATCGCCCGCCCGACGTCTGCCTTGACCGCCGCGTAGAACTGCTCGAAGCGGTCCCAGGTGATTGCGGTCTCGAAGGTGTCCATGATCACGCCCAGGCCGACCGCGGGGTCGCGCCAGTAGGGCATGCGCAGGAACGCATCGCGCCACGCGCCGGCGGCGCCGCTGCGGTGCTCGCTCGATCCCTCGGCGGCCATGGAGCGCGCCACCGCGTCTGCGTCGAAGCGTCCGCCGTGGTCGCCGACCAGTTCCAGCGCCCGCGCCATCCAGGCCTGCAGCGGATGGTCGTCCGACTCGAATGCAAGCACCAGCATCGCGCTGCGTCCGTCGCCGACGCCCGAGAACACCGTCTCGAGCGGGTCGAGCAGGCGGCAGTTGCTGGGATTGAGCCCGGACTGCGAGAGCGCCCGCACGCAGCGCACGGCCGCCAGGAAATCGTCGAACTGCACGGACGCCGAGGCGCGGAACCGCGGTGGCGCCTGCACTCGTACCCAGGCCTCGGTGAGCACGCCGAGC
>Ga0209668_10000989_pt1 | contig 11967 bp, 21 predicted proteins | sample FrelakmetPLP11PL_FD_187150 | JGI IMG/M metagenome (GOLD analysis project Ga0209668, IMG submission 187150) | Freshwater lake sediment microbial communities from the University of Notre Dame, USA, for methane emissions studies - PLP11 PL (SPAdes)... | ecosystem: Environmental > Aquatic >... | reverse complement strand
ACATGGCCGCTTCTGCATCCTGTACTGCCTTTACGATGATGGCCTTGTTTTCAGGCGTCGCATCGAAGGTTATCCAGCGTAACGTCGATTCCGACATCTTCCAGCTGCGTTCTGGCAGGGTTGCAATTACGGTTGGGGTTACTGAGGCGTTCGTGCCTGCCGTGTATGCTTCCTTAATTGTGTTCGTCTGTCTGTTCTTATACCATGCTATGATGGTCATGATGACTGCAACCAAGAAGGCCACAATCGAATCCATGTTACCAGTGTCAACAATCATAACTCTATCTCCGAATTGCCGTGGTTCTTAGCATGTTCACGACATAGGATTTTGATGGCCGTGTTGAAGGTGCTAACCTTTCGGTAGACCACCCACAACGCTCCATAGTTAAGGCTAAAGAGCGCTATGATAACTACCATTACATCTGCGTCGATCATGCTACCTCATAGAACCCTTCCACCAATATCTGAACAGTCTTAGCGTCTGTGCAGGTTTTGAATCCCCTAAAGTATATGGTGCTGTTGTTCTCCCATAACATAGGTAGTGGGTCTGAATATGTTGTATCTACCAGCTGAAGGCCAGTAAACATGGTGTTTGCGCCATTGTCTTTCGATGTGACGGGAACAGTAACCGTTAACGCTGTGGCTCCGTTTCCGTCGGTAGAATGCATGAATATCTTGAAAAACACCGTCTTGCCTATTTGGCAGTAGCGATATACACTAGATATACTTGCTGGTGTGCCAGTAGTCCAAGTCACCGTCGGTGTCCATGTAGTCCATACCTTGGTTTGTGGCACAGCATCCATATCGGATGTGGCTTGACCTATAGCCTCTATACGGTTGCCAACTAAATCCATGGTTGGGGTGTCTGTTTTTCCCTTTATATACATGGCTGGCACCAAACCATTAGCAGCGGCGTTTGGCACATACACACGGAGCCAACCGCCAACGGAGGCATAGCCAGAGCCAAACATCTGGAGCTGTAGGCCTCCATATGACGTATTGCCTCCGCTAATGTTTATGAATCCATTGTCGTCCGACTTTTTTAGGTATGAGCCAGTTATAGCCCTAGCCATAGCCAGATCAAGGCATAGGTCTACAGCGTCTTTCGTGGCCTTGCTTGTTGGTATCTTGGTATCTGAGCTTGCCAATGTACCAGTGTCAATCTCTGTGACAGAGGAGGCCGCATCGTTGACCAAGGAAAGGGCAGCGGCGCCACCAATTAGGTGCCGTGTGGCGTCTGATATGGCTATAGGAGCCGACACAGTAAGGTCTCCCTGTGTACCCACACCAAGTGTGGTATCAACATATGTCTTGGTTACGGCGTCCTGAGCCAACGTGGGGTCTGCCAGACTACCAATCTTTTTATTCGCCATACTTAACGGCGCGTTTATTACGACGCTCGGCGTAGCACTACTGCCAAGCAATTTCATAATCATCCAGCAAAAAGACGACGGTGCAGCGCCATAAGGAACTTCAAAAAGTATAGACCCTTTCTCGTACCCTATAACGCCAACGGCATCTTCTCCAGTTAGGGTTATTCTTGACCCTTCACCAGAGAACTGAGACCCATTAGTGGCACCGAATAGTGCCAGAGCACCATCGTCTGTGTTTTTACGTATGCTGGTGAATTGAGGATTAAAGATTAGGTCATCGTCTATATTACCATTAAGCGCCTTCATTGAGATGGGCGAAAAATGGATAAGAGGCATTATAGCCTCGTACCGAAGACCAGCACCATCATATCAGGCGCCGAAACACCAGTGACGGTAGTTATACGGAGTGTTCCACCAGCGGCGATATCCATGTAGGCATCATCGATGGTCGAGCTGTAGGTTACTGCCTTATCGGCGCCAGAGGACGCCATAGCATCTGTGATGGCGTTCGTGGCGTTCTTGATTATCACCGTGGACGTCGCAACGCCAGCACCCTTCAGTATCACCTGAGCGCGAGTAACACGGAATCCGTATTCAAGCACTATATCATGGTCTGCATGGGCGCCAGCGGCGATGGTGTGTGTTATGCATAGATGGAATCCGCCATATGTCTGTGCCTCCGAGTAGGCGCCTGCCCTATCCCCATAAATAGGGTTAAGCATCCCTTCGTCGTGAACCATTATACAACTCCTACCGAGCTTTCAACGGCAGACTTGAGGTCGGAACCCATCATACCGAATAGGGCAGGTTCACACTGTTTCGCCCATCTGGCCTCATCCAGCGTGGGAGACACACCCTTATTCATCTTAGCCAGGATATTGGTCACCTTGGTCATCTGCAGCGCTGGGTCGCGCTCGCAATACCGTGTGGTGATTGACCCTACAGGCGTTACGGTATATCCGTAGTCCTGCTGTATGACAGGAACACCTTGGAACATTCCAACGATGTTCGAGTTGATACCCGTATTTTCGGACGGAGCATCGGAGTTAGGGTCACAGAACTTGCCTGAGATGGCACAGATGATAGGGTTGACATACTTGACATCTGAGCCGACGATTGGAGCACCAGATGCAGTAGTACCAGTTTCCGTGGCCGTCGGCGCCGCCTTGTTGGGCATCAGCGACATAACCATGGATTGTAGTGAGTCCTTCAACAGCCAGAGCGCAGCTATGCATATAGCTATAACCGCAACCCAAGCGAATCCAGACTGTGGGGTGTCTGTCATTTCTTGCGCCTCCATACTAGCATGGCAAGGACAACCAACACCACTACAGCGATGTGTATGGAGTAGGTCTTCAATAACGCAACAGCGTCATATACCTTTGTAAGGCCTCCCGTGTTCACGGACGGTGCTGCAGCGGCAGATGCGGCTGTAGGCACAGCGGTGCCCGTCACAGCGGTCGGAGATACCGAGGAACCGCCAGAAGAGCCAACTGGCGATGTGGCTCCAGTGGCAGCTGGCCTGACATACTGATTTTGGAACGCTGGGGAATTAAGATAATCTGCCATCCAGTTTTGAGCCTCTCCCCAATTCGAGGTCGGCGCCCTCTGGAGATTAACTGCAGCGGCAGCCACATACCCAGCATTGTTGGCGCCCTCATCATCCAGCATATCAGCTGTTACTATGCGACCATCGAGGGTAAATGAACCCTGCGAGCCAACCTGAACAATGGTGTTTGCATTATCTACTGGTTGGCCGTAGCCCAAAGACCTAGCTATTGATTCGTTTTCGAACCAAAGGCCTGTTCTTGGGTCTTGCCATCCGTGGTCTCCCACGGTTTGAACTATACCGCTTCCCATTAGTCAAACACCCCTGCATAGGGATTGGCCGCCTGTGGAACAGGTGTATTCGACGTCGGAACAGGAGTACCGTTGTATGGCACCCATCCCGACGGAGTAGCCACATATGTTGTTTTGTCGGTCAACGTAGCGTCGCGAGCGTATGCCCTCTGGTCTACACCGACGGTTATAACCCAATTGCAGCGCATACACTGAGTAGGTGCCCAATGAAGGATAGCTGGGTCAATACCAGTGGCACGAAGCTCAGGAGACACCCAGCTGAAATCGTTGGGTATACCCTGCTCTGTCAATGACGCCGACGTATACGGACTACCAGCTGTCTTCCCACCTACGGCGACATTCCCTAGGTTGTCGTTCGGCAGAATGGCTGTCTGGTTTATATTAGTGATGGGGATATGCACAACATTCGTGGCGTCGATGTACGAATCCATAGGTATCGTTGCGATTGGCATTATCGTGTTGACATTCCCCTGCATCACTGGTATGATGTCTGCCCTCTGAGGAAACTCAGCAGGAACGACTTGTTCACCCACATAGATTGTTTCTATTGGGGTATCTGTACTTATAACTGCAGGAGCGACCTCAGGCGCCATAACGGCCTTCTTCTTATAGAACAGAAGATACCACAACAGCGCCAGACCGCCCAGCATGACGGCCATAAACGATTTCGATACTGACATATCAGAACCTCATTTTTGATTCTATGACGTCTCCCTGCATCGGCAGAGGCATGAAGGCAGCAATCATCTCCACTACAGCGGTGTTAGCGTCTGAGACAAGGTAGACCTTCGTTAAATCAAAGACCTCCTTGGGATTTGCATTGAAGCCGAATGTCTGACCTACCAAGGTAAGTCTCCATTCCTGAGCCGTCTCATCGCCGACAGCGACGTATGTTGCCGTACCAAACGAGCGCATCTTAAGCAGATACGAGAACACCCACTTATATGGGTATCCCGACATCAACGCGGTAGGCGTAGTCGTTGCAGTAATCAACACTGGTTTATCTTGCACTACCTCATAATATCGGTCTGGCCAGATGTAGTTCAACGGAAACATAGTTTAGGCCGCCCTCAGGACTTGTCCGAGTAATCTAGCTGGTAGGAATGTAGCCCACACTTCAACCTTGAGGTCGTCGTGGTCGGCCACTATAAACATCTTGGTTAGGTCGATGACTTCGTATTTGTTGCATCTGAACTCGACTTCATCACCGACTGTATCAAGACGCCATTCTTGACCATGTTCTGTACCGACGGCAGCATATGTGCCGCCGCCAAGGCTTTGCATCCGAAGCTTAACTGATGTGACCCACCTATATGGATATGTTTCGCCAAGAAGGCGCACCGCTGTCGTTGAGGAAGAGGTCGTAACAACAATAGGTGTGTCTAACAGGACTTCGTTGTAAAAAGGTTGTGCTACCATGTGGAACCTCCGTTGAAAAATGGAAGTGAGAAGGCTCCTTAGGTAGTCGTCTGCATGAACTCAATCTGTGACCCTGCAGAAATCCGTATAGGAGCAGGCACCCTGTTCGGGTTAGCACCGAGGAGCGATGCGAATCGCCACTTGATGTTGCGGGGAAGGTTGTTCACGTAGAGCTGGAGACCGAGGACGGTTGCAGCCGCATCGGAGACTATATCGACAATACGACATGGAGCGCGGGAGAACACGAAGGTTTTACCGCCTGATGCGTTCAGCGCTGCGAATCCAGCAGCGTCGGACATATACCATGTGAACTGGTCTGAATCACCAGTAAGGTTACCCTTTGCGTCTTCATACGCAATGGTTGTGGTCATGTAGAAAGGTGTTGCCATTTTTTATCTCTCCTATGAGATGTATACTCTCGCTGGTGCCATTACGGCAGCGGACTGAGGCACGATGGCCTGAGCAGTTCCCATTGCCTTCATAGCAACGAGATATACACCAATGAGCACAAATACGGCGACGATTGCGCCGAGGATGTAGCTCAGAGTAGGCTTAGGTGAGCCGAGATTGGCACCACCCTTGATGCTTGAAATTACGCCCATATTCTGTACCTCGTCGTGCAATCAACACGACATTAAAGAGGGTGAACGCGTGTGCATGCCTAAAAAAAGGAACTGGCCTTCACAGCCTCTTGACTTCGGAAATGGTCTGGTTGTCGAGGTCGGCCTCTATGAACTCGCCCTGCTCCAGCGTCTTGAGACCCAAGAAAGAATCTCTACCCTGCCCTGTCCAGTCTTCGATATACTCGATATCAGCTGGCAACGTAGTCTGGAATAGGATCATCTTGTTAAATCGTCCTCTATAGGAAGGCTTAACTGACATAGGCCGCTTAGCATCCACAATAGCATTAATGCCACGATTACGACCAGTAGTGACAAAAGCAAGAAGTACAGCGGAGGCCATAGATAGATAATTATCAGACTCAGACAAAATAACAGTACAGTTCCCGCGTTTATAAGCCATGCTAATAAAGTCCTCAATCTCCTCCTGCGTACCTCGCGTAACTGGCCAGACGCCAATATGTTTCTTCTTCGCAAAGTCTCCATATTCGTTCGTGAAGTCATAAATCATCACATATCTTTTTGACGGTATGGAGGCAATATGCTTCCGTATAAAATAGGTTTTCCCTGAGAAGGCCTTACCCGTAACAAAGACCCAATCACGACTGTTCCACTTCATAGGGTGCACCCCTCAAACCTGAAGTGGGTAGAATCATCGCCGTAGTGACACAACGCTGGCCTCGTCTTGAATATGTCACATGTACATTCAAGATGGCCATCAGTCCAGTGTTTCTTAAGGTGCTGGCATACGGAAGGTATCATAGTGCCAACACCCTTGACTTCCCAACATCCACGCGCTAGGAGCATATCACCAAACAACCCTTGGTTTATGAATGGCACTAGGATATGCTCACAGCATTGACCACATCGAGAGCAGGTCATGTTATCGGCTCTGGCAAGGATGGTTGTTCTGGCGCCTGAGGCTCTATTGATTTCGGCCTTACCTTGGCTTGGATGGCATCCATGCACATATACACCTTGTTCAGGGTAATCATCACGACGATAACCAGCGAGGCCATCTTCCCTGACAGCGGAATTAACACATTCAGGTGGGTAGCCATAGTGGCTGCTTCGGAATCGTCCAGCTCGAATTTAGGACATGCAATAGCCTTGGAGCATATCTTGAATACCAGCTGGGGAACATCCTTCGTCATTGTCCCAGCCTTCTCCTTTTCGGCTCCCTCCTCCTTCCTAACTGTGTCCTCGATTACCTCCTTCTGTATCTTCTTCTTGACGGAGGCAATCATCTTTTCTTCGTTGATATCGCCCTTGTCAGGGATTGGGATATCACCAGTGTGCTCAAACGCAACTTCATCAGACATAGCTAATCTCTCCTGCTCCAACTGGAGCTGCGACCGTGGGCGGTCTCCGTCTCCCCAAGAAATCCAGTATCAGATCCCTGAAAATGATCAGGCCTGCCACGAGGAATACCACAACGATTATCGGCACGAGTAGAGGCCACGGTATGTCATCCTCTTTTTTCCCTTGCCCGTCTTGGCCATTTTCTGGTATTTCCTCTGGCTCCTCGATATCCTCATCCTCACTTGGCAGGGTGATGGATTCCTCGACCACAGGAGATACCTCTTTTGCCTCCTCCTTGGGTGGGTCTGGCTGTTGTTCCTCTGGCTCTGCTTTGCACATCCCTGCATGTCCATTTAGGGCATGGATGCTAGAAAAGGTCTTCTCGCATCTAGGACATTGGTACAGCTTACCTGTGCTCTTTGCCATGGTTAAGAGTTTGGAAGCGTGGTCTTTGAAGTAAAAAAGAGGATTGTTTATTCGCCCTGCAGCTGGTGGGGTAGCGTCCAGCCGTCGGCGCCCTTGATGCCTTTATAATACTTGCGTGTTGGGCGCTTCTCAAATTCGTCAATGATGAGGACGCCATTACTAATACCCCTGCGAAGCATATCTGTCATTCGACAGAACTGAGTCTGTTTGTATACTCCATTGGTTAGTGTGGCGTTCGCCTTAACACCCTTAATCTTCTCCTTTCCACTGAAGATATAGTCTTTACATCCATTAATGGTTGTGTTGGTACTAGTCTCTTCAAGCTTGTAGGCGCCAAGACGCTTACTATCCACCTTCCCTGCTTGCATAAGAGCTTGGTATCCCTGCTCGTCCGTGAATATGCTGTCAGTGTCGGTGTAATAGACCTTACCTCCAGCGCGCCATATGTCGTTAAAATCCTCCCATAGGATAACTCTAGTATAAGCGCGAATGAAAGACGGAATTGATACGAAAACTTCATATCCCTCCGTTTTCGTCTTAGATGATACCCATTCACGGCCTCCGTAGACATGGACGGTGAACCTCTCATTTGTGGATGCGTCAATAACGACATAATCTCCGCTCTCGCGGTCGGAGTCCTCGTTGATAACTGTTGTTTCCTTGACATGCTGTGCAAACTTCCCCTCTAGGCTATTCATGAAATACTTGCAGTTGGTGTCGCTGGTCTTGTCACCGCTGTCCTTAAACCTTAGTCGGTTGGTGTAGAAGAAATCCATATACTTCTTAAAGAGGATGTCGGCTGCGTAGATAGCGTAGGAGTCGATATAATTTACCTTCCCTCCGTATCGGAGGAGTTGTTGGTATTCTGGGCTGGTAATCGTCGCGTTGTAGGTTCCTATAGGGAAGATAGATCGTTCCGTCTTCCCCTCGACAGGTTCTCTCACACATATGCATCTTGCCTCCTGTGGCACAGAAATATTGCAGTCAAGGATAGCCACATCACCAGCATCAAGATAGCCATCGATAGTGATGGGATCAATGTGCCGTCCTGCCCTCTTAAGACGATAGGGAAGAGGCAGACTTGACATGATAAAAGGATGAAAAGAATTAACATCAAGCTTGTATACCTTATCTGGTATCTCCCCGATAAAGAATGCTTCATTTCGGCCTCCCTTGTAGCTGCGCCGCTCTAGGGCGCTGATGTGTGGTATGTTGTGCACCCATATGGGTTGTTCGATGAATTTGTGGCGGTAGGCCATCAGGCATTGTCCTGCTAGGGTGGGTCGGTATGCTCCTAGGTCGTTGTCTCGTAGGAAAGATATCCATTTGAGCATGTACTCCCTGACTATCTCCACATCCCGCTTACAATATACCTCTACCTCCTCGTCTGTGTAGGCGTCTAGGTTAGCGCTATCTACCTCAAGTTTCTCCATCCCTAGGTCGTGGCCTATCTCCTTCAATGGTCTCTTGACACCGAGGTGGTTCCCCATGTCGAGCCAGAACACGGTGATACCCTTGTATTTGGTCTCGAATATGAAGACGTTGCCGATGATGGGCGCCCTCTCGTATGTCCAGTTAGGCCGCTGCTTCATAGCATCCATTAGGCCTAATACCTGATAATCGAAGGAGGCGTTGTATGTGTATATAAAAACAGGGTTGCGGTGGGTGCCTATGAACCCTTCTACTAGGTCGTAAAAGGTGTCGATGGAGCGGAAGATATGCCAGTCCTCGCTGGGGTTATTGTTGGTGTTAAGCTTCCATCGGCACATGACACCTAATCGGAGCTTGGCCATCATCGGTGTTCCACTACCCCTCCATACGCCCTTGGGTGCTGGGGTTGATGTGGTCTCCGTGTCGAGGAAGAGCATACGCCTGATGCTGGTGGTGCCCTTAATATGGGTCATAATGTGTGCTCTTCTCCCCTTTAAGCTTGATTGTGTAGTCAATCGAAGACATTCTGCGATCGACCTTGAAATCCCTTGTAGACCAGTACTGTGGGTCTGTGCTACCATAGGCCTCGTGCCTCTCCTGCTCAGATGCGGTGAAATCCCTTGCAGCTATATCCTTTAGCTGTTTCTCGGTCATGGGTCTGTCACTTGTTATAGTGGTATATCTACCTCCCTTCTTCTTTCCCATCTGTAATACATAATGATACCTCATCCCTGAAAAATGGTTTTGGTGGGATGTTGGTATTATCCTATCTTTCATCTCGGCGCGAGCTTGGTGGGTTGATATACCCCTCCTCTCGGCCTCAGCGTGAACGGCCTTCCAGTATCCCTTCAAGGACACTGACCGCTTAACGTTGATTGCGGCAATACTCATTTACGGCGCCTCCGTAGCGCATATGAGATACCCGCAACCGTCGGTTAAGGAAGTACTGCCCTATGGCATCTATCTGGTCAATGATGTTGTCCAGCTCATTCGGTGTAACCCAGTCACAGTGTGTTAATACTATGCTGGTTGGCGCATTCTGGAGGATACCACTGACCAATGAGAGGGTACAGAACTTAGTAAGTCTCTCCCTTCCGTCGGGTGAGCCATCCTCTGCGGTCTGGAACTTCCTATATTCGGGTATGCTGATTTTCATCTGCTCCTCGATGTCCTCGAAATCAATGGTGTCTCCCAACATGGAGCCGCTGTCGCCAGCTACCCTCATAGGTATAGTCCTTACTATTCCGTAGACGTTGCGCACCCATTCCGTGGATATACCCAGGCTGCCCATGATGGAACAGACGCCGACATCCTGCGACGTTACATATGGGTAGTCGCCGTGGTTAAGGCTAAGCATAGCGCCCTGTGAACCTTCTACCAGTCCGTTTTTGTTGTCGGCCAGCATAGCCCATATGGACATGGGTACGTCGGTGACTTGATCAGAAGGTATCTCCTCTGGCAGGTCTTTGGCCACACACTTATCGTTGGGGTTACGGCGAATCTTCCTGCAAAGGGCGCTTGAGATGCCCATTCCGTACCCTCCACGCTTCTTGTGGTAGCCGTCGGCCTGTGATGCTGGGCGGTCTTGGTCTGGTCGGGAGATGCAAGCATTCTCATCGACATATATACCCTTCCACCCACTAAATCGGTGGCGAGCTATTTCATCTCGGAGGATGTCTGGTCGGATGACATGACCTCCTCCCAAAAAAGCAAGTAGGGTTGGGTCAAGGCAACAAGCGCTTGGTAGCACCCTACATCTGAAATCCCTAGTTCCGTCGGTGAATCGGTGCTCTGCCTGTGAGCCTCCAACGCGAGCGGAGAATCCATATTGGTTTTCTCTGTGGAGCATGGCAGCTGAGGCACCCTTTCCTTCATCCCCATACTGCATACCCACCACGACATCAATTACTCCCTTCATGTTTTGCTTCATCTTTATTCCTCTGTCTCTGTCTCTGTTTCCGTAGTTTGGTCTTAAGGCGCTTCTGAACCTTGCCGCATACCACACAGTATTTCTGCGTAGCGTGGGTGCGAGGTATATGCTTTTTGCATATCTGGCATTCCATCGTTGTAGTTGCTGGCTCCTTATACCCTAATTGCTTCTTGTGTTGGCGAAGCTGGGATTCCATGGTTATATGGCCTTGAGGGTGGGTGCCCAACCTGAGCTTCTGGTCAGGGTGGGTCGGTGGTGCATCAATAACATAATACACCAGATCTCCATTTTCATCGAAGACAGGCACCCTCGCTCGCCTGTCCATAGTTACCATGTTAGTTGATCTCTCCAGCCTGCTCCATGCGGAGGAATGTGGCCTTTGTGACTACGGAGTACATACGCTTGCCTCCGCTAAGGTCTTTCTTGACGAAGACGACCAGCATAGGGAGCTGTTCGTAGACCTTGCCGAGGCGCTCTATTACTGAGGGTGAGCCGATGTTAAAGAGGCGCCCATCCTCAAGGTGAACGGTTGCGAACTGACCATAGAGGCCTTCGCGGATTTCATAGTTGGTCACGTTAACTACCTCGTTGAGGATGTCGTCAAGAGGGACAAGGTCGCCGTCTGCAAAAGCGTCGCCCATTGGGTCTGTCATGTCGGCAGGGAATTCCTCGTGGGTAACTGGTTTACCCTTAAGGGTGTTCTGCTTCGGGTTCAATACCTTACCGCCAGAGGTCATAAGCTGGTTGACCCTAGCCTTTCCTGATTCTTTTACTTTATCCATTTTCTTAGTCTCCGAGGCAAGTTGCGGCATGCCTCGCAAAACAGGACAGCAGCGTGTCCGAAGGTGAAGATGATGTTGTCAGATCATTGTCACGTTTTTAACCTGATTATTGAGGGGAATGATTCCTCTCGGAGACTAAATAAATGACCACAAAAGTTGTAGGAGCCAAGAAGGCTAAAGTCGTAAAGAAGGTAGACCAGAAAGCCGCCAAGAAGGAGATTGTCAAGGTTGTCGATGCTCCAAAGGCTGGCGTCCGTGAACCAATCGACAGAATCTGCGAATCATGTGGGAAGGATTTCACCTCGATTTACTCAGGCGCCAAATATTGTGCCACCTGCAGCGCCGACAAGAAAAAGGCTCGCCGCAAATCCGCCAACAAGCGCCGCCTCGCAAACCGCAAGGACGAATTAAATGAGCGCAGGGCAATCATGCAGGCCATCCGCGAGACCCTCGTTAGCGACAAGACCGCAAACGAGAAGCTGAATACCATCGGCAACATCCTCGGCAAGGACTAATCATGGCAAACGACGACATAATCAGGATCAAGGGCAAGGTCGGCGAGGGAGGAAAGAACCTCGCCCACCCTGAGCTATACAAGGGCGCCGTAGCGAAGAGGGTTACCGCGACCCAGCTTGATAAGGTGCTTCGCGAAATCAGGATGCATGTAGTAGCCATTCAGGAGGATGTTCAGAACTGCCCTGAGGAGGTCGGCAGCGCGGATGAGCGCTGTGATGCTGTCCTTAGCCTCCTGTCAGGCCTGAGGAAATAATATGCACGTCCTCGCCGACATCCGAGAATGGGTGTTCGTCCAGAGATGCAGATAT
>Ga0209668_10000988_pt1 | contig 11968 bp, 11 predicted proteins | sample FrelakmetPLP11PL_FD_187150 | JGI IMG/M metagenome (GOLD analysis project Ga0209668, IMG submission 187150) | Freshwater lake sediment microbial communities from the University of Notre Dame, USA, for methane emissions studies - PLP11 PL (SPAdes)... | ecosystem: Environmental > Aquatic >... | reverse complement strand
TAATGTGGTTGTGTTCAATAGCCTGACTAAAATTATGACATCCAAAACATACCATTGTTTAATTCTTACAATGTATATTGAGAAAAAATTTCATCTTTTACATCAATTTTGTCCACTTGGTGAAACATTGGTCTCGTGTTTATAAATTTTCATAACTTTTTATATCATAAATGTGTTTCAATATTCTTGGTAATTTAATTATACCATCAAACGCTTGCGTTTGATGGCGGCACCGCAGGTGCTACCGACAGGGGCAAAGCCCCTGTCGGCGGCCGCGAAGCGGCTACCCACCCTTCGGGTGGGCGCCAACATGGCCTCCGGTCATTGTTGGTACCATTTAGTTTCCAAATTGTTGTTGTTTTAGACGATCAGTTAAACGTTTATCTTCCACGGCACGTTGCCTCTCCATTTCCATGGCAATAGAAGCGGTTGTTTGTCTTTCTTTATGATTATCACTTCCAGAACTCTTTACAGGGGTGCTGATATCAAGATTTGGCTCTTCCATATTATAAGACTCTTTTTCATTTTGCGAAGTGTTCAAATCTATGTCGGTATTATAATGAGATGGATCGCCGAAAGTAGGAGGAGTGAGACCCATACGGGGGGAGGGTTGATGTTGATTTAAAAACGTCACTTGCCTTTTACCACCAAAGGAGGTAACACCAGGCGCTTCACGGATGCCGCCTTCGGCGGCGGTTGTGCCTTTAGTGTCAGGTCCGCTGAGATATGAGGCGTTCGTTAAATTTGACAAAGATTTAGATTCCCAAAAAAATTTAGACTGAATTTCTTTTATCCATTCATAAATTTGTTCTCCTTTCAACATTTGTTTATAATTAAATTCTGGAAATTCAGAATTTACAAAATATTCAATCAATAAAACTGGGACAGTTGTAATTTTATGATCTAATATTATAGACCTAACTGTTTCGCTGTCTACGTTTAACATAGTCATGCCAGTGATAGTTGGTAAATCTAAAGGTAACTTTGAAATAAAACGTAACAGCGCTTGGCATGCGGGTGAGTATTGAGAATAACAAAGAACGCACAATTTTCTATCCATTATATTTTCCCATACTTAAGTTATATATAACTTAAGTATGGGAAAATTTATTACTTTAAAAAGACATAACCCTTTCTGTCTTTTTAAAGTAATAAATTTTATTACCATCTGCGGCGCTAGCCGCAGATGCCGCTACATTAATAGTTAGATCCCTCTTTGTTCGGCGTATTTAATAAATGCTTTATTAAGAACGGGAAGAACACTCATCGAGGTTGTTAATGCATAATAGGACATGTCGGCGATTAGTTTTATTTTTTTATCACATACTTTGCTTAAATTTTTAACACTTCTGAAACCGCTAGCACACGCCTCCTGAATAAAAATCCATTCTTCTTCATCGGTTACAATATAATTAAACGGGAGTAATTCTTTTTCAATATCGGATAATTTGTTAAACATTGTTAAATCTATATTCGAGGTTAGCAATATGTCTGATAAGTAATCTCGACCCTGTTTCTTTCTTTCAGCGAGGTTCGCCTGATTAAAAATGTCTGCTTCTGCAACAGCTTCCATTTCTTCAAGATCTTCATCTTGAAGATCTTCATCAGGATATTCATACTCGTCAAAGCCTTTATCGTCTTCATCCTCTTCAACTTCAACAGAAGTTGAATCATCCGTCTCAAAATCTTCATCTTCGCCTTCATCTTCAAAAACTTCGGTCGTCTCAACTATAACATCCCCTTCATCTTGCGATGTTAATATACGATCTTCATCTTCGTCAACGTCCGTTTCTAGGTTATACCAGTATTCATCGTCTTTTTCATTAAGATTTTCTTTGGGCTCCATATTGAATTTAAGTTTTATGTATTCAACATAAAATCCTTTATGTTTAAAATGGTTAACGAATTTCAATATCCTGTTGGTTACCTTGAAATTACAGATTTCGATCAAAATACAGGTTTTCTTCAAGGAAATCTTGCACAAACCCCCACTCTTGTCATGATTCAAGCGGGTTTTTGTGGTGCATGTGCACGAAGCAAACCCGAATTTCAAAAACTAGGAAACGAGGTTCTTACCTCCGTGTCCGCCGTCGAAGGTGGTGGCGCTTCAGCCCAAGGCGAGAAGGTGGATTCAACGACGATGTCCCATCCCAGATTTAATGTCATGACCATCCAACTTGATGGTGAAAGAGAAAGCGAACGTATGTTATCAAATATTCTTGATAAAATAGCACCAGGGGTTACAAGCGTCCCTGTGTATATTTTGTTTATTAAGGGGCAGAAAATATTTTATGAAGGTACAGATCGTTCTGCCTCTGCTTTAAAAACTTTTGTAACTCATCATTTAAATCAATTTAAAATGAATTAAACCTGTTTGTTTTATTATTTACCACCGAAGGCGGTCCCCCCGAACTTCGTTTGTTTTGTGTTGTTTTTTGATTTTTAGGATGAAAAATTATACAAATAATAAAACTATGTCGTGTTATATATCTGCTTATGATCTTACCGATACTTTAAAGAAAAAAATGTTAAAAGAATTAATACTTTCGTCTGATACAGGTGGCCAAGAATCAATAGAACTTTTTGATGTGGAACACGAAAGAAAAACGAACGAAGGAGAGCTGATACATCTTCCGTTTGCATGGGCTCGGAATAATTGTGATATCAAGAAATTGTCGTCTCTACCATCAAACGCTTCGCGTTTGATGGCGGCACCTGCGGTGCTGCCGCCGCCCGCCGCCTTCGGTGGTGAAAAACAAAACCCTGATTTTCATGGAAATTTACGTCCAGAACAAGTTGATGTTAATAATAGTGCGTTAAAAAATTTAGAAGAAACTGGTTCTGTTATTATTTCAGCCCGTCCAGGATTTGGTAAAACAATTATTGCAATTAATCTAATATGTACTTTAAACACTCCTACTTTAATTTTTATTAAACAGGTTGAAATTGTAAACCAATGGAAGACAGCGTTAAAAACGTACGCTCCTCATAAAAAAGTTGTACACTTATCTTCAACTAAACAATATGATAAAACAGGCGACGTTTATATCGTAAATCCTATTTTATTCAAAGATGATAACAATAAATTCTTTTTTAGTTACCATAAATTAGAAACGTTGCAACGTGTTAAATGTGTCATAGTTGACGAACTGCATCAACAAGTGTCGAAAAAAACGCATAAGGCGTTTTTTAAAGTATCTCCAGATTATTTAATAGGCCTTTCTGCCACTCCTTATAGACCAAAAGACGACCCCTTAGGTAAAGCTATTTCGTTGTTTTTTGGTGATCGTTGTGTAAAAACAAGTTTTTATAGAAAGCATATTGTGTATTTAGTTAAAACTCAGTTTAACCCTCCGTTTAAAATTAATAAAATAACAAAACAAATTGACTGGAATTTTATTTTAAATGAACAGGCGTTGAACAGAGAGAGAAACGATTTAATTGTAAATATAATTAAACAAATTCCTAACAGAGTTTGGTTAATTTTAGTAAAACGTGTTGAACATGCAAAAATTTTAAGTGAATTATTAAACGAACAAAACCTAGATAATTGTACTTTTACTGGAGTAAATAAAACGTTCAACAAGAATACAACAATTCTTATTGGAACAACAAGTAAAGTTGGAACCGGATTTGATCACGCTCCGATAGACGCATTAATTGTTGCGTCGGATTGTGTAGAATACTTTGAACAGTTTCTAGGGCGGTGTATGCGCCGCCCAGACGTCGTTCCGATAATAATTGATTTTGAAGATAAAAGCAAATTATTTAAGAAACATTTACAAAATCGTATTGCAGTCTATACAACATATGGGGGGGTAATTAAAAGCGAAGCGGATCTATCAACAGCCCCGCGTTGCGCCGTTTCTGTCACCCCCGGTAGCACCCCCGAAGGAAATCCCTTACCATCAAACGCGAAGCGTTTGATGGTACACCCTGTTTCCGAAACAACGTCACCGCCAAAAGTGGCATTACCTCTGGTGGAAGGACCGTTTGTAAAACAGGCTGTTTTGGGGAATATTAAAATACCCACTAAATTTCACATCCCTTCTTCCGAATCACCGTCTCCGCCCTGGGAGGGGGATTCGCGACAACCTTTAAAATTTTAAATCTTTAAAAACTTTTGGTTTACTTATCTATTAAGATAAGTAAAATTTTCATTTCGTTCAACTTCTAAGATTTTTTCGCCTCTGGTGTCAAGAGTTGAACACGGTGGGGCCCTCCAGGACTGGTGGCGCCACCGAAGGTGGCAAAGAATCACCGCTTCTAACGGCACCCTTAGCGATGTCTCATAAAAAATAAGGAGGAGGAGACGCGCCTGATGGTGGGGCTGAAGCCCCCACCATAGGGATCGAACCCATTTTTTGGAATATTAAATACGGGGATGATATTGAAAACAATTCTCGTTCGTCGGTGTGTTGTGGTTCTGTTTGAGTCGCAACATCTCTTGTTTTATTCTTTAAAACGGGAGGTGTGTTTTTAATATGGATTTTGTCACTAATTTTGATCATGTCGTTTGGAAAATGTTGAACAATTAATTCTAGAATTTTAAGGTTCTCACACTTTTCTTTCGCTATTTCTAGAATCGTTTGTCCATGAAATGTCCGGTACCAATTAATATAGGCATGAATATATACATTTTCTTGTTTCGGTGTTTTATGATGTTTTTTGGTTTCCGGTGGTGAACTATTAAAAGACATGACACCAGGCGCTTCGCGCCCGTTGGCGGCGCCGAAGGCGCTACCTTCAGCGCCTTCGTTCCCGGGGCATCCTGTTTTAATATGTTCAATATCTGTTATAAAAATTTTAGAAAGTAAATCATAATTGTTTATATTTTTAACTAAGACGTCTGTAAAATCTATATATTTATAAATAATCCAAAGTAAATGTTTAACCTGAAGTAATAGAAGATTGTGTTTTTGTATATTTGTTCTTGATATTTTTTTTACTTCATGACCCCTTGCCATCGCACCATCAGACATAAAGTATCTGGTGGTACCAACAGGCGCGAAGCGCCTGTTGGCGCCGCCGAAGGCGGTAGGGTCAGAGGTTTTCTCTGGAATTGATGTCGAATCATCGTGGTTTCTGACAAATTTAGAAGAAGGAACGAGGCTGCATGCTATACAAAGGTCTGTTAAATGATTCTGATAAAACCCTTGCCAAAGTTTCCATAAAAAAATAAACAAAGGGGTGATATCTATGTTATTAGATTTTAGAATTTGAATTCTTTCAAAATCAGAATCTGTTGAAAGAAGTTTTATGATTTCATTTTCGCTTATCGTGCATTTTTTACAAAGAACAGATTTGGGTGAAAAAGAAGAAAGTTTTGCAAAGCGGGGAAGTATAGTTGTTTTGGAACAGGTAGTGCATTCATACATTTTTATTAACAACTATGGTTCTTTCAAACTACTTTGAAATCCTGAATTACCAGAAATAATATCATCTCCGCCACCTTTGGCGGCACCAAAGGCGGGCGCAGAAGTTTTCGAACGTTCTTGTGAATAGATTCTGGAAGAGGGTGTTTGCTCTGAACCATCTCTGGAGCCTCCACTATTCGAAGCCGCGGTCGACGAACCAACTATTCCGGATGTAAAATTATTTACCAACCCCAAAAGATTTGTACCAGAATTTTTAAATATTGTTTTTGTCATCACAAAAACTGAGGTGTTCAACAACATCATCATACCAAGCCTGGCTTCTGGACTCCACTGGGATTCTGTTTGTTTATTTTTCTTTTCTGCGATTTCAACCAACAACTGATCATAAGTGCTCATTTGTATAATTTGTTGCTGTGCAAAACCGTCCATGTCAAAATTAAGTTGACCTAACAGTACTTCACAGACCATAACGGCTACCATCATATATCTTTTCCAGTTATCAACAGTTGTATTAATTGCCAATTTTTTGGTTAGCATATCATACTTTTGTTTCATTATTTTAGGATCTGAATAAACGGTAAATTCAGGAATGTGGACAGTTGGATGCATTCGCCTTAAAACTTCATATTTAAAATATACCGCATTTCTCTCTTTTTGAGTTTCTTCGTCTTCTTCTGCATAAATGTCCTTATCTATAATAATTTTTTTCTGTTTTTGTAATTCTTCTAACGAAGGAGGGGTGACGTTGCTTTCATCACCAACCCCTCTGTTATCAAACGTGCTCCTTGAAGTAGCCGCCCGTTCCCAACCTGTTTTTAAACGATAATTTTTATCATTTCCACCTAATAATTCATTAAGCCGATTAACAGCCTTAATATTTTCATTGTCGTGTTGAGATTTATTTTCATCATCTTCGTCAACATATAAATCCTTATAGTCGTTATGTTTATGTCCTCCGTATTCGGCGGTGCCGCGGGCGGCACCGGGATCGTAGGTGTTTGTCGGGGAGGTGGTGCCGCGAAATCTCAAAGTGTTGGGAGTTTCGGAGGTGTAGCCGTGGAGCGGCCGCCCCCGAAGGGGGTCGTCATTTTGGGGTGGGCGCGAAGCCCCCATATCCGAAAACCCCTCCGAGGCTCTACCGTCGGCGGCCGCGAAGCGCCCTGCAATGACAGATGGCACCGCCTTCGGTGAAGGTTGTTGGTTCCGAGTTGACCAAAGATCCTGATCGTTGTCAAAATCACTAGACGAAACCGATCTTTCGACATCATTAAGCGAACTGGCAGTGATCGACGCCTTTCTTGATATTTTATCAACATTTTCACTAAAGAATTTTTGATTGACAATAGAACCCATCTCGTCGTCTGATGGATGTTTCTTATTAAATATATCGTCGTCTTCATCACTGTCTCCTTCACGACGCGCCGGAGACAACAAATTCGAAAAAGATTCACGGCGGGTTGTTGGGCCGCCAACATGGGCCATGTTGGTAAAATCAAAATCTTTATTTACATTTTCCCAGGGCAAAGAAATTTCAGATGGTGTTCTATGAAATCTCGAAGACGAGTTGGATCGCTTGGTGCCACCGCCGTAGGTACCACCCCCTTCGGGGGTGATATTCTGATCCGTTGGGTCTTCTCCTTTCGAAGATGTAATTTCATTTTTAGGCACTTCGCGTTTGGTGGGAGGAGATTTTTTAGACAATAAATATTTAGTTTTATTTGTCGGCGAATGTTTATAACCTGTGGCCATCTGTGTTTTTTTTGAAATTATTTCCGAAGTTGGCGAAGATCTTGTTTGTAATTGTCGGGGTGAAGGTGTCCTACCGACAGGGCCGGAGGCCCTGTCGGTGGCCGCTTCGCGGCTACCGTTTCTGAAGGTTGAATCAATATCTGTCATAAAGGGGGTAGGGTGTGAAGCACCAATGCGTTGGTTTTGTTGCGGTGGTGTATAAAATTTATTAACAAATTCTTTTTTAATTTTGTTTTTATTTTCTAACAATTCTAAATACAAAATTGGCATTCGGGTAAAATCTCTCTGAGGATACACTTTGTGATGTTCGGGTAAAGGGATTTTTGTAAATTCAATTGAGCTCATTTTCATCTACTACCTTTAATGCCTTAACTCGTTCTTTATTTCAAAACGTATTGTTCTCAAAAGAGTAAAAATCTATAAATCACATAGCAATATTTAAAACGTCTTTATCTTTTGTATTAAAATTTTATATTAATTCTAACCGCTTCGCGGCCGCCAACTTGGCCTGCCAAGTTGGCGGCCACTCTTCGGGTGGCCGCCAACTGCGGCGACAGGTGTAATGGAATGGTAAAAAAGTAAACAAGTAACTTCTTAATCTTTAATAAGTTAAAACTCTATGGTAGTCTACTACCACAGTTTTTTAAGTTGATTTAAATAGTAGGTTTTATAGATAAAAAAGATGGTTAAACCGGAAAATATACCTTATTGTGTTGCAAATCAATACGTTATTGATTTTTTAACAACAAACGGTCAACAAGAATTAATTGATTTGTGGAAAGAGAAAGCAAATCTTCAAAAATTTAAAAAACGAATGAAATTACATAAAACAGAGTTGCCGAAACGTCCTAAAAGTTCTTTTATTTATTACTGCGATGTCATGCGCCCCATTGTTAAAAAAGAAATGGAAACTCAAGTAAAACAAGACCCAAATTATAAAGAAGGAAGTCCGGTAATTATTAATATTCAAAAAGTTACAAGTGTGCTTGGAGAGCGTTGGAAATGGCATGAAGATAATTTACATATCCCTGCCGAAATGGAATTATCCGAACAACTAAAAGATTTGGCAAGGCAAGATCAAGAAAGATATCGTAAAGAAAAAAGCATTCTCACAAATACAAACAACACAAACAAACAAAAAGACACAACCAACCATTTACGATCTCTTTATCTATTTTTTGGACAAGAACAACGTTTGATTAACCCCTCTATTAAAATGAAGGAAATCGCAGCGTTATGGCAAGACCAAAAACATGATATTTCATTACTAGAACGATACAAAAAAGAGTGTAGCGCTGCCGGTTCTTCTTTTAAAAACCATCCTCCTTCCGCCGCCGGAGAAGTGCCGCCTGCGGAAGTGGGCCCGGATGCCTGAGTGCGTTTCGCGCCCACCCAACCACCACCACCTAATATATTTTTAACCAAAGGAACTAAATGTAGGCGCGACGCGCCTAGCCGTCACAGGCGGTAGCAGCTTCGCGGCCACCATCAAACGCTTCGTGTTTGATGGTATTAAAAATTGATTTTTTATGTATCATAAAAATATCCATAGATTTATGAATAACTATATAATTATGAGCTTCTAAATATGATACAATAGGGCGACTTTTGTCTTCATAATTGTTTTCAAAACCAATAACATCAATAAACATCTTATTAAAATCGATCGATTTTATTACTTCAAACTCTCCTCCTTCTACATCTATTGAAAGATAATTAACCGAAGAAATGTTGTTTTCATCAAAAATGGTTTGTAATTTTTTAGTTGGAACTGTTATTATTTTTGTGGTTGAGCCGGTTAGGGAGTTTTCATATGTTAATCGTTCATGATGCCTTTCATCATAATGATGTTTTAATCCCGATAACATTTCAGTATATCCTGAATTTAAAATAAATTCGGCACTCCCATTTTCATTGCTTATTGCACAATTGATATTAATACATAAAGGTCTGTTTTGAATCAAATTTTTATAAACTTCTTCGTTTGGTTCTATATTAACCCCTGTCCAGTTTCTGTTTTTTTCAAAATATAATGTGTTATTTATTTTAATCCCATCATGTGCCCCCACGTCTACAAAAATCCCATTTTTAAAACCTTTAAAAACATATGTTTCTAAATATTTATCTTGGCCGTCTTGTGAATAAAACATTTTTAACTTAATAGAATAAAGTTAAAAATGTTTTAAGGAAAAATTGAATTTTTAAACGCGTTGTCATTTAAAACAATAACATGTTTTAAATGTACGAGATTGCCATTTCTGTTCCAAAAAGCAAAGAAATAGATACAGTTACACTAGCATACGAAATTGAAAGTTGGCTGCAAGATTTTGAAGCGGAGAATTTAATTTTTGAAACGATTTATACCGCTTTAAACTTTAAAAATCTTTTATTAGAAGAATTTCCTTATGTAAAAATCGACATTATAAATTTACTACACAAAAGAAGGAATGGTTAATAAAATTTAATTATAAACAATTAAAATGATTCCAAACTCTTAAGAGTTTGGAATTAAATAGGTTAAAAAATGGACGTGTTTTTAGGTTAGACGATTTTCGTCTTTTTAGCAGCCTTTGGTTAATATTATCTAAAAATTACTACTTCTAACAACATATGGACGGATATATTGTTTTTGTTTTTCTGAACGCTCCCCTTTAGTTACTGTCATGAGTTGTTGTGAAACGCCGGGATGTTCTCCATCGACTGTGCAGAACGACACTCCCTCTTCTTCACGATATGAAGATGATGTTGGAGGTGCTCTGCGTCCGGATACGAAGGCCCCACCCTGTCGGGGGTTTTGCAACCATTGCATGCGTTCGTCCATCATAGCTTGCCATTTTTGTGGATTTTCTTTATACATACGGGCATCAAAAGGGATGCTACCATCTGGGTTTCGGGTCACGTATGACCCCCATTTAGCTCCATTGTCAACAACTCCATGTCCGTAAACGGTTTGCGCAGAAAATAATTTATTTTGGGGTTTCTTTTTAACCATCCTGAGATTCGTGTTTTTTAAAAATTCATAAAAAAACTCGATATATTTTTATTTTCATGTTCGAAAAAATATTTATTCATTTTTTCGAATATAATGGTTAAAAATTACCAACTTCCCCATATCCTCTATCAAAAAGATGTAAAAGATCTTGATTGTTGCTATTAAAATTGAAAAAATTTGATTCATGACAGAGCTGAATAATATCACATTTAGTCGAATTTCGTAAAACTTTGTCTTCTAAAGACTCTTCAGTATATATACTGAATAATGTTTTTAAAAGGTGGAAAATGTTCGCGGGGGTTTCTTGATATTCATAATCAGGAATGGGGTTTTTGATATAAACTCCTAATGTAGGATTTTGATTCAAAGAAATTGCCAGGTCAACAGGAAACGCGTCTGCGAGCCCCCCATCGATATATAACTTGTTATTAAATTCAACAGGTTTAAATATTATTGGAAAATTACAACTCATATGAATGGCGTCAGTAACTAGCAATGATTCATAATTTTTAATGCAACCACCAGGTTCGAAGCCCCTGGTGGTTGCACCTGCGGTGCTAATATATTCTCTTTTTTTATCTGTTAAATTATATACAGAAAATATAATAAATTTTTCTGTCAATTCGTAAAGGGTTTTCAAAGTTGGAACATGTCCAAGTTTTAAACAGATCATTTTTTCTAGACATGTTTTAATTGGACCAAAATCGAGAGCGGGTTTCCCTGTAACTAACACGTTTAATAAATTAAAAACAGGAACTGTGTTATATACTTGTTCTGAACAGATATATATTAATATTTCAAGAGGGGTATATCCTATAGCCAATAAAACAGAAATAATAGTTCCAGACGATACAGCGACATATGTTTGTACAGTTTCCAACATTCCTTGTTCAAACAGACGCTGCAATGCACCTAGTATAAGAATTGAGTTTGTAGAATTGCCAGACAATACAAGAGTTTTGTATTGTTTGAAATTCATAATTTTTTGCTGTGGAACGTTTAATGTGGTCGAGGGCCGGGTCTTCTGATTGACCACAACATCAGAATGCGTCTCTGCCACTAATTGCACACCCTTCAGAGGCGGACATGAAGCGTCCGTCTGTGGATGTGAAGAAAATATTTTATCAAAACTTGGTTTATTATCAGACGAGGAAATATTAATGTCAAAAGACTCGGGAAATGAAGCGTGCATTATCTTGACCTTTTAACTTACATTATTTAAATCACATAACCAACAATTATATTAAAGATTATTGTTAAGATCTTTGCGCGGAATTAAAGTATTTAACATATTATCTGCTATTTCATCTAATTCGTCACCGCTTGTTGGAATAATCGTAGGAATTAATTCACAACACGAAAGATTATTTGAATCGAAAGACTCCTTTGTTAATTCTGTTTCTTCGTATGTTTCATTTTCGACAGCGTCGCTGGACATTTGTGTCGGTTGTCCAATGTGTGATTTTGTAACAAACGAGCATGCATGTTGTGATGTTGATGGACCTGCCACCTCTGGCGATGGGCCCGAAGGGGGTGGGGCCGAAGGCCCCGCCATCAGGCGCGAAGCGCCTGATGGTACCAACAAGCGCGAAGCGCTTGTTGGCGCCGCCGAAGACGGTAGAGTGCAAGTGGGACCTTCAGCTCTTCGCACCGATGGGTATTCATGAACCTGAAATTGCGATTCACGAGATCTATCATTTTGAAATGAAGAGACAGAACCAAAAGATTCAAGATGTTGATTGTTCGACGTCATCACCTTCGACGGCAGGTGCGAAGCGCTCACTGCCGAAGCCCCCAGTCCGCCGTCGAAGGCGGAAGGAGTGAAGGGGGCCGCCATAGGCGGCCCCTG
>Ga0209668_10000987_pt1 | contig 11977 bp, 6 predicted proteins | sample FrelakmetPLP11PL_FD_187150 | JGI IMG/M metagenome (GOLD analysis project Ga0209668, IMG submission 187150) | Freshwater lake sediment microbial communities from the University of Notre Dame, USA, for methane emissions studies - PLP11 PL (SPAdes)... | ecosystem: Environmental > Aquatic >... | reverse complement strand
AGACCGAACCCCCAGAGGGCCTCCCCAGTGCACAATTTGGGCAGATACTTATGCTTTTGCTCCTCATTCCCGAAATAGTAGAGCGGTCCGATCCCAAGGGAATTTCCTGCCGCAACGGTGGCCGCATGAGATTGGTCCACCCGCGCCACCTCTTCCGGCGGGACCGAACCGGGCCCCACCGCGTTGACCGTCACGCCGCTCCCTTGCTCCTCGGCGGCGAGCGTGCGGACCAGCGAGACGAGCGCCGCGTGCGCCGCCGCCACCGCGCCCGCGCCGGGCGTCGCGGCGACATGATCGCCCGGCCCGCCGGCCAGGAGGATGATGCGACCGAATCCCTGCGCGCGCATCGCCGGCAGCACGGCGCGCGCGCAGAAGAACGCGGCGTCGACGTTCGTGCGCTGCACCTCGCGCCACTCGGCGGGCGTGGTCTCGGCGAGCGCACGCCCGCCGCTCGTCGCCGCGCCGGCCGCGTGCACGAACACCGTCGGGGCGCCGAGCGCGGCGGTGACCTCGACCCAGACGCGCTCGACCTCCTCGGGCACGCCGATCGAGGCCGCGACCGCGATGGCGCGGCCCGACTCCCGCTCGCACAGGTCGGCCGCGGCGTCGGCCTCGGCGGCCCCCTCGGGGTCATCGTGATCGCTGGTCAGGGCGACGAGGCAACCGGCACGGGCCAGGGCCAGGCCGCAGGCGCGCCCGAGGGCGGTCGCGCCGCCGGTGACGAGGGCGACACGACCGGTGAGCGGCGATTCGGAGACGACTTCGGTGACGTTCAGGGGGACCTCCGCGGGCGAACTGGGACCGGGACCCGTGACACTTGCCGCGACGCGGGCGGACAGGTAGCTTACAGCGACTCGCCCTGCATCGGAAGCCACCCTCACCAGAGGCCCACGGCATGGACGCAACCGACCTGACCGGCCGCACCGCCATGGTGCTCGGCGTCGCCAACCACCGCTCGATCGCCTGGGGGATCGCGCGGGAGCTGGCGGCGCATGGCGCCCGCCTGGTGATCACCTACCAGGGCGAGCGGTTCCAGAGCGGCCTCGAGGAACTGGTCGCCGAGGCCGGGATCAAGGACGCGCTGCTCCTGCCCTGCGACGTCAGCGACGACGCCCAGATGGATGCCTGCTTTGCCGAGGTCGAAGAGCAGGTCGGCGGGCTCGACATGCTGGCCCACTGCATCGCCTACGCCAGGCGCGAGAACCTCGAGGGCGCCTTCCGCGACACCGACCGCGACGGCTGGCGCACGGCGCTGGAGATCAGCGCCTGGTCGCTGCTGGCCCTGGCGAAGCGGGCGACTCCCCTGATGGAGGGCCGCGCCGGCTCGATGATCGCCCTGTCGTACCTCGCCGCCGAGCGGGCGGTTCCCAATTACAACGTCATGGGCAGCGCCAAGGCCGCGCTCGAGCAGTGCGTCCGCCAGCTCGCATTCGAGCTGGGACCGCTCGGGATCCGCGTCAACTGCGTCTCGGCCGGGCCGATCGCCACGCTGTCGGCGCGCGGGATCGCCGGCTTCTCGCGCTCGCTCGAGGGCGTCGCCGACAAGGCGCCGCTGCGGCGCAACGTGACGCTCGAGGACATCTCGCGCGCGGGCTACTTCCTGCTCTCGGACCTGTCCAGCGGCGTGACCGGCGAGACGCTGTACGTCGATTGCGGCTACAACATCGTGGGGTTCTGATCGTGCCGACCGCGCCGGCCCAGGTGCACAAGCTGCTGAGCGAACGCCTGGGCGAGCACCTGCGCACCGCCGAGCCGATGAAGCGCCACACCACGCTGCAGATCGGCGGCCCCGCCGACTGGTACTTCGACGCGCGCACCGCCGAGGACGTCGAGCTGGCGCTCACCGCCGCCGCCGAGGCCGATCTGCCGGTGTTCGTCCTCGGCGGCGGCTCGAACCTGCTGGTCTCGGACGAGGGCTACCGCGGCCTCGTTCTGCACGTCGCCTGCAACCAGGTGACGTTCGAGAGCGACACCGTGGCCCGCGTGGAGTCCGGGCGCGACTTCCTCGAATTCATCGGGCTGTGCCGCGATCGCTCGCTCTCCGCGCTCGAGTTCGCCGCCGGCGTGCCGGGCGACATCGGCGGCGCGGTGCACGGCAATGCGGGCTGCTACGGGCACTCGATCGGCGAGTTCGTCATCGACGGCGTGCTCGCGCCCAAGGGCGGCGGGCCGTCGATCCACGTCGGCGCGGAGTGGTTCGAGTTCGACTACCGCGAGTCGCGCCTCAAGCGCGAGCAGACGCACGTGCTGACGGCGTCGCGCATCCGGCTGGCGCCGGCGCGCCGCGAGGACGTGCAGGCCGTGGTCGACGACAAGCTGGCCGAGCGCCGCGTGAAGCACCCGCAGTGGCGCACCGAGCCGACCGCCGGCAGCTACTTCAAGAACCTGCCCCCCGCCGCCCCCGGCGAGCACCGCGTGCCCGCGGGCAAGGTCCTCGACCAGGCGAACTGCCGCGGCCTGCGCGTCGGCGACGCGATGGTCTTCGCCAGGCACGCCAACATCCTGGTCAACGCAGGGAACGCCACGGCGCAGGAGATGCTGACGCTGGCCGAGGTGATGAAACGGCGCGCACACGCCGTCTCCGGCGTGTGGCTCGAGGAGGAAGTGCTCTTCGTGGGGCCGCGGCCGAAGCTCCTGCCGCACCCGGAACTGGACGCCTAGAGCCTAGGCCGCCTTCGCCATCCCGCCGGCGGCGTCCGTTCCGCCCTCCGCCGACTGCGCCCGCAGCAGCTCGTCGAGCTTCGCCCGATCCCCCGCCGCATCCGCGTTGCGCCCGTGCCGTTCGTACCACTCGGCGCGCGCGCGCAGCGGCTCGGGGTCGGCGGCATCGAACGCGATCGCCTTCGCGAAGCACGCCTCCGCCGACTCGGTCTCGCCCAGGTGGTCGTAGACGTCGGCCAGGCGCGTGCGCAGCGTCGCCCCGTCGAAGCCGTCGGAGAGCACGCGCTCGTACGCCGCGCGGGCCTCGATCCAGCGCTCCTGGTCCGAGCGCACCTCGGCGAGGATCAGCGCCGCGCGCGTGAAGCGCGGGTTGCCCGCCAGCGCCGCCGTCAGCTCGTCGGCGGCCGGATCGAAGTCGCCGCGATCGCGATACAGGAGGCCGAGGTGGAAGCGGACGTCGGCGTAGCCGGGCGCGACCTCGCGCAGGATCTCGAACTGCTGGATCGCCTCGCGCGAGCGGCCGCGCCGCGTGAGCGCGAGCGCCAGCTCCTTGCGGGCCCGGCGATTCTGCGGATTGGCCGCGACCGCGCGCTCCAGGCAGGGCAGCGTGCGGGCGTGCTCGCCGGCGGCGTCATGGTGTAGCGCAAGGTTGACCCAGAACGACGGCAAGTCGAGCGACAGCGCGACGGCCCAGTCGACGAGCGCGCGGCTCTCGCGAAACAGGCCCTCGCGCTGGCACCACTGCGCGGTCTGCGCGGCGACCTCGGCGAGCTGTGGGTTGAAGGAGTACGCCGCCTGCCAGGCGCTCCACGCCGCGGGCGTGACCTCGGTGCCGAGCAGGCCGGCCATGCCGAAGGCCCCGCGTAGCGCCGGATCGCTGCACGAGATGTCCTCGACGAGGTACTGGGCCTCGGCCGTCCGTCCCACCGACAGGAGGACCCACAGTCGATCGAGCAGGTGCGCCGCCTCGTAGCGGCCCTGCGGCGGCATGCTCGACATGACGAGCGCGCGCGCCGGCGACTCGAAGCGCGCCGTCGCGAACAGCAGCAGGTGATGACGCACACCGGGATGCAGGCGCAGCGACTCGGGACCCTCGAGGAAGCGCTGCCACGCGCCGTCGTCGCCGGTGGCGACGGCGGCCCAGGCACGGTTCTCGACGGCACCGAGGAAGCGCGGGTTGATCGCCAGGGCGCGCTCGAACGACGAGGCGGCGTCGGGCATCCGGCCGGCGGCGGCCTGGAACAGACCCAGGCGATTCCACAGGTCGGGATAGGACGGGAATCGCTCGAGGCGTGCCTCGAGCGCGGCCGCGGCCTCGACGATGGCGGCCGCGAAGGGCGGGGCCGCGATCGCGAGGGGGCCGGGCGGGCCCGCCGGGGCGGGCGACGGGGTCGGGGTCGCGGAGTCCATGCCGCTGGTATCGGCCGGACCCCGCGGACCCTTGGCCCTAAAGTGAGGCTACTTCTTCAGATTCGCAGCGAAGAATCCGGCGACCTTCTCCCAGGCCTGCGGCGCGCCGATCGAGTCGTACTGGGCCGGGCGGGAGTCGTTCAGGAACCCGTGCTGGGCGCCTGGATAGGTGATCACATCGCCCTTCTTCCCCGCCTTCTTGAGCCCGGCGGTGAGGGCCTCGGTCTGCTCCGCCCCGAGCCCGCGGTCGGCCCCGCCGAAGATGCCCAGGACCGGGCCGCGCAGCGTCTTGAGGCGCGCCGGGTTCGTCTCTGGCGAGCCGTAGCAGATCACGGTCGCGTCGAACGGGCCCTTGTCGAGCGAGGCCAGCAGCGACAGGCGGCCGCCCATGCAGAAGCCGATGACGCCGACCTTCTTGGCTCCGCCCCCGGCGGCGCTCCTCACCCAGGCGGATGCGGCACGGATGTCGCGGATCGCGCGCTCGTCAGGCAGGCCGCGCATCAGCTCGTGCGCGAGCTCGGGCTCGGTCGCCACCTGGCCCCGGTACAGGTCGGGGGCGATGGCCACAAACCCCATGCCCGCAATGCGATCGGCTGATGCCTTCACCCAGTCGGTGAGACCCCACCACTCCTGGATCACGACCACGGCGGGACCGCTCTTCGCCGCAACCGCGGGCTGCGCGACGTAGGCCTGGATCTTCTCGCTGCCCGAGGTGATCTCGACCATCGTCCCGGCGCGGGCGGCCGGCGCGGCGAGGGCGAGCAGGGCGAATGAGGCGGACACGGACAGCGACGCAGCGAACGAACGGATGAATCGGTTCATCGAAACTCCTTCCAAGAGCGGGTCGTCGAGGGAATGGGTCCGCCGACCATACTCACCCGGCCGGGGCCGGATCAAGGCAGACGGGCCGCCGCGACGCGATCGGCTATGGCAGCAACACCACCCGCGCCCGGTCGGTCCGACCATCCGCGACGAAGGCGACGAAGTAGAGCCCCGCAGGCACGGCGCGACCACGGTCATCGCGACCGTCCCACACGGCCGCGCCCGGCCCGGCCGCGATGAACTCATCGCGCAGGCTGCGGACGCGCGCGCCGCGGACGTCGTACACGTCGAGCGACACCTGCGCCGCGCGCGGCAGCTCGAACGCGATCCGCGCGCCGGTCGACGCGCCCGCGCCACCATGGAACGGGTTGGGCCGCACGCCGGAGAGGTGTGCACCGGAGGACGGCGCGGCCGGCGGCTCGACAGCGACCTGCACGCCCTTGTTCCACAGGTCGTGATCGCCGCTCTCGTGCGCCTCGGGGCGGATCCACGGCGACTGCGGGAAGAACGGCGACGCCGATCGCGTACGCGCGCGCACGCGGAAGGCCGCGCCGTCCCACGGCAGGTCGAGGTTGTCGAGCAGGTCCGTCGCACTGCCGATCCCGGGTTGCGGTGTGCCGGTGTCGAGAACGAAGGCGCCGGGCGCGGGCGCGCCGCCCACGAACGGCTCGTGCTGCAGGACCTTCTCCACCTGCACGGAAAGCCGGGCGCGGCCCTCGGCGCTGCGCAGCACGAACTCGTAGCCGGCGAGTTCGCCGGGCTGCAGGCGCGCCGGATGGAAGCGGCCCGGATCCCCCAGCACGCCTCCCGAGCCGATGACCAGCAGCGGGCGCGGAACGCCCGGACCATTGCCGCCGGAGAACGCGTACACGCGGCCGGTGTCGCCGGGCGCGCTGGCGATGATGTCGGCGTAGCCGTCGCCGTTGACGTCGGCCAGCGGCGCGATCGCCACGCCGAGGAGCCCGCCCACGCGGTCCGATTCGAACGTCCATGCGAGCTGCGGCTCGATCGCCGATCCGAGGTAGAGCTGGATGCGCCCTTCGTTGACCTGCCCGCCGGCCCAGGAGGGGCTGCCGATGACGAAGTCGGCGCGACCGTCGCCATTCACATCACCGCCGCCCGCGATCGCAGATCCGAAAGCGACATTCGGAACCGGTTCGGTGCGCGTCCAGAAAGGCCAAAACGGCCGTGAGCGGCCGCGACCCCCGGCAAAGAGCATCACGCGGCCGGCAACATTCTCCGAGTTGACGCTGACCGCGAAGTCGCACACGCCGTCGCCGTTCTGGTCGCCGACATCGGCGATCTCGTTACCGAACGTGAGATCGGGCGGGCTGCTCTGCAGCGTCCACGCCTTCGCCGCGGGCCCGGCCGGACCGCCGTAGTGCACCTGCAGGAAGCCGACGTTGGTGGCGCCGAAGATGGCGGGCGAGCCGAGGATGAGGTCGCTGTAGCCATCCGCGTCGAGGTCGCACATGGCGGCTCCGAACCCGAGCCCCTGCGAGGCCGCCTCGCCCTCGAGAGTCCACGGCAAGGCCGCGAATCCGCCGGGGGCTCCGTAGTAGAGCGAGACCCGACCGCACTTCGTCCCCGCGGCGCCGTTCCACCCCGGCTCGCCGACCAGCACATCCTGGTAGCCGTCCCCGTTCACGTCGCCGCGACCGGCCAGCGTCCCGCCGAAGAAGCCGGCGGGCTGCGTCCCGGTGATGACGGGGCTGACGGGAAAGTTGCCGACGGAAGAGCCGCGAACGAGCCCGATCCGGCCCCGCTGGAGATCCAGTGGGGGGATCACGTACTGCGGAGCCGCGATGACCAGGTCCGAGAGGCCGTCGCCGTCGACATCGCCGGCGTCGAGGACCTGGTCGCCGAACGACTGATCGGGGGACGCCAGGTTGAAGACCAGGGACGGAGTCACGTTGATGCCGCCACGCGTGCCGGAGTGGAGCTGGACGCGTCCGCCCATGGTCGGGCTCTCGAAGTTCGGCTCGCCCACCGCAAGGTAGGGGAATCCCCCAAGGTCGAAGCGCGGCAGGACGGCGAGCGACCCGCCGTAGAACGTGTTCGGCAGGCTGGTGCGGCGCGGCCAGCCGGCGAACGCGCGCTGCTCCGTCGGCGGCGCCAGGCGATAGGCGCGCACGCGCCCGGAGAATCCGTCCGGCGTGATCGACACGATGCCGTTGCCGACCAGGAACTCGGCGCGCCCATCTCCGTCGAGATCGCCGGTCGTCGCCAGCGACGAGCCGAGCTGCCCGCTGTCGGCCGGAGCGAAGAAGACTTCGCCGACAAACTCCGGAGTGGTCGGCCTGCCGCGATAGACGACGAGGCGACCGGCCGGCTCGGACGAGCCGTCGCCCGGCGCGGTGTAACCGAAGTCGGCGTAGCCATCACCATCGAGGTCGCCGAGCGTGGCGACCTTTTGCCCCAGGCGCTCGGTCGGATCGCTCGACTCGACGACGAGCAGCGGCGTGGCGACGAGCCCGTTCGCGGCGCCCCGCCGCAGTTCGACGCGACCGCCAGTGATGAACCCGTCGTTGAACTCGGGATCGCCGATGAGGATGTCGGCGTAGCCATCGCCGTCGACGTCGCCGGCATTGGCCACCGACGTGCCGTACTTCCCCGTCAGGGTCAGGCGGTTGAGCGTGACCGCACCCGCCGCCAGGATGCCGAAGGGCGTGCCGAGGAACACGTTGACCTCGCCGCTGGCGACGCCGCCAAGCCGGCCCTGCGGCGCGCCGACGAGCACGTCGGCGAAACCGTCGCCGTTGACGTCGCCCGCGGTCGACACGGCGGCGCCCACGCGGCCGTTCGGATCGGGGCCCGCGTAGGTGAAGCTCGGCACCTGAGCGAGTCCGTTCGCGCCGCCATGGAAGACATAGGCGACCCCGCACTGGCCGACGGCGTTGCGGTTCGCATCGGGCGCCCCGACGATGAGATCGGAATAGCCGTCGGCGTTGACGTCGCCGGCAGTGGCGACCGCCGTGCCGAAGTGATCGAACTGCGCCGCGTTGGGCGGGAACAATTCGAGCGACGGGACGGCGGGCAATCCGTTCACCGAGCCGTGGAAGATCGCGACCTTGCCGCAGGCGAAGGCCCCGGTGATCGACCAGCCCGGCACTCCAACCGCCACATCCGCGTACCCGTCGCCGTTGACGTCACCCGCCGGTGCGAGCCCGGCCCCGGTGCCGACGTTGGTCGTGCCCGCCGACCACGACCACGCGGGCGTGGCGGCGATTCCGCTCGCGGTCCCGAGGAACAGATAGACCCGCCCCTCGTCGCCGTCGGGCGTGATGTCGTCGAGGGCCGAGGTGACGAGCACATCGCCGTAGCCGTCGCGGTTGATATCCCCCGCCGGGGCGACGACGCGACCGAAGTCGTCGTTCGCCGTCGCGACCGTGGGCGACCACGGCAGCGGGGTGAACGCCGGGACGGCCAGCCCGGCCTGCGCGGGGACGGCGCAGCCCAGGGTCGCGCCAACCAGCAGGACCACGGGCAGGGACGGACGGGCGCGACGCGGAACGGCGACGGCCGGGGGAAGGCTGGACATGGGCGGCTCCTGCGGGCGGCGACAATGGACGGAATGCAGTGCGACTTCGAGTCGACCACTCTACAGACAAACGTCCCCGTCCGCCCGAACGAACTCCGCCCCCGCCCCTAGGGCAGCCGGACCACCTTGCGCACGTCGCGCGCCCCGTCGAGGTCCAGCGCGACGAAATAGATCCCGCCCGCGAGCTCCCGGCCACCGCCGTCGCGCCCGTCGAACGCCACGTCATGCTCCCCCGCCGGCTGGCGCTCGCCGACCAGGCGCCGCACGTGCCGCCCGCGTGCGTCGTAGACGTCGACCGCGACGCTGCCGCCATGCGGCAGGCGGTAGCGGATGCGCGCCGCATCCCGGAACGGACTCGGCTCGGGCGAGGCAAGTTGCAGGGTCGCCGGCGGCACCCCGGGATCGCCCACGGCCACGACCGCGCCGGCGACGCGGAAGTGCTGCTCGCCGGTCTCGAAGCTGCGCGGCTGTACCCACGGCCCGTGCGGGAAGTACGGCGAGCGCAGCACCGTCCGCGTGCGCCAACGATAGGCGATGCCGGGCACGAGACCAGGCACGCTCGTGACCTGCACCACCGAGCTGGCGAACGCGAACTGCGGCGCGCCCGTGTCATAGGGCCCGAAGAAGTGATGGACGCCCCCGCCCCAGGTCTCGTTCTGCGTCCCGATGTGCACCTCCTGGCGGGCGCGCACGCGGCCGGCGGGCGAATGCACGGTGAAGAGCGGCGACGCCGAGGGATGCGGCGACGTCCCGAGCATCCACAGGTACCCGTTGCCCCCGCCCGGGATCATCTGACTTGTGGCCTCGAACTGGCCGCGCCCCCCGCCTTCGAACACGTGAACCGTCCCGCCGGCGCCCTCGTACGGCGAGCCGATCGCGAAGTCCGGCCAGCCGTCCGCGTTGGGGTCGCCGGTGCGAGCCAGGCTCGTGCCGAAGCGCGCCTCCACGACGTTCGACTCCGCCGTCCACCACGGCGTCTGCTCGCCGCCCTCGATCGATCCGCGATACAGGCTGACCCGCCCCTCGTTGAGCTGCCCGTTCGAGTACTGCGGCGTGCCCACGAGGAAGTCGGCGAAGCCGTCCTTGTCGATGTCCCCGATGCCGCACACCGAGTTGCCAAACGTCATGGTCGGCAGGTCGGACTTGATGAGGCGCGCATTCAGGAGCAGCGGGGTCGAGCGCGCACGACTGCCCCGGAAGATCCACGCGCGTCCCCCGCCCGCGCCCGGAGAACCGACGAGCAGGTCGCCGACGCCGTCTCCGTCCGCATCGCCGGCGTTCGCAAGCGCGTAGCCGAACGCGCCGTACGTCACGTCGCCCTCGAGGATCCACGTCGCCGACGCATCGAGTCCCCCGGGCCCGCCGAAGAACACGTGCACACGGCCTTCCTGGACCTGGTCGTGCGTCTCGTTGGGCGCGCCGACGGCGAGGTCGGTGTAGCCGTCCGCGTCCCAGTCGCCGGTCGCCACCTCGAAACCGAACCACGTGTTGCCCGCGACGGGTGGACTCGTCCACGAAGGCGACGCCGGCGGCCCCGACGCAGAGCCGTAGAAGACGCGTGCCGTGCCGTCCCACGATGGACCGGCGGCGGTGAAAAAGCCGGCCGCCACGTCGGCGAAGCCGTCGCCGTTGAAGTCCGCTCCGGCGACGGATCTCCCGGCATTGCCGTCGGCGAGGTTGCTCTCGTAGCTCCATCCCGGCGTCGCCGCGAAGCCCGAGGCGGTGCCGTAGAACACCTGCACGATGCCCTCGTCGACCTGGCCGTTCGCCCAGCGCGGCGAACCCGCGATCAGGTCCTCGCGACCATCGCCGTTGACGTCCCCCGCACGCGCCAGTTCATTGCCGAGCAGCGCCCCCGCGCGGTCCCCCGAGGCGATGAACCCGGCGTTGAGGACGGGCGACGGGACTTGCGACGTGGCAATGCGCAGCCGGCCCGCGTCCGGGAAGCCCTGGTCCGAGTACGGCGCGGACGCGACGAGTGCGTCGCTGCCCTGCCCGTACGGGTCGACGCCGCCCGCCAGCGCGAGCCCGAACAACGCCGTGGGTTCCGGGTCGGTCTGCGGCCAGTACAGGGCGGAGACCGGCTTCGACGCGCTGCCGCGGTAAAGCGTGACGCGGCCTTCGCGCGCCAGCGTGACGGTCGCGCCCGGCTCGCCGAGTGCCAGGTCGGCGAAGCCGTCGCCGTCCACGTCGCCCGCCGTGGCGACGGAGAAGCCGAGTGCCTGTGCGACGTCCGTGCCGTCGAACTGCGCGTCGAGCACGGGCGCGCCCGTCGTGCCCAGGTAGACGAACGCCTGCCCCGAGCGCGTCGACGGCTGCGGCCAGCGGTCCGCACCGACGACGAAGTCGGCGCGCCCGTCGCCGTTGAGGTCGCCCGCCGTCGCGACGCTCACGCCGAAGAACGATCGCGCGGTGCTGCCGAACTGCTGCCACAGGGATGCGCCGAGGCCTCCGGGCGCGCCGGCATAGAGCCCGGCCCAGCCGCCCCCGCCGCCGTCGGTCGGGCGATTCGGCGCGCCGATGAGCACGTCGGCGTAACCGTCGCCGTTGACGTCGCCGGCGCGGCTCACCGCGGCGCCGAACGCGCTGCTGTCCGCCGGCCCGTGCAGGCTCGCCGCGGGCGAGGTGGCCACTCCGCCGGGCGCGCCCAGGTAGACGAACGCGGCGCCGTCAGCGGTGAAGCTCACGCTCTTGCCGGGCGCGCCGACGATCACGTCGTCGTCGCCGTCCGCGTCGACGTCGCCCGCGCCGGAGACGGCGTAGCCCATGAGCGCGGCGATCGATCCGCCGAACCGCGTCCACACCGGCCCGGTGAGGCCGCCGGGACCGCCGTGATAGAGGTAGGCCGCGCCCTCGGAGATGAACGTGCTGGTGAGACTCGGCGCGCCGATCAGGACGTCATCGTAGCCGTCGGCGTTCACGTCGCCCGCGCAGGCGACCGCGCGACCGAACTGCCCCGAGGCGACGGCACCGTTGAACGTCTGGCTGGGGGTGAGGGAGGGCCCGGTCGCCGAGCCGAGGAACACGTACGCGCGGCCCGCGTCGGCGCCGGCCGTGCCGTTGAACAGCGGCGCGCCGACGATGAGGTCCCCGTAGCCATCGCCGTTGACGTCCCCCGCGGGCGCGACCGAGAAACCCGTGGCGGCGGCGGCCTGCGTGCCCAGGAACTGCCACGCGGAGGAGGCGACAAGGCCCGCCGACCCACCGAGGTGGAGGAACGCCGCGCCGCCGTTGGTGAAGCCGCCGTCGAAGTCGGGTGCGCCGACGAGCAGGTCCGAGTAACCGTCGCCGTTCACGTCGCCGGCCGGGGCCACGGCGCTGCCAAACGAGGCGTTGGCCTGCCCGCCGACCGGCGCCCAGGAACTCGGTTGGAGGACCGACGCCGACGCCACCAGCGGCGCGCCGGCCCCGGCGAGAAGGGGAAGCAGGATCAGGCGGGCGATCGCGTGGCGGCTCATGGCGGTCCTCGATGGCAGGAAGGACGCGGCCCCGCGGCGGATTCCGGGAGGCTCGCGTGCACCATCGATGAGACGACCGCCGGCC
>Ga0209668_10000986_pt1 | contig 11982 bp, 13 predicted proteins | sample FrelakmetPLP11PL_FD_187150 | JGI IMG/M metagenome (GOLD analysis project Ga0209668, IMG submission 187150) | Freshwater lake sediment microbial communities from the University of Notre Dame, USA, for methane emissions studies - PLP11 PL (SPAdes)... | ecosystem: Environmental > Aquatic >... | reverse complement strand
GGATATTTCTTTCCAGGATAAATATACCGCATCAACTTCCTCTTCCATTACTTTATAACAACTCATATCAAAAAATGGTATAATCTTTTTCAGCATTCGATCTTTCAGGAATGATTTTAGGTGTTTAATTGTTTAACCAATTGAATTTATTTTTAAACCCCTTAATATCCTCCTTTTTTCTCATTTGAATAATATCATAGGTTAGGTATTTTACAAATTCCTCGTAAAATGTAACATCAAAAGAGTCGAAAGTGATAGGCTGATTTCTAAAAATTTCAAAACCTTTTAAGTGTTTTTTCATGGCACTTATTACATTAATGGTGCAGTGCTTAACACTACTTCGCTTGCATTCTATATACAGATCAATATTATAGAATACGTCAAGAATTATCTTGGGTTTATTTTCACTTATTTTATATGATACTTCATTTAAATGAAAATTAGATTTTAGAAAGTTCACTGGGCTACTACGATTGCCCTTTAAAGCATAATTAACGATATCCTCAGCCCTTCGGAGTAGTTCGTTGAGTTTCACTTCATGTTTTTCCACCTCCCCGAATTTTAAGGGTAAATCCCTTGATACACGGCCTTGCTTTCTATTCCAATAATTGGGTGGTATTGCTATTCCTGTGTTTAGTAAAGTTCTCTCTTCGGAAGTAAAACAGTACTGTATAAAAATGAGGCTGGTGCCATTTTTACGCAATTTGTTTTTACTGCAAATTAGTTTGAGAGGTAGCGTCATAGTTTAGTCGATTTTTAGTCTATTAAAATCTCATTAACTATGGTAAAGTTAGCACGCAAAAAATCCCGCAAATGTTATAACATATTGAAAAACAACGCTTTAGAATAAGATGAAGTAAGGTTAGATAAACTAAATTTTTGCCTAGGATTGCCCGTTCCGTTCCGTTCCATTCGTTCCATTTTGGAAAAATGGAACGGCTTTTTAAAATACACCTTATTGTTTTTCAATAAATTTTTTCATAGCCTCTGTAACAAATTCCTTAATTGATTTCCCTTGATCAATAGCTAAAAGCTTTACTTTCTTCATCAACCCCTTCTCAATCCAAATCATCAATTGCACTTCCTCACCCGGCAACTTGGCCTTTTTTTGAACAGGCTTCACTTCCTGCAAAGGTTTTTGAATTTCGGCATTTTTGATTCTTTCTGAAAATTTACCCAATGCATGTTTGTATTCATTCATAATGCTTGAATTATATAAATATAGAAATACTGAATTATAGAATTATATACCCATTAGGTTGAGTATTTCATCAGCTAATTGTAACATTTCTGTTTTAGCCTTTTTGTCCTTTGTTTTTAAAACCCCGCCCAATAAAAGTGATCTGCTATAGCTTACCCGGTCAGATATTTTGGCATTTAAAATGGGAAGCCCATACCCTTCTAAGATGGTCTTGATATCATTACTGAGATTGCTAGATCGTTTTACCATATTCAGCACTACGCCTGCAGTCAATCTTGGATTTAGAATTTGCGCTTCTTTTATCAATTGAATAGTGCTTCTAATAGCCATTATATCAAAAAAACCTGCTTTTGTAGGTACCAGTACAAAATCAGATATGGCAAACAATTCGGGTAATTTTTGACTTAGATATGGCGGGGTATCTATCAATATCATATCAAAATCTAGCTTTTTTAATTCCTGCAGGTCAGTTTCTGCCGGAATTAATGAAAGATTTTCTCCCTCTTCAATAATATTTGAAATGCTTCCTTGCAAATCGGTGTCAAGTAAACCGATATGCAAGTCTTCGGAAAATAGCAATGAGAGGTTATAAGTTAGGGTTGACTTACCTACACCCCCTTTTTGGTGCGCAATAGAAAATATCTGTGACATAGTATAGATTTATAGAATTTTATAATTATTGAATGCTAGTAATTAATCTCATAGCACTATCCTTCCCGATAGCATAATAATGATTTTCAAAATCGTTTAAAAACTCATTGGTTTTTGGTTTATATCGGTAATGTTGCATCATCTGGAATTTTATATCATTCTCTGTTATTCTATGCCTTTTTGCATCATCTATAAGGCGAGGAAATTCAAATATCATACCGCCTAAAAGCATAAGGACAATTGCAAATAAGCCATCTCGCCAATTTTCCATGGGCCTACGCCAAAGCTTTTTGTCTCTGGTAGATTCAAATAATGATTCCATTTTGTCCACCATTGTTGCAACCGTCATATTTATATTAGCCTGGTTAACCTTTACTAATTCAGTCAATTCTCTTTGCTTAGCTTCAAATGCCCCATTTTTAGCATTGGAATTATTTAATAATATCTGCGTGTAAGAAGCATTTTCGCTCTTGATCAATTGATGAATTTTCTTTTCTAGGCTAGAATTGTCCATCTGATCTTTCAGGTGTTTAATTTCCTGAAGTAGTTCCATTAAATACTCGTTCATTTCCATAATTAAAATTTTGGTCTGTAATAGTGTTTGGTTTCCCCTAATGGGTCTTTTTCAATATTTCTGTTATTGATAACTTTACTATTTAACGGAACAATTGAGCTATTTCTTCTAGTGCTCTTTGTACCTTTTTCCTCCAATACCGGCTTATTAGGGGTAAGCGATTGCAGTTTCAATTCCTCGATGGATTGCTTAAGATGGTTATACGAGCATGATTTATCAACCTGGCTGCCCTTTAGCCAGAAATCCTTCACCCCAAATCTGAGCCCCTGAATTTGATCTGTACTGCCCTTGTAAACAATTTTAGTGTCTATGGTATGCCGCTCCTTAAGTAGTGCGAATAGATGATCTATATTTCTAGAATTATATAATTCTTTCATTATAGCGGTATAGATTTTTATTTTTATAGCATCCGCCCCTTTTAGCTGGTTTTGATTAATCGCGGTCAAATCTTTTGAAATGGCGGCTGTTAGTTCTGGATACATTTTCTCCAACCGCTGCACTACTCTTTTCATTTTTAGCTTTGAAAAGCTGTCATTGGCTGCTTTTCCATCCCGTCCGACACGTCCGACAACCAAATGAAAATGGGGATGCTTCTGGTCATTATGCCGGCAGCATAAATAGGGAAGTTTATCCCAGCCCATACCTTCCAATAGTTCAGCGGCAATTTTTTTCATTTTGCAGCCATCAAGCTGTTCCAGATCTCTTTGGTGAAAGCTGACTGAAATATGTAGGACGCTATTTTTAACCCGGTCATTAAGCTTTTCATAAAAGGCAAAATCCTGAAGCATGGCTTTTCTATCGTAATCCCTAACATCTTGGGTATATAGTAATTCTGCTTCCCTTTTGTCTAAAACATAGGATATGCAGCCTTTTACGTTTCTATTGGGTAAGATCTTGGCAATCATGCTATTTATTAATTTTGTCCAACAGACTTTCAAATTTTAAGCGCAATTCTAAAAGTGAAAATTTCACTTTCTCGTAATCATGGTCACTGTTCATTGCTTTAGTGAGTTGGTTCAGATTATTGGCCATGCCAGATAATTGTCGGACATAATCTTTTTCTTCTTCTGAAAGCCTGGCTTGAACCTGGGATGTACCAATTGATTGTCTTATCAATTGCGATGGGGTAATGCGGGCATTAGATGATTTAGACTTCATCGAGGCATATTCGGACTCATTAAAGCGAACTGTTACCTTTCTAAGCCTTGGAATTTCATTTTTCATATACTGTTTTTATTTAAGTTTATCATTTTTCTTTTTGCAACCAACGGGCTGGCAAAAACAAGTTTTGTCCTTGTCAGACGTCCAACGTCGGACAAGGACACAACTTGCAAGAGGCATTAATATATCCCCCCTAAAAAAAGCAAGCAAGAAAAAATCAATAAAAAGGGATAGGAAAAGAGCTAAAAAGAAAATCAAAAAATCTATTATTAATACAAACCCGGGAAAAAGGAGTAATAATATTGGGAAAGTAAAAACAAAAAACATCAGAAATTTCCTTATCAAATTCAAATCTCAAATATGAATAGTCGAAAAGAGCAATAAGAAAAATCCAAAAAGTAAACCAGTTAGATAAATCAATGTTGCTATATTATGTTAACACTTTCCGGAAATAATAAAATACTACAAAGGGGGAAAACGTACTTCCAAATATTCTAATTATGTTCCATTTTAGAAAAACGGAACGAATGGAACGGAACGGAACGTTTTAGGTTTCCCCCTTTTCCTTAAGCATATTATGCACTGTTGTTTTACCCTTACCAAGAGCTTTTGCTATTTGAGCGTAAGATTTTCCCTGATTTCTCAGATCCATTGCCATATCTCTAATTTCATCTTTGTCTGTTAAATTTGAAAGGCCTATGTGTTCTGCTTCATTAACCGAATTATCAACCAATTCAAACCATAAGGTTTCTGGGTTTAGTCGGACAAGCTTAGTTTCATCTGATTCTTCAAACATTCTAGATTTTACGCGCTTCAGTATGCGAAGGTTTTTATCCTGACAACTGCGGCGTAAAAAAAAATCACCGTCCGACAAATCAGTCTTAGTTCCCGATCCACTTTGAAGATCGCTTTCGGTTTTTTGATGTCGGGTACCTTTTCTTAAGTGGTCTATTACAACTATAGCCACATTGTATTTTTCCCTTATGGCTCCTAAAATCGAAAAAAAGTTAGCCATATCAACAGTGGAGTTAGGATTTTTATTTTTTAATGCAGTTTTAAGATTATCAATCACCATTAAGACCGGGTTATGATCCAGAAGCATTTGCGCGATTGTTAGGTATTCTTCCTCAAATGAGTTTCTAGTTGATATTACAATTACTTTTTCTTGAAAAGTGTTAATGGGAAATGGAGAATTTTTAGATAATTTATATGCACGTCGCTTTATAAACCTTTCTGGCATTTCAAAATCTACAAATAGCGTATTTCCAGTAAGCTCTATTTCTTCACCTAAAAAGGATTTCACCCCTGATGAGATAGCACAGCAAAGGTTTAATGATATTAATGATTTGCCTACACCCCTCTCGGAGGCGAACAAACAGAGGCAACCTTCTCCAATGTACCGGCCCCACAATTGCTTAATTTCAGGTAATTTCTCACCACTTTCAATCAAATAGCCCATAGTATACGCTCTTTCTTTTTGTTGCTTTGAAATCCACTTTGAAAGTTCTTCCAATGCCGTTATATTTGACATAGATTATATTTTAGTTTTTTAAATGAGTAATGGTTGCCGCCATTGCTCATTTGCTTTTAAGAATAGAAGTAGGCTTCTTTTTAAATTTTTCAGGATCCTTAGAGTATTCCAAGAACCACTTTACAACCTCCTCTCGCCTAAATCTTAATGGTTTTGTTGCACCATAACAGGGTAGGGCATGGCGATCTATATGATGCCTTATTGTGGAAACTGGCATCTTCAAAAGAATTTCTACTTCTTCAATGAATACGAATTCTGAAAAAATTTCTGAAGACTGATTAGAGGGAAATTTTTTTTCTTGGAGCGTTAAGAGTTTGTTGACAGATGAAGCTAGATTGTCAAGTTTTTCATAAAGCTCAAGATAAGGGTTGGTAATTTGCATAGTAGTTGTTATTTGTTGTTAACAATTACCTGCAAGATGCAATTACGGAAATATATATTTTGGCTTTTTTAGAAATAAAATAAAGAAAGCTGAAAAAGCTACTGCTATCTTATCTAAAGGCTTTATACCTTATTTCCATATCATTAAAGAGTTGATAATTTTCTTTTATATTTTTGCCTTTTGACTTTACTACTTTATTCAAGTCATCAAATCGGCTTAAATAATTAGAATATGTATTTCCTAGAAAATTTTTAAACACGGTTCCGGTAGTATGAGGTGTAATAATACCTGAAGTAATAGCACTCCAAAAAAAGGAGGCAAGAGTTGGGTAATAGCCATCTATAGTTTCATCAATTGTACTTTTCTTAGGTTGTTTCTTAAGTAAGCTTTCAATCCAAGGTTCACCTAATTCTTTTGATTTTAAATTCAAGTAATTATCTACGAAGCTTAGGGAATCCTCAATAGATTTTGTCTTAGGATGTGGGCAAAAAATATTTGTAAAACTTATATAGTCATTCTTTATAAATGAAGTAGACTTAGGCTCCCATTTTTTCCCTAGCACTTTTGCTTTTGAACCAATAATAATTTCCCCTTCGATTTCACTTTTTAATACATTAAGAATTGTTACCCAAGAAGACAAGGCCCTTGATTCAGGTCGGGTTCGAAAAAATCCATGAGGAAGATTTAATTTCTGAAGTCTAGAAACGGCATTAATAAGTTTAGTATAAACCCATCTGGTTTCTTTTCCTATAAACAATTTTGTTATTATTATGTCTAAAAATAGGTAGCATATTGCATCAGTTAATTGGATATTACTCACTTTTTTTATAAAATATTCTTCTATGGTTTGCTCAAGGCTTATTTCGATTTCCAACATTTTTCTGCTTTTTGTAACGAGGGCCATTTTATATATGCCAATTAGCCATTCAATTTCTAGTTCCAAGTCATTTTTATCCTGATAAAAGAATTCGGAATATAAATTGATACAAATCTCAAAACTATCTATAAATATTTCTTCAACAGTAGGTTGATAAAATGAGGAATTATCTCTTTCTAGTGGATAGTATAAATAATTATAGTGCCCTTCATATAAAGCACTACATATTTTAGAATCTAGTTCTTTCCAAGGTGAACCTTGTATGTTATTTATTGATTCCAAACTGTTACGATAATTAAAACGCTTTTCAGGTTTGGTATCATTGTTATATGTCATAATTTTTTCTCTGAGGTCGTCTAAAAATTGATCTAGTTTCATAAGTATAATTTTTATGTGTCAAAACATGTGCAAATAAAAAAGCACCTACTCAGAAAAACTGCGTAAGTGCTTGATTATCAGCTCCCCCTGTCTGACTTGAACAGACGACCCTCTGATTAACAGTCAGATGCTCTAACCAACTGAGCTAAGGAGGAGTGTCCGCCTCTGGCGGATTGCAAAAGTAGGGGAAAATTTATTGGAGATGAAATGATTGGAGAAAAAAATATCAAATTATCCGTTCTCCGGCGATTCGGATAGCCCCAGGTATACCCCATCTTCCCTTTCCTCCACCAAATAGGTTTTTAACCGATACCCCTCCCCCGAACTATTATACCCATTTTCTATGCGAAAACGGTAGTGGTGGAGCGGACAAACCACTTCCCCACGGGCTGTGAGCGTGCCGTCTATTAAGGGGGCTCCGGCGTGCGGACAACCCGCAGCAAATGCCTTACAGGTGTTGGCTACCCGAGCCAATATCCTCGGCTTCCCTAATACCGTAACCGAGCATAGTCCGTTGGGTTGCCAGGGTAATTGTTGGGCATCATCGGCAATCTTATACCAGAAAACCATAGGAATGATTTAATAAATCATGGTTTTATAGGGATACCGAATGCTATACATATCCCGCACTTTTTCTAAAATCAGCGTGCGCAAGGCCTCCAGATTCTGGCGCTCGGTGGCGGAAACAAAAACACACTGGTGCTGCGTGGCTTCCTCCCAGCGTTGCCGTAAATCGCGCAGAATCTCTTCTTTTACTTCTTCCGACAACCACTGATCAAAATTCCGCTCTACATATAAATCCATCTTATTAAATACCGTAAGAATGGGCTTTTCAAATGCTTTTAATTCCTGCAGGGTTTTATTTACCACGCCAATCTGATCTTCATACTGCGGATGCGCAATATCTACCACATGTAATAAAATATCTGCCTCCCTTACTTCATCCAGCGTGCTCTTAAAACTTTCTACCAGGTGATGCGGCAACTTGCGAATAAACCCTACCGTATCACTCAGCAGAAAAGGGGTGTTTTCGTATACCACTTTGCGCGTGGTGGTATCTAAAGTAGCAAACAACTTGTTTTCGGCAAACACTTCTGCCTTACTTAGCACATTCATCAGGGTACTCTTGCCCACATTGGTATATCCTACCAATGCCACCCGAATCAATTCACCCCGCTCTTTGCGCTGCGTGAACGATTGTTTATCTATTTCAGCCAGCCGCTTGCGCAACAGGGATATTTTGTCTTTTACAATCCGGCGGTCTGTTTCAATTTCAGTTTCACCGGGTCCGCGTGTACCAATTCCTCCCCCCTGGCGCTCGAGGTGTTTCCATAAACCCTTGAGGCGGGGTAATAAATATTGATATTGCGCCAGCTCCACCTGCACTTTACTTTGGGCGGTGCGGGCTCTGCTGGCAAATATGTCTAAAATCAAATCACTGCGGTCGATGGTTTTTACACCCAGTTCTTTTTCAATATTGGAGATTTGTGAACCGGTAAGTTCATCATCAAAAATCACCAGCGGAATCCCTTTTTGTTTTACGTATGTTTTTATTTCTTCCAGTTTGCCCTTTCCCACAAAAGTGCGGCTATCGGGATGCGGTAATTTTTGGGTGAATCGTTTGATGGCTTTGGCTCCGGCTGTTTCACTCAAAAAACTGAGCTCATCCAGGTACTCATTTACCTGAAATTCGGTTTGATCTTTTTGTATCACCCCCACTAACACGGCCTGATCTTCTGTAAACCCGGCTGATTTTCTTTCTAACAAATGCGATTATTTTATGCAAAGGTACTCCAATTGGCACCCCTATGAAATAAAAAAAGCCCGTACGCTACTCGAGTACGGGCTTTTAACAATTTTAATCCGTTTTATAGACCGCTAATGGTGATACCAAAGGAAAACTTATTCATTACCGGCCCAGCCCCATCTTTTAGAACGCCGTTAATCTGATAACCTGCATCCAAAGAAATAAATCCATAACCTACCCTTCCTGTAAGTGCGAGCATGGTGCCATTGAAAAATCTTCTTTCACTTTCTTTTTGAATATAGGTTGGACCGTAAATAGAGTATCCATTTTTACCTAATAGGTTTTTACCCTTTGTATAGGTTTTTAATAGTGTACCCACTTTAACACCCAGCGCGGCTTTCCACGATTTATTGGGGTTCTCGGGGTTTGAGTAGTAGCGCAACTCTACCGGAATTTCAGCATATACGTTCGTAACCTTGTATTTTTTAAAATGATCGGTACTATCTACCCTGGAAAATGGCAGTCGGGCAGCATTGGCTTTCACATCTACCTTGGTATTATTAAAGAAGATGTTACTGCTTCCAATTCCCACACCAAAAGCCACACTGAATTTGGCATTCGATTTAAAGGGTTTGTCGAGCATTACATACATATTAAAATGCCGGCTGAATCCATTCCCTGTTCTAACACTATCGGGGCGATTTGTCCAGCTATCCGACCCATATTGAATCATGATATGGTCTGCTGCCCGGGTAGATAAATCTACCTTGCTCCAGTCTTTTTTAGGAAGTACCGGCTGAACAGATGCCGCTTTTGTAACGGGTTGTTTTTTAGCCGGTGCAGTTGTTTTTTTGGTAGTTGCAGAGTCATTTACCATTTGTTGAGCGTAACCCAGCAAGGCAGCGGGAACCCCAATACATACGAGCAGTAGTTTCTTCATGTGGTTACATTAAGCAGCAATTTTGCTGCGGCGGGGCAAAAATAACTGAATTGCCCGCAAACGGAGGGTTAAAAATTAGTCAAAAATACGTTTTTAAGCCCCATATTGTTCTAATTATGCGTATTTGGGGTAACCTGAACCCGGTAACCATGGCAAACCTTGTATCTTTGCACTATATTTTACATTAAAAAGGGCATTTTGAAATTTACTGACTTAGGATTGGATGAGCGTTTACTGGAGGGTATAGAATCGATGGGATACGAAAGCGCCACTCCGGTGCAGGAACAGGTAATACAGCCCATTTTGCAGGGGCGCGACATCATTGCATCTGCCCAAACCGGTACCGGCAAAACAGCCGCTTTTTTATTGCCCGTTATCAATCGCATTTTAACCGAGCCACAGGATGAACATCAGGTGAAAGCTATGGTTATTGTACCTACACGAGAGCTGGCCGTGCAAATTGAGCAAACGCTGGAGGGCTTATCTTACTTTACTTCCGTTAGTTCAATGGCTGTTTATGGTGGAGGAGATGGTATCAATTTTGCTACCGAAAAAAAGGCATTAACTGCAGGGGTGGATATTGTAATTTGTACACCGGGCCGCATGATCACCCACCTGAATATGGGCTATGTGCAGGTAAAATCGCTCAAATACCTGATTTTAGATGAGGCAGATCGGATGCTGGATATGGGATTTCATGATGATATTATGAAAATCATCTCCCACCTGCCCAAACAGCGACAAAACCTGTTGTTTTCTGCAACAATGCCAATAAAAATGCGGGAGTTGGCCAGAAAAATTTTACAGAATCCGCTCGAGATAAATATTGCCGTTTCTAAGCCACCCGAGCAAATTGTGCAGGAGGCATTTGTGGTGTATGAGCCGCAGAAAATTCCCTTAATTAAATATTTATTATCGGGAAGAGAACAGCAAAGTGTTATTGTATTTTGCTCGCGCAAGCAGCAGGTAAAGCAGCTAACCCGCGATTTACAACGTGCCCAATTGAAGGCTGATGAGATTCATGCCGATTTGGAACAATCTCAGCGGGAACAGGTGTTACAAGATTTTCGGAACCGTAAAGTAAAAGTGCTGGTAGCAACCGATATTTTAAGCAGGGGGATTGATGTGGAGGATATTGATCTGGTAATTAATTACGATGTGCCACACGATGGTGAAGATTATATTCACCGAATTGGCAGAACTGCCCGTGCAGAAAGCAAGGGAACGGCATTCACTTTTATAACCGAACCCGAACAAGCTTCCTTTGCCCGCATTGAAAAATTATTAGGCAAAGCAGTTACCAAAGTATCCATTCCCGAACATTTGGGGCCCGCTCCACAATATAATCCGCAGGTATTTCGTGGCAACGGACGAAGAGGGGGTAATGGGGGCAATCGAAAGGGCGGTGCTGTAAATACGCATACCAAAGGAGGTCGCCATCAAGGGTTTAGGCCCACCATTCACAAGCCGAAGGGTTCTTCGAATGTTTCTTAGATTGCAAGCGTAATTGGAAAATCTTTTATTTTTTCTCCAACAAAATTCCGGTAGACGGGTCCTTTAATAAAATGCTTTTCTCGTCGAGCATGGAAGATAGGTAGGAGTTATGGAGGGAGTCTATCGGACTATTTTTCAGGTACCAGGTTTGTGTAGGTAGATTCGATTGATGCCAGCGAATGATTTTGCATTTGCAATGTGCATTTTCCAATGAATTATATACCTCTTCTAATTGCCCCTGATTTCCCAGCTTTTGAAATACTTCTCGTATTCCAATAATTTGATTGAATTTACCCAGATCAAAACTCCAGGAGGTAGACATTACATTTAAATAGGGCAGACTGCTATCGGCGTGCAAAGAAAGGAGTGAGTGTCGGGGGGATTCAATTTTTTGATCCAGATTTTTAATGTGGGTATGAATGGAAACCAACCCCTTGCTTTCGAACTGCGCATAGCCGGTGTGGTTGAAACTGGCTCCATATCTTTCTACCCGAAAAAAGCCTTCCGGCAAATAGGTAATCTGCATCAAATTGGCAACCATTTTATGGTACCGGTCGGGATCGGATATTCTGGCCTGGGGCGATCCGGTATAGCAAATCCAAATTCCTTGCAGACTATCAATTTCAGCTCCTGTAGGCTGATAGGGAAGTAAACTCATCCCCTTACTGATATGTGTGTTGTGCTGATGTTCTTTAAAATAAACAACCGATATTACTATCAATAATACAGTTACAATTGCTGCGATTAACTTCCAGCTTTTATTTTCAGCGGTTTTATTGGATGCATTGTTTTGTGCTAACTGCTCCAAAGCCGTTTTAAGGCGTTCATTTTCCTGAAAAACAGAAAACATCTCCTCTTCATTTTCCTCCTGTAATAATTTTTTTTGTAGGGTTTCATCACTGGGTTGCTTTTCAAAACCCTGTTTCCCGATTCCATACAAGTAAATATAACAGGCGTCTACTAAAAAATTGCGTGGGTTTGCCACCAACCCCATATACGCATCGCGGATTTGCCCCCCGGTGATATCATATTTTCGAAAGGGATAT
>Ga0209668_10000985_pt1 | contig 11986 bp, 20 predicted proteins | sample FrelakmetPLP11PL_FD_187150 | JGI IMG/M metagenome (GOLD analysis project Ga0209668, IMG submission 187150) | Freshwater lake sediment microbial communities from the University of Notre Dame, USA, for methane emissions studies - PLP11 PL (SPAdes)... | ecosystem: Environmental > Aquatic >... | reverse complement strand
TACCGTATGTAGTCAAGCCGCTCCGCTCCGATAGCCGCTCCACTCCGATATCCGCTCCGCTCCGATATCCGCTCCGCTCCGATAGCCGCTCCGGGTTTCTCCGTTGGTGAATTTTCGTGATTATATTTTTTGAGTTATACAATGTCGATTAGACACCGTAGAATCGACGCTACGACGTTTTGATTATTAACTGATAGAATTGCCTTGCTAAAGTTTTTAAACGAAGAGCGCTCGGAAATGCTTGTTCCAGGCGGGTTTCAACGGTGTTATTGAATTATTAGAGCGGAAACATTATTTAGACAAATTAAGAAAATACACTACTACAACGTGTTCAAATGTGGCATGCGATGTTTTTTACCACAAAATAAGTTACAAATAAAATTTGTAATTGGTGCTGAATTGTGCAATCCTATTTATGCTTGATAACCTTTTACCTGGAGCTAAAAAGATGAACAACATTTTAAGACTTCAAACCAGAACAAATCTCTTAATATCAGCCGCCGCCGCTCAGCGGCTAGAATTAGATTCCGACTATGGGCCAAAAAGCGCGTTTTATTTTGACCCAGGCAGTGATTTTACCAAGATGAAATTGACAAAAGAACTTCCATTTCATCTAAAATCATTTTATATCAAAGATGGCAAAACATCCTATTTTGGAGGTAGTACAGATAAAGGGGACAGACTAAATGGTCAGGCAAATGTTACCAGTTTTGGGAATGCCTGTTTGCTTGCTAATGTTTATAGAAGGTTGTTTGATTGGTCGGCAATTCAAAAATACATGACGACCGGTATAAATCCGTTTGATTTTCCAGGAACACCGGGATTATCTGCCTTTTTGAATCCTGATGCGTTTTATTGCGCATTACCGATAGAGATGGGAGTATTCAAAAATTTGGATTTAATGACTGTGAAAATAATAAATCCGCGCAATGGTTTAAGCGCGGATTGTGTACCTGTGACGGATTACGGGCCTGCAAAGTGGACTGATAGGACTAGTGATTTATCAAAAGGCTTAATGGACTATTTGGGACTAGTTACAGACGACAAAGTTGAAATTTTTTTTGAAATATAAGGAGGAAAAACATGCCGTTTCTGAAAAATATCATTAACAGTTTAGAAAAAGTAACCGACAGGTATATTAGTGAAAAAATACCTGTTAGTTTGCAATCTATATCAAAACGCGCGGCGGTTTTTTTGTTAGAACAAATTGAAAAGAATAAAGTTATAAATCTTGTCGCGGAAAGACTCGACAAATGGAGTATCGTACCACCTGAAGAAGAAGAAGACGAAGAGCCTGGCAACGATAGCGGCGGCGGCGGTGATATCGTACCACCTGATGAAGAAGAAGACGAAGAGCCTGGCAACGATAGCGGCGGCGGCGGTGATATCGTACCACCTGATAAAGAAGAAGAAGAAGAAACGCCGCGCGAGTTATTACCAGAATTGTCAGCGGCTAATGAATTAGAAGTTCCTAATTCAGAAACAACTATTAGAGAGTATCGTGATGGGTATATAGTCAGAGTTGAATTTAAAGAAGATAAACCCGATACAGTCGAGAATTTACAGAATATCCTGGATAACATTTCGGAATATTTGTTTTACAAATACGGTAAACGCAAGGTAAATAAATTAGACGCGCAAGTAATCCTTAACGCGCAAGGCCGATATTTATCCTCATCACATTTATTACCAATGTGGGATGCTATAGCCGAAGCACGATCGTTCGGGTTAGATAATTGCCTATCCATCAATGGGCGTAGCGGCGGCGGTGATGGATATGATTCCTTAGCAATTGAAACCCTGGATTTTATAGAATTGCAGGTTTTTTAATGAAATCACAGAACATAATTATTGAAGGTGTCATAGATATTGAAACGATAGCTTGGACGACTTTTTTGTGTGGTGGCTATTACGATGGAAAACATTCTAAATTTTTTTGGCATGAGAAAGATTTTTTCAATTTTCTTGTTAATTTGCAAGGGCATTTTTACGCCCATAATGGAGGGAAGTTCGATTTAGTTTGGTTAGCATTACTCTGTAGCAAGTACCAAGTGCATTTTAACCCGCAAATGACAGGGTCAAGCATTCGTTTGCTACAGATCAATAAGGCTAATTTTCATGATTCTTACTTGCTATATCCATTGAATTTAGGTGCATTAGGGCAATTAACAAACAGGATTAAGGGTGAAATCGAATACGATAAAATTGATCAATTATCGCATTCCGAAGTTGAAGAATATCTGAAAATGGATTTAGAAATATTGTATCACGGTTTAAACGAGTTGAGAGATACCGTGAAAGAAGTTGGAATTGATCTAAAGTACACATTAGGAGCAACCAGTATGAACGCGGCTAGTACAGTCTGCCCGCTTTTAATCAGGCATGAACTAACCGCGGGGCAATACAGATTTATTAGAAAGGGATATTACGGAGGGAGAAACGAAGTATATAAATCCATATTTTTACAAAGTGTTACGAGCATCGACAGAAATAGTTCATATCCAGCAGAGTATAGAAAAAAATTCCCCGTAGGGATTCCGCGCTATATCACGAATTTGCGAAAATTAGAAACGCCGCTCAATGGTGTTTTTCACTGTAAAGTGAATATTCCAGAAAGTATAAATTTAAAACCCGCTCCGTTTAGAACAAAAAACGGCAAATTATTTTTCCCCACAGGGCAATTTAGCGCAATCTATACTACACCTGAAATTGAGTTGATTCAATCAGTTGCAGAATGTCAAGTGATTTCTGGTTATAATTACGATGCTTCGGATTATGTACTAATGCCATTTATTGAAAAATATTGGAAATATAAAAACGACACCAGACTAGGGCGTTGGTTTAAATTGTTTCTGAATTCGTTATCTGGAAAACTTGGAGAAACGAATAAGCGCGAGTTATTGAAATATTCGAGAGAAAAACAACCGGGCTGGAAAAGCGCCAGTTATAATAATCTGTTGTGGACAAAAGATATCTATTATTTGCCTAAAAATGCACATCCTGAAATTGCGGGTTTCATAAATGCTTATGCAAGACAATCATTGTTTTCAATGTTGGCAGAATCTCAAGAAATTTGCTATTGTGATACAGATTCGATTATAGCCGAAAAGCCTTGTACAAGGTTAGTCGGTGATGGATTAGGACAATGGAAAATAGATAAAAAAGGAGACTATTTTGAATGCCTTGCGCCAAAAGTCTACACCGTTGGAGATTCACCTACGGGGGCGACTCAGGATGTTTTTAAGAGACTCCAGGCTGGAAAATCAGTAAGAACGACTAAAGTATATTTATTAAAAGAAACTATGTTGAACGCTCAAAAAAATTTCACTAGTGGCATAGTAGAACGTACATTACACCGTGGGAAATGGATCGGCAATAGGATTAGATGTGGGGAAAATACACTTGCACCAAGTATTACACAAATCAGAAAGGAAATTATTTAAATGATTAGAAAACAAATAATGATAGATGAAGCTGAAAATGATATTATTAAAGCATTAAGTAGAAGTCAAGGTATATCAGAAAGTGAGGTAGTAAGAAAACTAATAGAATTAGGGCTAAAAAATTATGAAACATATAGAATTGAACAACTTCGGCAAAAAAGAACATTGACGCAAAGCATGCTAAATTTTATTAACAATATTGAAAAGGAATAACAATCATGATAATTAAAGGTTTTGACAAGATAAAAGAATTTAATACTATTAACAAAATAACAAGTATTGTAACAACACAATTAGACCTTGAAATTGGACAAGCGGTATATGGTCATTATATCGGAAGCATTAAGAAAACCCTAGAGTCAAAACAAGGAAATAAATATTCACAAAATATTATAATAATATCATCTTTTGCTGACAAAAAACATTACAGAATATATTCTACATTTGATTTAGATGATAAGATAATGTTAGTAAAAACAGGACAATATATAGGTATTTGTAGATTTAAGGATAACGATAAAGGATATAAAAACCTTGTTTTAATGGTACATACTACCGATAAAGCAAAACTTGAAGATGATTATACTGTTGTAATTGAAGAAAACAAATATGATGACATACCATTTTAAGGTGAATTATGATAATAACAACAAACAAAACGAATTATGTTGTTTTGAATAATGAAGATCTGAACTTGTTTAATATCAAGATGATGGAGTATCACAATCTCGGTGAATATATAATAGAAATTGCAGGATTAGAAGAGATTCTATGTTTTAATAATATGATTTTAGATGAAACTAAAACAAGAAAAAACAAAGCATCACGTTCAATTGAATCCAAAAAAGAAAAATCGAGTCAATTATATCATTTAATTCGTTTTTTACACCCATTTTATTCATTTACTTTGGAAAAAGGAGAAAAAAAATGAGCAATGCAAATACTCTTGTTATCATCAAGGTACAAAACAAAAAAGGTTATGATTTAGAATATCAAGTAACAGAAGAGACTCACAATACTTTTTTACAGTTATTTGATTATGATGAAATGCAATTTATGCAAGTTATCATTCCAGGAAATTGTACTTGTAGTAAATCACGTTGGTTTGATTATATGAATTTAATACCAGTCATAAAAAATGCAAAAATAACAGGTTCAATGACGGTTACTTTATGAATATAATAAAATCAACTATTATTCTAATTGTTACAATAATTTTCATGATAATATTATATTTGTTTTTCGGCAAAAATCATAATGATTATTATATTGAAAACAACATACCACAAAACAGGTGATGAATGAATTTGGATACTACAGACTTAGAAATGAATATTACTGTTTTAAATTGTTTAATAGAGCAAAGCAACATGACTATATCAGTATTACATAATCAGAATAAAATATGTCAAGAAAAAATATGTGAATTGCAAGAGCAAATTGATAAAATAGAACAGGAGAAAAAAAAACATGAATAATGAATTATTTGAACTAATAAAATCAATTCTGCCAGAAACAATATTAGTTGAATGTGATATGGAAGTGAGTGTTTATTTATATAATCCCATAGGATTAAAAATAATAATAAATTCGGAAGGTTTTATTGCACTTAATTCACATGTAATCGGGCAAATGGCAACAATTGAACAAGATGAAATTATAAAAATTCAGAATGACTTATATACTGCGATGGAAAAACATTTCATTCAAGAAATTTCAGAATCAGAAACTATTCTTAAATTAAAAAGCCTCAATAAAAACTAGCACTTATTAAATAATACAAGAAAAAAATTGACTTTGAAAATGAAATTGCTTTAATGATACTTGATGCGTTTTTTACCTTTTGATACAGATATTGCAAAACGCATTGTATCTATTGTGTATTTGATTGTTTTATTAGTATTGTATTGCATTGGAAAACGGCAATAAATGGAACGAATGATCCCTATTGAAAATAAATTAGTACCTGAAAGCCTATATAAACTTGCTGTGATTGATTCTCCGTTCAATCGAATTAAAATTTTAGAAAATTTATGGAGTGCCATAAAAACCGATATAGATAAACGCGAAGTTTACCGCTGGATTCTGGAATTGAATAAAGGTACAAATACAGAAATTAGAAAACATTTGAAGCCTGATGACGCAGCGGCGTTTGATTCTATTTTTAATCCTAAGTTGCTAGGTTCATGGGGTATGCCTGATGATGATAAACCTAGAACTACGCAGCAAATACTAGATGGAATTATAATCACTGATGAAAAATATTTACAGGATTCCAGGCTATCAAAAGGTGAAGTATATTTTTTCGGGAATATGTCGCGTGCTATTATTTCTAAAGCGGCGGCGGCGTTTAAAATTGGTAGAACAACAACTATTGCACAAACGCGAACAATACAAACAGCGCCTGGATTTATGCGTAATGTTGCCACCTGGATACAAAACAACCCGCTATGGGCGCTAGGTGCTGCTATTGTGCTATTTTTTACTGGCGACTATGTAGCAAGTAAAACATTTTTAAATAAAACGCCTTTAATAGCGCCAGTATGGAAAGGCGTTAAAGGCGTTATTGGCTTGATGGAATACGCGCCATATATTTTATGCGGCGTTGGAATTTATTTACTTACAAAGGATTGAAAACAATGGGAAAAAACAAGAAAAAGACAAAAAAACCCGCTACGAAAACAGTTTATAGGAATACACCGGCAAAACCCGCAAAATCACCGGCTAGACGTAGAACGACACGCGGCGGAAACAATGGCAATAGCACTGCAACGCTTATAGCAGTAGGATCGGCGGCTCTTACTGGATTTATAAAAGGCAAGGGAATCGGCTTTCCTCAGATTCCAGCAATCGGAATCAATGGGACTATTGCTCTTGCAAGTGGTATAGTTTCATTATTTGTTAAACCCGGCAAGGCTAAAGAGATTCTCGGCACTGTTTCTCTTATTCATGGCTCGATTTTCGCCGCTGATTTAGGTAGAAAACTTGCAGTAGGAGAGAATTTGCTATCAGGTGAAGAAGAAATCTCAGGGCCTGGTATGATACCTCAAAACATGCTTAAAGCTGCAATACCAGCAGGTATGACTCTAATCCCAACAAGCACGTTACAGCAGTTACAAGCGGCGCTTGAAGGTGAAGAGGATATTGAAGGCGACGAAGATGAACTTGAAGGTGAAGAAGATGAACTTGAAGGTGAAGAGGATATTGAAGGCGACGAAGACCTAGAAGGCGACGAAGTATCTGGATTTTCAGTAAGTTAGTTCGGAACTAACAGTATTAAGTAGCACTTTAAACAGTGAGGGTTTACCTCACAGGAGTTTTTTTATAATGAACGAATATTATGATGACAATCTTGGTTTTAATCCATTCAGTAAATTGGTAAACAAAATCAAAGGCAAAAAAGCGAAAAAACGTGTACCTATCCAGCGCCCATCTGTTTTAGGTTCCAGTATGGAAGTTGGAGCCAAAAGAACTGCAATCGGTTTTGGTACATTTATTTTCGCAGTTGCTACGGCACAAACAAACCTATTTATAGCAAGACCACAGGTAAAATTCAGAGTATCAAGACTTTCACTTCCGTTTGTACCTGATGCTACTGCAATTGCCGCTGGCGTAAGTATTGTTGTAAATAACGTATTCGTAGGTAATAAATCACAGTTTGCTAATGCTGGTGCTTTACCTGCCGAAGCGTTTTCTCCAATGGCAATCGGAGCCAATTTACTTGGTGATACCTGCGATATTGGTCAAGAAATCTCAATTCAGATTTCGACTACTGCGCCGCTTGCCGCCGCAGAAACCATCACGGTAACACCTGTTATTTTTGGTGATAGTGTTTATTAGGCTATAATTTACAAATCCAGGTCATCACTTGCCTGGAAGAAATTTTTTTGCCGGATTTTTTAAGAAGAATGAAAAAAACCGGTTTTTTTTTAATTATTTCATGGAGAAAAGCCATGTATGCAAATATAGATGTTGGAGCAAGCCCAAAAGAATGGGAAATACTCTTGAATGCGTTAAAACGCGTAATAGTTCAACGGCAAATGCTATCAGGTAGCGTTTTACCGGATTTGTACTTATCAGGAATACAATATAAACGTGAACGCGGAGAAAGTTGGCAAACACCTAATGCAACATTTAAAAAACGTGCAGGGGATTGTGAAGATTTGGCATTGTATCGAGCCTGTGAACTATGCAAAAGCGGCATCAACGCAAGTGTGCGTATATACAGGACTGGTGGCGGCTCTTATCACGCTATTGTAGAAATAAATCCAGGCATTTTTGAAGACCCGTCAAGAATCCTTGGAATGAATAAATTTTCACCGTTTATGTCAGGTGAAAGCGACGAGCCTGGAATGTTGCCAGGAATGATTCCTGGAATGTTGCCTGGAATGTTGCCTGGACTAATTCCAGGCGGGCAATTTGGTTTAATAGCTGCCCAATATGCTACACCATTTGCTAGCCGTGCATTTAAAAAATGGCTACGAAAACGCAAGGCGAAAAAGGCGAAAAGATGAGCAGACTAAAAGAATTGTCACGTGAAATGATACCTTATAGCGGAGTTGAACAAAAAACAGTAACTGAACGCCGTCTAATGCAATGGGGTGATTCTATACTTACTCGGCAAATAGTTTCTGGAATATATTCACAGCCTCCTGTAGATATGATACACCTACAATTTGAGGAACCTACAGTTATCACGTTACAAATTTCTTACTCTGTACCTTGGGCTAGCAACAACGATACTCGTGTAGTAGTGCAATATGGTACAGGCAAAATAGTTAAACAAGTAGAAATTGGCCCCGGAATTCATACATTCCCTTGTCAGAACATACAAGTTACGTGTAAAAGATTAGATGTATGGAGTATGATACATGGCCCCGGCCCTGATTGTCTGGTAGAAGCTATGGCCGTGGAGTCTCCAGGCGCTTATTTAGGATATACACCGCTTGCGCTAATACCATAAGGAAGTAGAATCAATGCCTATACAAATATATGATCCAAAACGCGTTGAACAATACGCTAGTTTAGAATCTACTCCACCAAAACCCGCTCCGACTCCAGGCGAAAAAAAAAATAATCCGTTTACAAATATGGCAGATAAAATAAAAGGCGCTAGGATGTGGCCAATTCCAGGCGGAATAATCTCAGCTGATGTTTCTGATTTTTTGAATAATCGAGCATCAACGCGTGATAGTTCATTCAGGCATGCTGGAGTTGACATAAAACATCCTGGAAGCCCTAAAAACGATGTTTTACGGACAGTTTATGCACCGGAAAGCGGTGTTATCAAGGTTTCAGAGTCAGATAACGCTGAAAACTCTTATGGGCCATGGGTTATAATCCTAAAAGGTGATTCAGGCGTTTCTCATTTACTCGCACATCTTTCACGCGATCCCAATGAGATATTTGTTAAGGTAAATCAACGAGTTGCAACAGGTCAGAAAGTTGGTAAATATTCAACTTATTTGAAATATCCTCATGTTCATTGGGAAGTAAGACCTGATATTCATTGGCATGGAAAAAAAATTCCAGGTACTTCTACACCGTTGAATTCTATGACAAAATGGCGTTGGACGTATGATCCTGTTAGATGGTTGCGAAATGGAGAATTGTTGCAAGGGCAATTTGTGGATATTGATAGATTGCGAAATGAAAAATATCCAATTGAATTGAGTGAAGGCGTTCAAAATGGCACTTTAGAGACGATCAAGCAGATAGAGAATACAAACATCCAACCAACACAACAAAACTCCGGCAATAGCACAAAACAAGCGGCTAGTAATACGTCCGGGTTATTGCTCTTGATTGCATGCGCAATTGGTGGATATTTTTTATTTAAGAAAGCAAACAAATAAATGCTTTATAATAATATATCCGAAGATGAAGATGAGATTTCTAAACTCAGACTATCTCCAGTTCCTGGAGGAAAAATAGTTTATCCATCGAACGACTTTAAAAACCCGCGTAATTTCGATAAAAAACTAAATTTTGGACATGCTGGAGTTGATATAGTTCACCCAAAATGGACTAAAAAATCAGATAGTTACAGAATAGTTTATGCACCAGAAAGCGGTATTATTGTAGAATCAAAAAAAGATGTTTTAGATTCTTATGGGCCATGGGTTATAATCCTAAAAGGAGATTCTGGCGTTTATCATTTGCTTGCGCATCTTTCACGCGATCCCAAAGAGATATTTGTTAAAGTAAATCAGGAAGTATTAGTTAATCAGGCGCTTGCTAAATATGATATTAGTCAGCAAACTTTCAAACATGTTCATTGGGAAGTAAGACCTGATATTCATTGGCATGGAAAAAAAATTCCAGGTACTTCTACACCATTATCCAGATATAATAAATGGCGTTGGACGTATGATCCTATAAAATGGATTTCTGGCGATTTAGTTCAAGGGCAAATGGCAACATCCCGAAAAGAATCTGATTATCCTGTAATTACAGGTTTTCTCGATAATTTAAAAAACGTCGATACCGCTGAAATAAAACGTGAATTTATTAAAAAAACTGCATTAGAATTAGTAGGCATATCTTCTCTAATTGTATTATCATGGTTACTGCTTACAAAGAGAAAGTGAGTATTTCCATGAGATTAGCAACATTTATTTTTCAGCAAAAAAACAAACGTAACGTGTGGACTATGCGGCTAGTATGTGATAATCCTAACGATACAGCAGATATATCAGTGCTTTCCGGGTTAGATGAATCATTAAATCAAAGGATTCCATGGACTTCGATAAGGAATTCTATTTTAAACCGTTCAGAAACGCTAGAAAGAATAGATACATTTTCCGAGGAAGGCGTTTTAATAGGTTCTTATACTATTGAATTCCCCGAAGAAATTGAAGAAAATGAAGAGATTTTACCAATCCCGGCAATTGCGGAGAAACCTGACGAAAAAGAATTTGAGCGTTTTTTAAATATAATGTTGAAAGCACAAGAATCCAATATCAAACAGTTAGTTTCCGTTGTAGATGCAGTTTTAAAACCAATTATGGGAAATTTCAACGCAACATTGAAAGAACAAGCAACAAGAGTTGAACGTATGGAAAAACAACAAGTTGCTACTCAAAATAAATGGTTTGAAGCAGTTGAAGCGCAAGCGAACGCTGATGCGGGGAATAATTCTATACTTGAATCAGTTGCACCTGTACTTGGTGCGCTGATTTCAGGTCAAAAAGGAGATTAATATTATGGGGAAAAGACCTTGGGATACAGTTCAACGAATTGCTTCACAAACATTAGGTTATCTGCATGACGCAAGAATGCTACGTGCTAAGGTATTTCCAATTGGTTGCACTCAGTTAAACCCAACAGATGAAGCGGCGGCACTGCATACCGTTGTTTTGAATAATCTCGCGAATCCGGTAAACGTGATAACACAAAACCCGGTGATAACACAAAATACTCCACAAGGCGTATATTTGCCGGGAATAGAATCTTTTTCAGGCGTATTAAATCCAATTGGCATTGGAGTAATATTTTTCGGGCCGTGGATAGATATTACTACAGAAACATCGTTTACATTGTTTGCGTCTAACACCGGGCCCGTAAACCCGTTGACTAGCATAATTTACAACATCAATTCACTTCCAGGCGGCGTGGGTTTTACCATGACACCACCAGGCGGCGCGGCAATCCCATGGGCGCTGACTACAGGTTTAAATGGTGTTACAAATTGCCTTGGTGTAGCAGTAGTAACAGAAAGTCTCCGGCACAAATTGCAATGTGGCTCTTTTAGATTTGGGTTTATATCTAATCTGGGTACACAAATGACATATACGCTGTTTATAAATAAACAAATAACACCATAGGAGAATAATCATGTTTTTAAGTTGGGCTAAAAATTACATTATGAAAAAACTCGGAAATGATAATAATAATCAAATTATTTTTATGTTTGGTGCTGAATTGTTATTGAAGTTAATTCCTTGGTTACGCAAACAAGCGTTGAAAACTGGTAACAAATGGGACGATAAGGCCGTTGACGCATTGGAAATCGCTTGTAAAGCGTTCGGGAGTGGCAAATAAATGAAAACAAAAAAATTGAGAATAACTGCAAATAGTATTGAATCCGAAGCATTAAAACAAGCACAAGCAGCATTGTATGATATGGCCAATAATTTAATAATAGATTTGGAACATATCGGCCGCAGAAGAGAGTCAATTTTATTAGAAATTTTAAGTAAAATGTTTGTCGCAGGTTTTAAACATATTCCTTATATTGCGAATATTGGCCAATATTATCCGAATGAAGGTAATGTAGAAAATGAACACAGAACAAGAGTTGAAACAGAAAGAAATATTTTAAAGGAATCTTCATTACCGAGCGATATGCAAATTAAAAGAGAACAAGCTGAAATCAAAAAAATAAAAGAGAAGTTAAGAGTAGAAACAGAAAAAATATTCTCAGAGTTTTTTGATGGAAAAAAGTAGTGTATTTTCTTAATTTGTCTAAATAATGTTTCCGCTCTAATAATTCAATAACACCGTTGAAACCCGCCTGGAACAAGCATTTCCGAGCGCTCTTC
>Ga0209668_10000984_pt1 | contig 11988 bp, 6 predicted proteins | sample FrelakmetPLP11PL_FD_187150 | JGI IMG/M metagenome (GOLD analysis project Ga0209668, IMG submission 187150) | Freshwater lake sediment microbial communities from the University of Notre Dame, USA, for methane emissions studies - PLP11 PL (SPAdes)... | ecosystem: Environmental > Aquatic >... | reverse complement strand
CGGCGGCGTCAAGATGCGGTTGGTCGTGTGGGGCGACGTCGTGTCCGCGAACCTCACATCGGACAACGAAACGGGCCTCGGCCGCTACGGCGACGACGACATCAAGCGCGCGTTCACGCGGGGCATCAAGCACGACGGGTCGCGCATGCTGCCGTTCCCGATGGGGTGGCCGGCCTACGCGCACCTCACCCCGCAGGATCAGGACGCCATCGTCGCGTACCTCCGCACCTTGCCTCCGGTGAAGAACCAGATTCCACCGCCGGCAGGGCCTGGCGTATTCACGTACCTGACGTCGAAGTTCCAGATGCTCATCGGGGGCAAGGACTTCCCCATCGTCATCTTCGCCGGCAATGCCGGCTCGGCCGGTAACCCTGGCGGCAACGCCGCTGCGGCCCAACGCTGAAGGAGATCATCATGAAGCGCATCTTGAAATGGGCCGCCCTGGTGGTCGTCATCCTTGCGGTGTGCGGGTTCGTCGCGTTCCTGTACTTCACACCGCCGCTCATGAGCGCGGCGCCTGAAGAGTTCGTCAACGGGGAGGCGGCGATGGCGCCGTTGGTTGACGGCATCGCCGACCCGGCGGAGCGTGCGCTCGCCGAGCACGGGCGGTACGTCCTCATGACGACCGACTGCACGGGCTGCCACGTCACGCCGGGCCCGCAGGGTCCGATGCCCGACATGTACCTGGCGGGCGGCCGGCAGTTCGTGACGAACGCTCATGGCACGGTCGTGTCGCGCAATCTCACGCCGGACAAGGAGACCGGCCTGGGGGCCCGCACGGACGAGGACGTGAAGCGGGTGCTGCGAAGCGGCATCTATCCTAACGGTCGGGCAATCTCACACACCGCGATGCCGTGGGCGCAGTTCAGCAACTGGACCGACGAGGACCTTCACGCAGTCGTGGTGTACTTGCGGCACATCAAGCCGATTCGGCACGAGATCCCGCCGGCGGCGCCCGGCGTCGCCGACGCGGTGGTGCCCGGGGCCCTCGAGATCGCCTCGGGAGTGGACGCCGGCAAGAAGTAGCGCGTCACAGCGAGGTTGGCAGAGGAGAACCGGGACAGTACACTGGCTGCGCATGGCTGTCCCGGAACTGCTCTCCATCCTCGTCCCGGTTTTCAACGAGTCGCGCACGGTTGCGTCCGTGATCGATCGGCTGATGACCGTCGATCTGCCGGTGCCGCGCGAGATCATCGTCGTCAACGACGGCTCCAGCGACGGGACCCGGCAGGTTCTCGACGCCCTGCTGCTTCCGGGAGACACCGTCCGCATCTTCCACGTCGAGCGCAATGCCGGCAAGGGCGCGGCCATCCGCCTGGGACTGCAGCATGCGCGCGGGTCGATCATCGCGATTCAGGATGCCGACCTCGAGCTGGACCCCGCCCAACTCGCGGCCTTGGTGGCTCCAATCGTCGCCGGTGAGGCCCCCGTCGTCTACGGCTCCCGCTTCCTCGCGGGCCGGCCTGACGCGCCGTGGGTGACCGTGGCAGCCAACCGCACGCTGACGCTGCTGACGAACGTGCTGTTCGGCGCCCGCATCACCGACATGGAGACCTGCTACAAGATCATGCGGACGGACGTGGCCCGATCGCTCGCTCTCGAGTCGAACCGGTTCGACATCGAGCCGGAGATCACGGCCAAGCTGTTGCTCGCCGGCCATGGAATTCTCGAGCGGCCGGTCTTCTTCAAGCCGCGTCAGCGAGCCGAGGGCAAGAAGATCGGCTGGCGCGACGGCGTCCGCGCGCTGCGCGTGCTCGCCGGCTACAGGTTCAGCGGCTGGCGGCCGACACCTCCTCCGAAGGCGTAGTGCGGAAGCCGGGGTCCAGGAAAGGTACACGACTGGATTCCGGCGTACGCCGGAATGACGGAATGGAAGGGAGTCACCAGGTCAACGAAGGCACAGTGTTACATCCTGATCAGGTAGCTGAACTTCAGGAAGAACCCGTCCCGCAGCCGCGACAGCCGCCGGAAGCGCAACGCCTGCTCGTCGTCGAGCGTGCTCCCGTACCCCGCGAACAGCACGGTTCCCGGCACCGGCTGGTACGAGAACAACCAGTCGGCCCGAAATCGATTGCGCTCGTATCCGAGGGCCCGGACGTAGGTGTCGCCAACCTGGTAGAAGATCGGCAGGTCCGTGCGCGAGTCGTCGCGGAGATCGTCCTGGAAGTTCGAGTCGTACTCGCCGATGAAGCGCAGAAAGATCGCGCGCGTCAACTGGTACTCGAGTTTCAAGCGCGGGATCTGCCGCCGACCCACCAGGGAACCGTCCGTGCGGCGGTAGTAGTACTGCAGTTGGTACCCGCCGTTGACGCGCACCTGCTCCGTTGGCCGCCAGTCGACGCCGCCCTGGACGAATCCGACACGTGCTGACGACCACTCGTAGAAGTTCTCGTCCTTCCCGAACAGCACGAACGCGTTCGCGGACAGGGTCTTGAACTGAGGCGTGTTGACCGTCAACTCGACGTCGACATTCGGCAGGCGCGGCGTTCCGACAAATGGCAGGTAGAGCCACGAGAGGTCGGACTGCTGCTGACCCAGGCGATAGTCTTCGTACAGCTCTTCGTCGTAGCCGAAGCTCTCGAACATCAGCGTGCTGCGCAGGCGCCACCCCTTGCGCATGGCCAGGGTCGTCGACAGATGCAGCTTCCGGTCCTGGGCGCCGCGGCCGTGGACGAAATCGTCGTACTGCCACACGCCCTCGAGAATCACGCTGTTGTTCCAGGTCTCGAACCAGCCCCCCTTCGGACCGTACGTCGTGACGCGATGCTCGAGGTGGCCGCGCGTGATGCCCACGCGCGAGAGGAACCCGGCGGACGCCCGGAAGTCTTCGTCGATGCCGTTCAGCAGGTATCGGACCCCGAACGTGCGGCCGTTCCGGATGAACTCTCCCTGCCAGAGGGGTGCTGTCAACGTCGAGCCGGCCAGCGCGGTCCGGCTGAAGGCCGACTGGAGCTGGACGCTGTAGATCGATTTGAACGCCAGACGGGCGTCGACGCCAAACACCCGGTTGGAATCGGCGCCGTCCACCTTGTCCGTGTACACCACGCCCAGCCGCGATTCCCCACCGACGTCCCGTTGAATCCGGGCGATGTTGAACAGCGGCCGACGACTGCCGCTTGCCGACACGCCGCGGTCATCCACGGCGGACAGCAGCGCGAGCGTGTTGCCCCCGACTTTTCCGTTCAGCTTCACGGCGCCCAGCGGCGCGACGATGCGCCTCGTGTAGATGAGCTGGTTCGGCGACGCGAACTGCTCGATGCCGTCCAGGAAGAACGGGCGTTTCTCGGGAAAATACAGCGCCTGGCGGGGGTCGAAGACGAACTGCCCGGCGTCGGCTTCGACCTCGGCGAAGTCCGGGTTCACGGTGCCGTTCAACGTCACGTTCGGGGTCACACCCCAGCGGAGGTTGCCGCCGAATTCGGGCCGGCCGGCGTCGTAGCTCCACCCTTCATCGGCCGGGCTCCCCTCGGCCCGCGCCGTCACGACCGGCGTGAGGTCGAGGACGAGGCCACGGCGGAGGCCGGTCAGCCCGCTCAACGTGCCGGCCTGGGCGAGGAACGACGACGCGCCCCGCCGGGCGGCGACCCAGCTGTCCTCATGGCCGGTGCTCTTCACGATCCTGACGATGTGGAGGCCCCAGTCCTGCACGTCGGCAGACGGCGACCTGAGGCTCTTGAACGGGATGCGGACCTCGATCTCGAACCCGTCATCCGTCAGGCGGCCCTTCGACTGATAGACGAAATCGGGACTGAGGTCGGCCGACTCGCGGCCGGTCTGCATGCCCCCGAAGCCGCCCACGGTTCGCGTGCCTTCGACGAGGGCTCCGTCCGCCTGCACACCCAGCGGGTTGACCGCGAACATCATCGCCTGACGTCCGTCGTTGAACGTGCTCAGGTAGATCTGGATCTGGTCGTCGGTGTCGATGCGATCGCGGCTCGAGAGGGTGGCACGAACTGCGCCCGCGGGCGCCTGGCCGCGAATGCCAAAGTAGATGGCCGACGGCGAGTACCACACCAGCACGGACGTTTCCTGGGCGGCCGGCCTGCCGTCTGCGGGCGCGTACTGCGAAAACCCGGTCAGCATCGACGCCTGCGCCCACGCCGGCTCGCTCAGCACACCGTCAATGGCGATCTCCGCCTCGATGCGTGGAGGCGTCACCTTGATGTTCCCGTCCACTCCCCTGTGGACAGGCTGGTCGGCGGCCAGCAGCGAGAGCAGCCCGAGAGCCAGCATCAGCATCCGCTCATCCTAGTCCGTCCGTCGCGGTCCAGGGCGCGACAAAATTGACCACCCCCGGCCCACGGCGCTACTGTTGCCGGAACGTATGTTCACCGAACTTGTCTGCATCGTCTGCGGCCGATCGTACCCGCCCGGCGATCATCAGACGTGCCGCGTGTGCGGCACCGACGGCATTCTTGACGTCCGCTACGACTACGACGCGGTCAAGCCTGTCCTGACGCTGGGCGAACTGGCGCGGCGCGAACACACCCACTGGCGCTACCTCGAACTGCTTCCGGTCCGCGACGGCGTGAGGCGGCCTCCGCTCCACGTCGGGTGGACGCCCATCTACGAGGTGCCGGGCCTCGCCGCCGCGGTGGGCGTCCGGCGGCTGTTTCTGAAGGACGATGGCCTGAATCCAACGAGTTCGCTGAAGGACCGGGCAAGTTCCGTCGGCGTGGCGAAGGCGCTCGAGTTCGGCTATGCCGCCATCGCATGCGCCTCGACCGGCAATGCCGCCTCGTCGCTCGCCGGGATGGCCGCGTCGGTGGGCCTGCCCGCCTTCATCTTCGTGCCCGAGCGGGCGCCAGAACCGAAGATCGCGCAACTGCTGATGTTCGGCGCCACGGTGTTCCGCGTCCGTGGCACGTACGAGCAGGCCTTCGAACTGTGCCGGACGGCGTGCGAGCGCTTCAGGTGGTACAACCGCAACAGCGGCACCAATCCGTTCCTTGTCGAAGGGAAGAAGACGGCAGGGCTGGAAATCGCCGAGCAGTTCACCACCGGCCAGATGCTCGATGGCTCCCTGCCGGACTGGGTTGCGGTATCGGTGGGCGACGGATGCACCATCGGCGGCATCACGAAGGGACTGCACGAATTCAAACGGCTCGGGCTGGCGAAGGCGCTGCCGCGAATGATCGGCGTGCAGGCCGCCGGCGCCAGCCCCATCGTCACGGCGTTCGCGGCGAAGGCAGATCTCGTGCCGTCGGGCGCCGATACCCTGGCCGACAGCATCGCCGTGGGCACACCGCGGAACTGGCGGCGGGCCCTGGCGTGGGTCCGTGCCTCGAGAGGGGCCATGATCGCCGTGCCCGACACCGATATCCTCGACGCGATGCGCATCACCGCGCGCCTCGGCGGTGTCTTCGGCGAGCCGGCCGGCGTGGCGGGCGTCGCGGGCCTGCGCGCAGCTGTCACGAAAGGCCTCGTGGCCGCCGATGCCACCGTGCTCGCCGTCATTACGGGCAACGGCCTCAAGGACATCCGGTCCGCGGTCGAGGCCGCCGGACGTCCTCACGATGTCCGGCCCGACATCAATGCCATCGAGGCGATCGTCCGGAGGTGACCACCATGCTGCTCAAGGGCGCATCCATCGTGCACATCGACCCGCCCCGCCTCGCGAAGGCCGATCTTCGCGTGGAAGGCGACACGATCGTCGCGCGCGGGCCGGGGCTGCGGCCGAAGCGGGACGAGCCGGTGGAAGACTGCCGGGGCAAGGTGATCCTGCCGGGCCTCGTCTGTGCCCACACCCATATGTACTCGGCACTGGCGCGTGGCATGCCGGGACCGTCGCCTGCCCCGCGCACGTTCCCGGAGATGCTTGCGCGGGTCTGGTGGAAGCTCGATCAGGCCCTCGACGAAGAGGCTATCTACTACAGCGCCATGGTCGGTGCGGTCGAAGCCGTGCGGGCCGGTACGACCACCATCATCGATCACCATGCCTCGCCCAACGCCATCCCGGGCTCGCTCGACATCATCCGCGAGGCGTTCGGCGTTGTCGGGGTGCGCGGCGTGCTCTGCTACGAAGTGACCGATCGCGGCGGGCTTCGGCGGCGCGACGCGGGCCTGGCAGAGAGCGACCGCTTCCTGTCCGCCACCCGAACCGATCCGCGCTTCCGCGGCCTGGTTGGCGCCCACGCCTCCTTCACGTTGCGCGACACCAGCCTCGCCGCCCTCGGCGATCTGGTCCGCTACCACCGGTCAGGCATCCACATCCACGTCGCGGAAGCGAAGGACGATGTGGAGCGGACCGGGAAAGCGCACGGGTGCGGCATCATCGATCGCCTCGAGCGGCAGGGGTTGCTGAACGAGCACGCCGTCCTCGCGCATGGCGTGCATCTGAGCGACAGGGACCTGGCGCGCGTGGCGGCGGGCGGCGCGTGGCTCGTCCACAATCCCCGGTCGAACATGAACAACGGCGTCGGCCATGCCCCCGTCGAGCGGTTCGGCGGGCAGGCCGCTCTTGGCACGGACGGCTGGCCGGCGGACATGTTCGCCGAGGCGCGCTTCGCGCACTTCAGGCTCCGCGAGCGCCTCGGACTGCGCAGTTCGTTCGCCGTCGCGTCGCTGCTTGAAGGCGGCCAGCAGCTGGCGTCGGGGCTGTTCGGCGTGCCCTTCGGATCCCTGGCGCCGGGATGTGCGGCCGATCTCGTCGTCTGCGACTACGTGGCCCCCACGCCGCTCTCCGCGGGCAACCTCGGCGGACATCTGCTTTCCGGCATTCAGCCGGCCATGATTACCGGCGTGATGGCAGCCGGACGATGGGTCTGCCGGAACGGCATGCCGGTGAACATCGATGTGGAGGCTGTCTACTGCCGGGCCAGGCAAGTGGCGGCCGCGCTGTGGAGACGCATGCGTGGCTGAACTCGTGCCGGTTCCGTTCGGACAGTTGCTGCGCCGCGCGCACCACGAGTTCGAGCGCCGGCGCGCGATCTTCGATCTGCCCGAGCGCAAGTTCTATCGTCGGCGGGACACGGCGAACGGGTCAGGCGCGGATGCGACGGTTCTCGACCTCTCGGTGCCGTATGCCGGCGCCCGTGCCGCGAACCCGATCGGCCCGGCGGCCGGCCCCCACACGCAACTCGCCCAGAACATCGCGCTGTGCTGGCTGGCCGGCGCGCGCATCATCGAGCTCAAGACCGTCCAGATCAACGACCGATTGACGCTGTCGCGGCCGTGCATCGATATGGCGACCATCGGCTACAACACCGAGTGGTCCCAGGAACTCCGTCTCGACGATTCGCTGCGCGAGTATGTCAAGGCCTCGATGCTCATCGAACTGCTCAGCGCCGCCGGGGTCGTCGATGGCGGCGACTCGCCCTTCGACTCGCCGCCTTCGCGGCTCGCTCAGGGCAAGCCCGGTCCGAAGGGTGACCGGGCTTGGGATTCGGGGAGCAGAGGTTGGAAGCGCGCCGTGTTCGACATCAGCGTCGGCTACGACCTGCACGGCATCCGGAGCCCGGCCATCGTTCGATGGCTGGAGTCGATGCGCGACGCCGGCCTCATCGTCGACGAACTGCGGGCGGAGATCCCTGCCGAGTTTGGGCACCTGCGTGACCTTCCGTTTCGCACCGCCATAGGGGCGGGTATCACGTTGTCGACGTTTCATGGCACGCCGGCCGACGAGATCGAGCGCATCGGCGAGTTCCTGATCGGCGAACTGGGGGTTCACACGGTCATCAAGATCAATCCCCCCATGCTGGGGCGCGACCGCGTGGATCACATCCTCCACGAGGTGCTTGGCTACGACGAGGTGACGGTGAACCCGGCGGCCTATGAGCGGAGCCTGGCGTTCGAGGACGCCGTGGGCGTGGTGCGGCGCCTCGAGGGGCTGGCCGAGCGGCGTGGAGCGAGTGTGGGCGTCAAGTGCGGAAACACGCTCGAGGTGCTGAACACGGGCTCGCTCCTCAAGGAGCCGGTCCAGTATCTGTCGGGCCAACCACTCCACGCCTTGCACGTCGCGCTGGTGCAGCGCTGGCGCGAGGCGTTCGGCGCCGAGCTCCAGATCTCGTTTTCAGCAGGGGTCGACGCGCACAACGTGGCCGACTGCGTCGCGGCCGGCCTGGTTCCGGTCACCACCTGCACCGACCTGCTGCGCGCCGGCGGCTACGGCCGGCTCGCGCGCTACATCACGAACCTCGAGGAGCGGATGCTGGCCGTGGGCGCGCGCACGATCCCGGAATTCATCGAACGCACTGCGGCGGCGACGCTGGACGCAGGACTGAAGTCCTGCGCCACGACAAGCCACACCGACTCGTCCCGTGCCACGGTGGACCGCACGGTCACGTCCAGCGCCACGACAAGCCACACCGACTCGTCCGGCGCCTCGGCGAGGGCGATTGCGGTCAATACGCGAGCGCTGCTCGAGCGGGCCCTGACGAGCGAGCGCTATCGCGCGGCCCGGAACCGCAAGGCGCCGCGCAAGCTCGGGACGCCTCTCTGGCTGTGGGACTGCGTGTCGTGCTCCAAGTGCATTCCCGCGTGTCCGAACAACGCCGTCTTCGAAATGGACGTGGAGCCGTTTGTCGGGGACGTCCCCGTGCTCGAGGTCTCGGCGCTCGGCTGGCGCGAGGCAGGCCGCCGCCTCTATCGCGCGGTGAAACCGACACAGATCGCGATCTTCGCGGACGCGTGCAACGATTGCGGCAACTGCGACGTGTTCTGCCCGGAGGATGGCGGCCCTCATATCGAAAAGCCGCGATTCTTCGGCAGCCTCGACGCCTGGCGCCGCGCCGCACCGCTTACCGGGTTCGTGCTCGAACGGGACGACGAGGTCTTCACCCTCCGGGGCCGGCTCGCCGAGAGCGAGTTCGCCCTGTCCCGCGTCCCAGGCTCGGAACAGTCGGTGTTCGAAACGCCTGCAGCGATCGTCACGGTCAACTGGCATTCCCACGAAGTGGTGGCAGCGCGGCACCGTGAGTCCCCGGTCCCGCTTGCCGCGCCGAAGCCAGACGAGGTGCGCCCGTGCGAAGGCGGGAGTCCCGAAACCCGAATCCCGAATCCCGAGTCCCGCTTGCCCCGCCGAAGCCTGGGGCATCCGGTTCAGGCGAAGGCGGGAGCCCCCAGTCCCCAGTCCCCAGTCCCTGTGGTGGTGGACCTCTCTGCCTACATGACCCTCCGGATCCTGCTGGACGCAACGCTGCGGCCGGCCCGGGTAAACTTCGTGAACGCCCCCTTCGTGGAGTGAACCCGTGACGCAAGGAAGCCCACCCCGACTGATCGAATTCACGCTGAACGGCACGCCATTCATCGCGCGGATTCACGACGATCTGTCGCTGATGGAGGTGCTGCGCGGGCAGGCCGGCCTGATGTCGCCGAAGAACGGCTGCGCGCCGCAGGGCTCGTGCGGCTGCTGCACGGTGCTCGTGGACGGACGCGCCTTGTCTTCGTGCGTCGTTCCCGCCAGCAAGGTGGAGCACAAGCACGTCCTGACGCTCGAAGGCTTCGATGCGCGGGAGCGACACATCTTCGCCCATGCCTTCGCGGTGACGGGCGGCCTGCAATGCGGATTCTGCATCCCCGGCATCGTCGTGGCGGCCAAACACCTGCTCGACAGGCACCCCCGCCCGACGCGGCAGCAGATCGCCGATGCGCTGAACAACCACATCTGCCGCTGCACGGGGTACGTGAAGATCGTCGACGCCATCGACCTCGCCGCGCGCGCGCTGCAGGGCGAGCCGTTGCCGCCCGCCGACTACAGCGGGACGATCGGTAGCAGCCTGCCGCGGCAGGACGCGGTGCGCTTCGTCCTCGGCGATCGGCCGTATGTCGACGACATGACGGTGGATGGGATGCTCTTCGGCGCTTTCCTGTTCTCGCCGCATCCTCGGATCCGTGTGACGCGGATCGACCCATCCAAGGCCGCCTGTCAACCCGGCGTCATACGCGTCGTCACCGCCGCAGATGTGCCCGGCGAGCGTTTCCAGGGGCTCATCTACAAGGACTGGCCGCTCTTCGTCGCCGAAGGCGAGACTACGCAGTGCATCGGCGACATCCTCGCGGCCGTCGTGGCTGATACCAGCCGCCACGCCAGAGAGGCGCTGGAACACATCCTGATTGAGTACGGGGTGCTGCCCGGCGTGTTCTCGCCCGGGCAGGCCCTCGCGCCCGGTGCGCCGCGCGTCCATCCCGATCACGAGAATCTATTGTCGCGTTCCGTGATTGCGCGCGGCGACGTCGACGCGGCCCTGGCGGCGTCGGCGTTCGTCGAGACGAGGACGTTCACCACGCAGATGATCGAGCACGCGTTCCTGGAGCCGGAGGCATGCCTGGCAGTGCCGAGTCGGGATTCGGGGTTCGGGGTTCGGGGTCCGGGGAGTGAAACCGCCGGGCTCGTCGCCGGTTCCGAGTCAGGAGTGCCGGGCGTCGATCTCCGGATCGCGAGTCCCGAATCCCGAGTCCCGCTTGCCTCGACGAAGTCTGCGGCCGTCCTCGCAAGTGAAGTCGGGAGCCCCGAGTTCCGAGTTTCGAGTCCCGAGTCCCGAATCCCGAATCCCGAGCTTGTTGTGTTCTCCCAGGGCCAGGGGGTGTTCGACGACCGGCGGCAGATCGCGTCCTTCCTGGGTCTCGACGAGAGCCAGGTGCGCGTGACGCTGGTCTCGAACGGCGGTGCCTTCGGCGGCAAGGAGGACCTGAGCATCCAGGGCCAGGTCGCGCTGATGGCGCTGCTCACCGGGCGCCCGGTGAAGGCAACGCTCACGCGCGACGAGAGCATCCGCCTGCACCCCAAGCGGCATCCGATGACGTTGACGTATACCGTCGGCTGCGATCGCGACGGGCACCTCACGGGCCTCCGCGCGCGCATCATCGGGGACAAGGGCGCCTTCGCGTCGGTGGGCACAAAGGTGCTCGAGCGCGCCGCGGGCCACGCTGCCGGTCCCTACAGAGTGCCGGCGGTCGACATCGAGTCGCTCGCCGTCTACACGAACAACCTGCCGTGCGGCGCGATGCGCGGGTTCGGGGCGAACCAGGCTGCGTTCGCCATCGAGAGCATGCTCGACATCCTGGCCGAGCGCGCCGGCATCGACGCCTGGGAGATGCGCTGGCGCAACGCCCTCGGCGCCGGCGATACCTTCTGCACGGGCCAGGTGCTCGAGGCCGCCGTGGGGCTGAAGGACACGCTGCTCGCCGTGAAGGACGCGTACTACGGCTCGCCGCGTGCGGGCATCGCGTGCGGCGTCAAGAACGTCGGCATCGGCAACGGCATGCCCGAGGCCGGCCAGGCGGTCCTCGAGGTCACGAGTGACGGCCGCGTGGTCATTCACACCGGGTTCACGGAGATGGGCCAGGGCTTCTACACGGCGATGATCCAGTGCCTGTCCGACATCACCGGGATCGATCCCCGCCTGGTGAGGACGGAGGTGGACACCGGCCATCCGACGCCGTGCGGAATGACGACGGCCTCCCGGGCGACCGTGCTCGGCGGGCGGGCCGTCCAGGACGCCGCGCGACAGATACAGCGCGACCTGGGTTCCGGCACGCGGCTGATCGATCTGGCCGGACGGCGCTATGCCGGCGAGTTCCGGGCCGGCGAGACGACCGCTCTCGGCGCAGACGTGGATCGGCCACGGACGCACATGTCGTACGGGTTTGCCACGCAGGTCTGCGTGCTCGACGGGCACGGCCGCCTGGAGTCCTTCGTGGCCGCGCATGACGTGGGACGCGTGATCAACCGCCACATGGTGGAGGGCCAGATCGAGGGTGCGGTGCATATGGGCCTCGGCTACGCGCTGACCGAGGAGCTGAAACTGCTCGACGGCGTGCCCGAGTCGTTCAAGTTGCGGTCGCTGGGCATCATTCGCGCACGCGACATGCCGGACGTCCGGGTCATCCTCGTGGAATCCCTCGACCCGGAGGGCCCCTTCGGCGCCAAGGGCGTCGGCGAGATCGGTCTCGTGCCGACCGCCGGCGCGGTGGCCAATGCGCTCTACCGCTTCGATGGCGTGCGGCGATACGCGCTGCCGATGAGAGACTCGGCGGCGGCGCGTGGGC
>Ga0209668_10000983_pt1 | contig 11989 bp, 3 predicted proteins | sample FrelakmetPLP11PL_FD_187150 | JGI IMG/M metagenome (GOLD analysis project Ga0209668, IMG submission 187150) | Freshwater lake sediment microbial communities from the University of Notre Dame, USA, for methane emissions studies - PLP11 PL (SPAdes)... | ecosystem: Environmental > Aquatic >... | reverse complement strand
ATATCAATAGTTCTAGAATTATTGATATAACAGGAGAAGCTGACTATTTTGGAAAGACCAATACTGCAGCGTGGAACGACCAGCAAAGAATAGATAATTTAAACATAGGTATAGATCCCAAGGTAAATGTTTTACCTAGATATGGTTACATACAGGATCTAAGACCGCTTGGTGATTTGTTTTTCCCTGAGTATAGCCCATACTTTTTAAATAGGTATTCAACTCTGGGTTCTCTTGGTTCTGAAGTGCTTGGTCAATTAGGACCTGTTCTTCTGGCATACTTCCAGCAATATGGTCCTAATCTAGATACCATTGCAGAACTTCCAGATAAGCCTGGTATACCTGTAGGTTTTCCTGTTGTATTAGAGAATCAAAGCTTTACTATTACCTGGCAAGATGCAGAAGTTCAATGGGATTCTCTCTGGGCAAACGGTTCACTGATGATAGATTTTCTAGCATCAGGTATAGGTAATGGAGATATTTTTACAATTACAGATGTTATATCTAATGAAAGTATTTCATATACAGCATCAGCTGGTAATACACCTGCTGACGTTGCACTTGGATTAAAGAACGCATTCACTGTCGCTAAAGCCATAGGTGATGGTAGACCATGGTCATATTATTCAGCAACTCTTATTGATAAAGATAATGATACAACACTAGAGACATTAAGACTAAGACAAATTATTAGCGGAAATTTTAATATAGATTTTCAACCTTCAACACAAGATAATAACGTCCCTGGCAATCCTAAACTAATTAAAGGATATGCATCAGGTACTTCTCTTTTAAGCTGGGATACGTTTGGTCAAAATAACTTCTATGAATTAGAATGGAAAGTATTTAAGAATGCTGATGAGACACCTGCTTACGAGTATACTGTTAGAGGTGATATAGTTACTTATAATACAATAGCTTTAAATTTACCTTACACTGGCTTCTATAATGTAGAACTCAGGTTATATGATACTTATAATAACATGTCTTCAAAGATATTTAAAGATCATATTGAAGTAAAATCCAGAGAAGTTGAATTTATAGGATTCTATAAGTTTAAAGAAAGAGAATATACCTGGACTAATCTTACACATACCAAAAAATTACCTAGGCCTGCACATGAACCAGGTGTTGCACCTAGAGAATATTATCCTGAATATATCTGGGAAGAATATGGCTCAAGCTGGGATTTGCCGATTGCACCCAGTGAAACAATGATGAACGGTGAAGCCAGTTTATATGAATCTCTTGATAGAGCTAATTATATTTTAAATAATAGCAATCCAGACCAAACACTTTGTTATCACTTCACAAATCCAGCAATACCTATTTATAATACGCTGTATACGCCAGGACCTTATTTCTGGGATAACACAGGAGCAGGAACCTGGGATGAAGCATATCACTTATGGTGGAAATCATGTAAGGTAAGCGGAGACACTCCTGCTAATTTTAGAATATATGAAGTACAGGCAACAAGCTCAATGACTATGCAGCAGTCATATCCAACACCTTATACCAGTAAATATATTTTCCAGACAAGTAACCTGGATCTAGAAGCTGATCTTTTGAATTTAACTAATGATCCAGTTTTTGGTAAATTTATATATAATAAAGTATATGACGTAGATACTTCAGGTAGCTTAGTTTTGCAATTTGTTCAAGCTGTTGCTAAATACACAGGCCACAATGGAGACTGGTACAATTTTACATGGGATCCTATACCTATAGCAGGCTGCAATAGTTATACATTTAGTTTTACTAATTTACAAAGTCCTTTAGTATATGATTTTGATTATGTAGACTGTTTAGGTAATCCTAGGAATGAGAGTGTTGCGCCAAATACATTTTTTAAATTTTGCGGCCTTTCTTATACAACTCCTGCATTTGGTAGAGTTACATCGAGTGGAATATGCGGTGGACCTGGTGTTGATATACAGTATGAGCAATTATCTGAAATAAATAATCCAACATATACAGATACTCGTTTCTTAACAGATGGTTTAATCTTGCCTAAAATGGTACATCTTACATTCACTTATGATATGACTAAGATACCTGGTAAAGACTTACCACAGTGGAGCTTAAGGAATATAGATTCAGATAGCACGGATGATATATACTTTACTGGAAGATGGTTCACTTATTTATTTAAGCGAGCAGGCAGATATGAATTAACACTGCAATTAAAAGATACCAACGGTAATTCCAGTACAAAGACTAAAAACATTTTAATAATAAAATAAAACACAGAAATGGCGATTACAGTAACAACTATTTTAGGAACAGATTCATTAACAGCATCTCGTCCTATCATTAATGACAACTTTAATATATTAAAAGATGAGATAAATGCTATAGAAGCATATATCGACCCAGATGCTGGCACGATAAGTGGCTTAACTTCTATACAGAGCGTAAGTGAATTAAGAGTTGGACCTTCTGGTAATTATTACCTGGAGTTAACTCCAAGTTCTTTTAATATCTCAAGAGGTATTACATTTACTTCGCCGTCTGCAGTAACAGAAATGGCTGGACTGTTTGCACATAATAGCTTTTCGCAGCTATCATCTATACTGACAGGAATATCTACAACGATTACGCCGACTTCTGGTTCCAGGTATTATTACATAGTACATAATGCAGGTGGTACATACACAGTAGCTCTTAATGCCGGTTATTTTGGACAAGAGGTTACATTATCATGTGAGCAAATTGCTTCAGGTACTATAGATATCGTAGCATCAGGTTCAACCAGCTTTGTATTTGGACCAACAACGTATCCAACTGGAAAAGCTACGATATCTGAAATAGGAGGAAATATAACCTTGACATACATACTTGATTCCAGTGGAAATGGAGCATGGTATGCAACATCTTATCATAACGCAACATTATCATAATAAATGGCAACACCTTTAATAAGAACACCGCAGGTATCAGGAGGTGTGTTTTATGCATTCGCTTCTGCGTCTAAAGATTTATCTAAGACATTCAATAATGATCAGTTAAAGTTTCAATTTTCGAAATACGCTTTACTGAACATACCTAATATTGAAGTGCCTTTAAACCAGCAGAACTATATCCAGTTCTTGACTGTAGATGGTGCAATATACAATGGCTTAAATGCGGATAATAACGTTAACTTAGCTGAATCGTTTCAAAACTATGCTCTCAATCTGGAAGCCCTTTTAATGGCTGACAATGATTATGATATTACTATTAAGCAATCAGTAGCAGAAAGAGTATTTTTTAAATGGTTAAAGGAATTAGGTGCTATACGATTTAGAGATGCAAGCATTACAGAAAAGAGTGTAAATACAGGTTCTTTATTTGTTGAAGAAACAACAGCAACGAGTGGGACATTGAGATATAATAGAGTCGTAGAGTATCTTGGTAATATAGATGTTACTAATAATGTAGATAAAGGCGGTCAAGCATATACTGAAATATATTTAAACGTTCCTACAAGGGTTGGTAATACACCGACTGTTTTATTCAATACAGTCTCTGATAATAATTATATGCCAAGTATGACTATTTCACCAGGTAATACTGAATATATTTATGGTAGAAATCAATCTACTATACAGCCTGATGGTTTAAGCACATTTGCATTTTATGATTATGATACAGTTGTAACATATACTGATTCTAACGCAAGATGGTGGGCTCCGACAATATCATCACCTAATAGCTATTACACCGATCCTAGTATTTTTACGGATCCTACAAGCGTTTCTATAACTAAATATGACACAGACTATGTTGGTGTAAATCCTTTTACACCTATTACATATCTAAGAAATAGACTTGATGGTATAACAATAGACTGGAATGACGATGATTATTATGACATATCTGTTGATCCAGAAATAAGTACAATTCAACAATATAACTCCAGTTTTAAAGCTGGTAATTTTTCATTTAATGCAATACTAGTATATTATGATTTGTATAATGTTTCTAATCCAGATGACAGAGCTACTAATCTTTATGGAGTAATACTTATAGATAATGTTACAGATACGCCTACGTCTAGTTACATACAGAGATTTGAAAAGTTTAAACCTAATCTAATTACTGGCTTAAATGGTAATTCATATGGCTTAAAGTTAAATATGAATTTTGATACCAGCGTAGATAATGCTAGCATTGAAACTATTATAAATGACTACAGTCAATTTTCAATGGATCTATTTATAGATACCAGTGTTCAGCTACAGGAAGCAACCCGAGTTCTTCTGCAATCACAGAATAGTTTAATAGACGTTAATAATCGTGTAAGCGATTTAGAGACAATGATATTCTCGACTGAAGATGTTACAGAGCTTAAAAATAGAATGACAGCACTTGAAACTCAGGTTAATAATGCTCAGCTTGCTCTTTCCAGTTCTACATCAATAATAGATCTTATTTCGAATACCAATGATACCATTACTGAAATTGTAAATGGTACAATACCTATCAATCTACAATATAATGTTGATGTATTAAGACCTGGTGATGGTATAAAACTTGATAAGTCTACACCCAATATAGTAAGAGTTATTAATACTGTACAGCAGTATAACTTAAATAATATATACACTGATATTAATTTTACAAATGTAATATCAGGCTCTAGTCCACTTGACCTAAATCAGAGCAGCATCAAAGCTTATACAAAGCTGGAAGTGTTTACTAACATGGTTAGATTCAATACAACAAACAGCGCGCTTTCTGACGTTAATATTTATATTGATGATAGTGCTATTAAATTTTTAGATGGTCAATTGATTAGATTTTCATTTGATACTAATCTAAATTTGAATGGCAGAAACATTAATATCTATACTGACAAACAAAATAGACTTGGCCAAGGAGAACTTGGTTTATTGATTGGTTCTATAACATCAGTAGACTTAAGCATCAGGCCTATATTTGAGCTTATTTGTTTAGATAGCATAAATTATACTTTTGTAATAGACATTTTGAAATAACATGAGCAATACTAAAAATTCATTATCGACATTGATGTCTCAGTTTATAAGACTGAACAGAAATGCACTGGAGATTTTTCAAAGATTAAATGAGGCGATTACCAGCAATAGGGAATCTGTAACAGTTGACCTGTTTGATGATAATGACACGCTTAAGAGCGTGCAAGTTCCCAGTTTCGGCCACCTATTAAAGAGAATTACAGATGCTGAAAATAATATAAAGAACTTAACTTCACTGGGTGACACGAATGTAAATGTTCGTCTAGCTGATGGTAGTTATAGAAAAGTTATTGCATCTAAATTAAAAGTTCCTGCCGCTGATATCACTTCAGTTGCGTCTCCTACTACATTCAATATTAAAAGTAATTACTTCTTTGAATCTTTTATAGATCCACTGATGTATGTTACATTGGATTTGAGCGGACAGATACCTATCAATACAGAAAATGTTTTGGTAAGAAGATATCTTTTGCAGATAGACAATGAAGACAAGAGAAAATACTTTAATAAAAACCTAAAAGGCAGGTCTGATATAGGATTTACTGAACTAGTAAATAGCCTGCTTGCACAAAGCATCCAGTTTATACTTGATGAAGAAATTCTAGCAGTACCTCCACGTACAGTTAATTATACAGGCGGTTTTGATGTTATTAAGATATCAGATGTTGATAAGCAGGTTCTAGTAAATGGTGTTTCCAGCAATATAAGAAGAAAGACTTATAAGCTAAACAAGCTTACATACACGGATGTTAGTTCTGGCTTCTCTGATACTCTAAGTCTTAAGATAGGCGACCAGTTAATGACTAACACTGGTAATAAAAACACACGTTTTAAAGTAACTGACATTGACTCCAGTACAAATTCTGTAACTGTTGAGATAATTGAAGGTTATGATTCTATTACAATTGGTGCTAATATTCTTTCTATCTATAGAGGTTTGGAAGATAATATTTCTATTGATATACCTGTCGGCTTCGATGAGTATCTTGTTATTTTTATAAAGTCAGTAGACCCTGAATCTAAACTACCATCTGAAAAATGGTCACCTGGTAGTTCATTCTTAACTAATGAATTATCAATAGTTTTAGATAGCGGTCAAAGTCTTTCACTTGATACTTTCTATAGAAACCAAGCAGTAGACTTTGGTCAATTACTTCTTTCATTCTCTAAAGACAAGTCGGTGCCTTCTGCGTATGGAGTTACTCCTAATATACCTACACCTACTGTTAATGATTTTAAAGTAGTACAGGTTAATAATCACATAACGGATAACCCTGTTATTGATGATATAAAGAGATTAGCTGATGACAGAAATAGATTAGCATCAGAGATAAAAGAAAAGGATTCTGCTATACAAACCAAGAGAACTTCTATTAATACCAAACAATATAGCAGTGACGTTGAAAGACAAAAAGATCTAAATGAATTACAATCGCTGATTGACCAGAGAACTGCAACTGCAAATCTTTTTGCATCAACAGTTCAGGACATTCAATCAAAATCAAAGTCACAGGACTTAATAAATGCTCAACCTAAATATAGAGTAAGAGGCTTCTGGCAAATACCAGATGCTCAGTTCTCAAAATATACAGGCAGTCAAGAAATTGTTCAGTTCATCGTAGAATACAGATATCTTAATACAGCAGGTACTGCAAATAAAGTAGAGCAATTAACATTCACTGATAAAGACGGTGCTGAAAGAAGAGGAGCATTCTCTAACTGGAATATTACGCCTACTGTGTCTAGAAAAAAGGTAGTTGATCCTGATACTGGCATTTTTACCTGGCAGGTTGAAAGTGTAGAGAACGCAGATTCTATTAATATTAATCAACTTGATATTTCGATTCAACAAGGTGAATCAATTGAAATTAGAATAAGATCTGTATCAGAAGCAGGATTCCCTTCGAATCCATTAGAGTCTGATTACAGTGATATAGTTAGAGTAGATTTTCCACAAGACTTAATACAACCTGATACTACATCTAGTATAATAAGCCAAAATGAAAAAGAATTGGCAAGAGTTCAACTAGACCAAGACTTAAAGTCTAAAGGTATAGATGAGCATCTGTCATCTTCGTTTAGTGCAAATGGTAAATACTTTGCACATAATAGTATATCCATTTCATCAGGTTTCTTATCTGCAGAACAAACACCTATCACGCTTTTTGATAAGTTGGTAGACATGCAAAATAGAATTAGTCAACTAGAACAATACATCCAGAAAGCAAGAGGTGAGTTGTCTGTTACTATACTTGATAACAACGGTGTTACTACTTATGTTAATAGAGAAACAACTGTCACGTTATTCGCAGGATATTATTCACAGGACGTTGCTAACCTAAATGTTAGAAAAGGTGCAATAGTTTCTAAAAACTATTTCATTAGATTAACGAATGTAAAAGCTACTGCATTTGAATTAATATCTAAGATTGCAGGTGATAGAACAAAGAGAGCATATGAATCAGGAGGTAAGTTTAATAGAGGGACAAACGTAGATCCGTATGTTGCTAATGATAACTATTATACATCGAGAGGTAAATTTGATTATGCACCTTTAATGTATTCTCAACCAATTTCTTCAACAACACTTCCTTTAACAGGTACATATTCTCTCGATATTGATATTAAAAATTCAAATTCACAAAGACAGAGTAGCCAAGCAAGAGGTCAATACATGTATTGTAGATATAGAAATATAGGTAATACTGAAGATTTCTATGTTGATATTAATATAGATAATGGTCTTGTTCCTGCTACACCTAGTACGCTTGATTATGAATATACATTAACTTCTGGTACATATACTCCACAGGGTACTATTGCCAGTGATTTTATATGGAATCAGAATGGTTATAATTTAACAATACCTCTTACTACAAATACAACAGATGCTCAATGTGCAACTGCATATACATCAGGTACTAATTTACTTGTACATGTGGATCATCCTCTTATAAAAAATTCTAATGCTAGTTCAACAACTGCTCGTAATACTTTAAGGATGGCTAAAACTTCAACTAAAGCCTCATCTACAACTTATGGTAAAAAGCAAACAGCGTTTTATTATGATCAGGTATATGGTAATACCATTAAGAGTGCATTTACTACAGACGATCAATATCTATTAGGACAAGCAAGTTGCGGATGTTACATGTTCTTATTACCTAGAGACGAGAAGACTTTAAAGGTAGCAGGTGATGATTCACTGTCAACTGCAATGATTGAAGTAGGTGACAATAATTCAATTTCAATACCTCTGGTATTCCAATATAGAATGACTGACTATTATGGCCTAGGCTATAAAGGAATTGGTTCTATAGGCGGAGACTATACAGGAGTTACAACTGACTTGAAATTTGCAAAGAAAATGGGTCTAGACCTATTTGATGTAGATGGTAATAGATTTTCTTTTGACTTTGAAATATTTGCAAAGTATGCTATTGATAAATTAAATATCGACAGTATACCTTCTGTATCAATATCTACAGCAATCAAAGACTTAACTTCAAATATACCTGGAACTCAACCTAATATTAATCTAACAAGCAATCCAGTTAGACCATCATCTACAACAGGAACTAGAAACACAGGAAATGGTTGTTTTGTTAAAGGCACGCAGGTTACAATAGCAGGTGGTTCTAGAATAAGTATTGAAGATATTTTACCAGGCGTAGATGTTGTTACATACGATCAATCTAGTAAAGCATTCAGTGTAGGTAAAGTAATAAGCATACAGACACCTAGAAATAATAATTTAATAAAAATACTAGCAGGTGATACTGTAGTAAAATGTACAACATCGCATCCATTCTGGTCAGTTAATAAGAATGACTGGGCTTCATTTAACCCTAGTTTAACCGAAGCTCATCATGAAATGAAAGTTTCTCAACTTGAAGAAGGTGATATATTATTAAATGAAAACGGAGAACAAGTTAAAGTTGATAGCATACAAATAAATAATAGAGTTAAGAAGATAACAACTTATAACTTAACTGTTGAAGGTAATCATAACTATTTCGCAAATGGCATATTAGTTCATAATAAGTATCTAATCAACGCAACATAAATTTAAGTAATACACATGAGTGCTAAGATTTTAGAAAATTCCTCATTCGGTATACTTAGAACAAATCCTAAAATAACTGGTAATGTTAAAGTTGTTGTAGATAGTTCTAGCAATACCTTTATAGAGAGCATAAGCGCTAATCAGGAATTAGCAAAGTCTTCATATAAGGCTATAAAAACATCGGCATCGTCTGGTTACCAATTTGACGTTGCTAGAGTTTTCAATAATACGCCTTCAGATATTTTTTATGACGTTAAAAAACCCAGCTCAGATTATTCAGTCCTTGGCGATTACGGTGCCCAGTTTGATTTAGATTATTCATATGGCGCATATTCAATAAATTCAAAAGCGTACACGGAAGAGTTTGGAATATTTGCTCCTATTTGGCTTGAAGATAATTTGCCAGATTATTTTGTTATTTTTAAAATAGACGGACCTGTTACTGTTAATAGTAAAAATGCCCCTACAGAAAACGCATATGCTTCTCTGATACAAAATCCATCACAGTTTAAAAATCTATTTTTATCTAAGTCTAAAATAATAAAGACATTTGATCTTAGCAATAAAACTAATATAGGTAGATATATTAGAAACTACAGATCTGCCCAGGGTTTTCCAATATCTTCAATTAATTTTACAACAAGAAACGATCAGCCGACATACTGGAATGGGGTAAACGTTGATAAGCCAGGAGGCTTTACTGGAAAGGCTGAGAATATTTATAAAACATTATTTATAACTGACAGGACAATTCTAGAAAATGATTTCTTCTTGACAGGTGGATTTGAAAGAAATAGATTAACTTCTGCTAATATAATGAATCTGGAATTTTTATTTGATGATGCAGATGCAACATCATTTGAAATAAATAGATATTTTGGCTTATACATGAATGCTGTAGACGAAGGAACATTTAGAGTAGACGGTACTAAATTTTATCTTAGATCCAGAGCAGATGGTCAGACTATACCCAAGACAGTAGATACATTTAAAGCTAGCAATGAAAATTCAAATATAATAATTAACCCAAATGGTGTTAAGTTATATGTTGATAGTAATTTTACAACATCTACATATGATATACCTAGCTTATCAGGTTTAACTAATAATGATTTTATACCTACATATAGTGATATTAATAGTTTAATAAGTATATTTTATGTTAAAGATAGAAATGGTGATTATTATAATTTAAACTATAATAATTCCTGGTCTTCAGATGAAATTAGATTACAGACTACAGAAATTGATATAAACGATTTCACAGGATTTGAAGAAACAATACTTACTGCATATGGTTTAGTACAAGATAAGCCCAGTAAAGCTTCCAGCTTTATAACTGTTAATACTACAATGCAACAGGGAGAGAAATATGTAGTAGCTCTACCTAAAAAACAAACTTATTTAATTAGTGTATCTGCTATAGCTGGAGGAGATATTATTTCTATAGGGGATAGCCTGGGTACAGCTAGTGTATTGGTACAAGCTCAGTCTTCTGATAAAAACTTATTTTTAAAGGATATTCAACTTGCTATACAGACTTCAACGTCTGCGCTGTTTCAGAGATATGAAGCTTCTGTTAAGAATAATGTATTGATATTAACAGAAAGGCATTTTTCATGCGTTGATGATAATTTTACATTTACTCTGGTAGCAGGTACTGTGACAAATCTTAATATAGATAAACAGGTATCGTCAGATCTATCACCAAATACAATAGTTGCGGATAGTACATATGCGACTACGCCTGGCACTGCATATCAATTAACATTTAATCCAGGCGGCACGGTAAATGAGGTTGCAAAGGCAATGGCTGCAGCTATCAATAATATAAGTGATAGATTATTTGAAGCAACTTCTATAGATAATAAGGTTATAATTATTGCAAAAGTTGCAGGTCCTAGATTTAATGATTTGATTATCGGCAGGGAAATATTTATGTATGGTCCGCAGTGTAGTCTTATTACAAATATACCTGCATTTACACATCCTGATTATTATCTTTATAAATTCCAAGGAGGTACTAATAACCCAGCAAGTAAAACAATAGTAAGCATAGATTTATTCTCAACATATAATGTACCTAATAGGTATCTTAGAACTACTGCTGAGAAAAGAACTTCAGAGACTCTTGCTATAATCAAGAGTGTTTTTTATTATACAGACGAGGAGGTTAGAGATATTAATGGTAATCTAATAGGCTTTAATAATTTCGATAAGTATTGCGTTATTTCAATCGACGACAAGTATAGCATATTTAGAGACTCCATGGGATCTACTTATTTATATGAATTATATGATATACCATTTGGCAGATTCTCTATATTTCCTATAAAAACCATGGACTTTAATTACCTAAGCACAGAGTATGGTAATGAACTAGAATTAAATACTGAAAAAACATATTACACGAATAACTTCTCGCGTATAGATCCTTTAAAATTAGTTACGCATGAAGATATCGAAGATTTTTATTCTACAATAGGAGGTTTCACATCTCTTCTTGGAGAACTTGATTCTGAAATTAAATTCTTTAAGAAAAACACTACAGATAAAATGCTTTCTCCTAATATAGAAAGCGAATATGATAGACTTAAAGAAAATACTTTAATAGACACTTCAGTTCAATCGAGAACCGTTCCTTATATTAGTAAATGGGTTTATAGAAATGGGAAAGATTGCAGAGAAAAAGATTATAGATTAAATGTTTCAGAAGCATTTGGATTAACTAATTTCTCACCTTCATCGGATGAGAAGTCACGTAATACAAATTATTTTACACATGAATGGTATTATTTACAAAGCATACCTTCTTATTATTCTATTTTACCTATCTCGGATTTAGATAAAGTCTATAGTTATTTTCCAGAAAAAATAGACGTTACATCAACAGGTTTACTAGATATCAATACTGATTACTTCACGGAATATTTCACAGTTG
>Ga0209668_10000981_pt1 | contig 11995 bp, 16 predicted proteins | sample FrelakmetPLP11PL_FD_187150 | JGI IMG/M metagenome (GOLD analysis project Ga0209668, IMG submission 187150) | Freshwater lake sediment microbial communities from the University of Notre Dame, USA, for methane emissions studies - PLP11 PL (SPAdes)... | ecosystem: Environmental > Aquatic >... | reverse complement strand
CTTGGGGTCAACCTTCCACTACCACTGGCACGGGACCACGGGGGGGTGGAAGGTTGTCCCCAAGCTGGCCTGGTATTCCCGGAGGACCTGGAGGACCGGGTGGACCGGGAGGGCCTGGAGCCCCGGCTGGAGGATTTGAGGGGCGCATGGGTAGGTTTGGGGGATAAAACATAGGAGGAGGAGCGCCGCCAACACCGCCACCAGTAGTTCCGCTGCGACGATTATACCGACGTGCACGAGCTCTTTTAGCAGCCACCAAGTTGATTTTAACACTTTGTTTAACATTTTGGTACTGCTTCTGTTTTTGGCGCAAGTTTTTACGCTTGGTCCGAGCAACCTTTGGCATTTATAACATGTACAGATTTTATTAATAGCGATAGACAATAGGATCGGAAGTAAACCCCGGAGTAGTGATGTAGTTTAGACTATGTCCGTAGGTCGGGAACGGTCTTCCGCGCGCTGGCTTTCCCCTGTTTGTCTTGCGTCGAAAGCGTCTCATAGGTTTGGTAGTTTGATCTTGCGGCGGTCAAGAAATGCTTTTACTGTACGCGTATATTTTACTGGAATGACGATCTCACCAGGCATCACCTTTGCGATTACCGAATCACCGTGTAATTGCGCATAAGTCATGTTGTTGTGCCGCTTGACAAAGCCACCGGTCTTGTCGTAGTGACGCGGTTTTGCGTTAAAAGGGTGTACAGGGTTCGCATACTTTGGCATTTGTTATATCAACACTAAAATCTTCGACGAACCGAGGGACGTTTGGCCGATACCAACACTCTACCACCCTTTTGGTAGCCACCACTCCTCATCGGTAAGCGCGATCGAACGACTAACCCACCGTTGGCGTACCCAAACGCGGTTGCAATTCCCTGTGCGATACCATGACCGATAGACTTACCTTTCTTTTTACTCCCAAACGCGCTTCCGATAAGACCGCCGATACCCGTCAAGGCTGGGTCAGAATACTTTTTACCAATGTTGTATACGTAAGGAGCGGCAGCAACAGCATAGGGTACGAGAGCAGCCATTTGTTTTTATGCATATGATTTTATTATACGTCGACGACCGGTTCTTGTGGTAGGCCTGCCTGGATCTCCGCGCGTTCAAGCTCTACTTCCGCCGCAATGTTCCTGTGAATGTTGATACACCCAAAACACAGCCTGAAGTCCTCGCACTTGCTCTTCAACGCGAACGAAATGACATACTTACACAACCCAACAAAGATCGTGATGGTTGAAAGCATGAAGACGGCGTCGTTTATGAGCATCGATGCCTTTTGACTCTTCCGCCATATTTCATTCGCCGCATCACCATACCGCCGTGTTTAAAACCTGCGAGTTTTTTTACGTAGCCAAACGCCTTGCCGTGAGCTGCTCCGCCCAGTCGACGCCCGATTTCAGCTGCTACCCCGGTTGCCGCGCTACCAAGTTTGAGTTTTTTGGCAACGTAACGACCCCCTTTATCACCGATTGCGCGTGCTTGTGCTTTGGTAGCTACCATGGTTGTTTACTACTTACCAAGATAATAATTATCATCTCCGATGACACAAGCATCACCGCCGACGCGCCCGTCCCAGTCGTCGCGTAAATGTCGTATCACCGTACCGATCATCACTGCCAGACCTGTCCGCCCATAAAAACCGGTTCTCAAGACGTCTATCCTCCCTCCACAACGTGCGCGGGTACTGTATGTCGTCGGGATCGTGTCCTTTCTCTACTGTCAGTTCGTCGCCCGCAACAATTGCTTTGGTTGTTACCAACATGATGTCATTCTTGCTTCGTCCGATCTGGTACTCTGTGTTATATCCCGCGGGGTTGTTAGCCGCCCCATCCGGAATGTCGTCTTGCACGTAGCCCATCAACCCGCGCGAACACGTGTCGTCCCAGAACTTGTCGAACCGGTGTGTAGGAATGACAAACGGACTGTCGAAATCACCGTAGCGACGCCGTATAGCGCGGTTCGACACAAGTTCGCCGTACGGGTGATCAATGATGACAACGTCAGGAGCAAAGTCGCGTGTTGCAAAGATACCAAGGTGACCCGGAACGCGTACAGACGGTTTAACTTGTAGTCCGTACAGCGAGATACCATGTTGCCAACAGTACGGTATGGTTTTGATCGTGTTGCGCGAACATCGAACACCGTTTGGCTTCCGCGCCTTACATTGCATCTTCCGGAGATTGCACCGGTAGTCACTAAACGGACCACGCTCCACAAACGGACGCGGTACAACGGGTGCGACGGGTGCGACGGGTGCGACGGGTGCGACAGGTGCGACGGGTGCGACGGGTACAACGGGTACAACGGGTGCGGGAAGTGCTGCTCGCAATTGCTGTAGTTGTTGTGCTACTTGCGCTGCTTGCGCTTGTTGTTGTGCTACTTGCGCTGCGTCCGCTTGTTGTTGTGCTACTTGCGCTGCGTGCGCTTGTTGTTGCGCTTCAAATGCTTGTTGAAGTTGTTGTTGCGCTTCAAATGCTTGTATTAGTTGTCCGACCAATTGTTCGTCTTCTTCGTATTGTTGTCGATTTTGTTCGTATTGTTGTCTCAATCGTGCATGCTGTTGGTCTCTTACCAATTGCGCTTGCTTATATTGTTCTACTCTTGCAGTCATTTCAGCTTTTCGTGGGTGTCCGTTTGGAATTGTATTAAGAAAGGCGATTTGTTCATTGATCAATTGTGTATATTCTATCATTGCCTCTCGGTGTGCTTGCACGCCTGCTTGTTCTTGTTGTAGAGCTACTCGATTGCGTAAAAGTGTTTGTCTTACTTGATCTATTTCATCCCTAGTGACCATTGAAGCTTGCGCGATCGACTCGTCGATGGAGCAAAGCGCAAGTCGATGTTTTTATTCTACACTACTAAAATAAATGAACACCCTCAGCGGGGTTGCCGAGCCGTACATTACACTTACCCTCGATGGTCTGAACGCCACTAGCACACTCATTGACGACGCGGTGGGCGACTACTTGCCCCTGGTCGGCGGTACTCTGCAATCATCCACGGGGACCACACGACTCGGGATTGCGGCGTCCACCCTGGGCACCCTCGAGTATTTTACTACGGCGGGTGTGAGTCAGGCATCCATGTTCTACAACATCGGCACCAGCGAGTTACGATTCACCGTGGGCACAGCCACGAATATCTTGCGCTTATCCAGCTCGACGATCACATTTGCACGCAATATCTCGATGGCCAATACCAATCGGATCACCAACCTATCCGCGGGTACCGGTACAAACGACGCGGTCAACTACGGCCAAACGATGCTCCGAAACGGTGCAAACGCGGCGACGGCAGACATCCCGATGGGTGGTTTCAAGCTCACGGGATTGGCCTACGGTGTGGCGGGGACAGACGCGGCGACGGTTGCGCAACTGACGGCGTCGCCCTATTTTTACCTCCCTTTGGCCGGTGGAACGATGAGCGGTAATATCGCCATGGGGGGTTTTTCTGTGACAGACCTTCCTACGCCCTCGGCAGACAACGACGCGGCGAGAAAAAAGTACGTCGATGACCAAGATGCGCTGAAGCTGAATCTAACGGGTGGCACGCTCACTGGCGGCTTTACCGTCAACACCGGAGCCGTCGACAACCTTGTTCGGGTGGCGAGTAGCAATTCCAGTGCGATCTACTTTACAGACCTGTCACTAACGATGAAAGCAGCCGTATTATACTTCGAGCCGACGAACGTGCTCGATTTTAAACTGGGGAGTACGCTGCTGCAGACACACTCGACGACCCACTGCACCTTTTATTTTCCCATAGCGATGTCGTCAAAAAACATCACCGGTCTGGCAGCTGGAGCAGCGGGTAGTACCGAGGCAGCCAACGTGGCGCAGATGGAGGCGGCAGATCTCGTGGTCACCAACGCGTACGTCGCAGCCGACGCGCTCAAATTGTCTCTGACTGGCGGACTGATGACGGGCACGATCACATCCAATTCGAGTACTCCCTTCAACTTTGAAAACGCCAATGCCCCTGTAACTGCTCGAATGTCCGCGGGAAACGTATCTGTGACCAACGCATGCACGCTTCAAATGAATTCCAACTCGGCATCCATACTCGATTTCAGAGACAACGCCAACGCCACGAAAGCGCAGTTCAAGTATCTGTTTGGATCGCCGGGCAGTTTGAGCATGCTCGTTAACGCGGTCGCGGCGTTATCAACAACGGACACGTTAGCAACATTTGGAGTTCCGGTAGCAATGTCGTCTAAGAAAATAACGGGTTTACTCGCGGGTGCGGCGACAACTACCGATGCGGCAAACGTGGCGCAGATGGAGGCGGCTGATCTCGTCGTCACCAACGCGTTCATCGCCGCAGACAATTTGCGGGTACGACACGACGGTTCGACTGCCATGACGGGATCGCTGAACATGAACTCCAACAGCGTCAACAATGTCGTGAACGTCCGCTCGCCCACAAGTACCGACCTTGTGCTGGGCAGAACCGGAACGGGTACGGAGATCCAGATTAAAGCGACGGAAATTCTGATCGGCAAGGATATCACCATGAGCGGCGGGAACCTAAACATGGGTACCGGATACATCGGTATACAAGCAGGCGTAAACCCAACCGACGCGGTGAACAAAGGCCAGCTCGACGGCGCGGGGACGGCACTTACCACAGCTTATATTGCTGCAGACGCCGTGGTCACGAACAACTCGGTGCAGAAGGCAGGCTCGATCATGTCAGGGACGCTGACGATAAACAACATTCAGACCTTTTTACAGGCGACACATACAGCTGCGTCATCAGTAATGACGATGCAAGGAGGTAGCAGCTCAGTGCCGAACGCGGCTCATATAAGAATGACAATGGGGACTTTGGGCGGACTCGAATTTTGGGACTACAGCGGGGTTAAGATGGGCTACATGCAGTACGACGTGCAGAACACGCCCGATCGAATCGTCTTTAACGTTACTGGTGTATCCTCACTCATACTGCAAGCAGCGGCCGTCATTTGCTCACAGCCGTTGGCTATGTCGACGAAGCAGATTACCGGACTCCAGACCGGTTCGGCAACTGATCACGCCGTAAACAAGGGACAGATGGACACGGCGGATGATTTACGACTGAGACACGATGGAACTGTTGCGATGACGGGGCAATTGTACATGGGAAACTTCCGAATCGGAAACCTGTCCCCGGGTTTAACGAATTTAGACGCGGTGAACTACCAACAAATCGCACAGTCCTCGATACCAATTACATCGTGGCGAGTAGGCGAAACGATCTCGCGCTATTTCATGTCACCCGCACTGGGCGACAATCTTGTCACCAACCCGTCTCACGTCACAGCGGGGGACAACATACTGTTGATCGACACCGGATTGTTTTACGCCACGGCCATCGGTAATCGACTGTTGTTCAAGTTTGGCTGCGAGTGTAATGCCGCGGGTTCTGGAACCGACAATTTCGACATCGTCCTCGAGCTTGGTCCCACACCTACGATACAAACATTTCGCTACGTACTTGGGCCGTCTAATGGATATCGCAACCGAAATTTGTTCTTCGAAACCATGTACATCGCTGAAAACGTTGGGTCGGTTGCGGTGGCGGTTCGCATCTATAACTACGGCAACGACACAATTACTACCCGACAGGACAACTTTCACTTTTCAGCGGAAGAAATAAAAGCATAATAAACTATTTATTCCAATTCTACATGCATGGCGGCAGCGCGTTTAGCCTTACTGCGACGCGCTTTCTGGCTCGGGGCGTGTTTCTTCTTCTTTGGTATCAATAACGACTCCCTCCATCTTTCCAACTGGTCGGCATCCAGAAACTCAACCAGCTCGTCGACTTCCGCCTGATTTAAGGTACATGGGTCTTGTCCAGGCACTTTCCATTGAAACGCACACAAGCTATTGCCCGATTCGCGGTACAACTGGCAGAACGTCGACTTGTCGCCAACAATGCTCACTTTTTCGGTACCAAACAAAGGATGGTTCATGGCGTCCTGCTCCCACATGTGACCTCCACTACGAACGTCGTCCAAAGTAGTCACGAGGTCTTGACAATGCGGACATACAGCAGCTCCACCATAACCACACACATGATCGTTTGCGGCAACTTCGGATACGTGGCCAAAACAACCACACCCAAACCGACACCACAACAGCTGCATTTTGCCACCGCAGTGAATGCACATGTTCAGAAAATTGATTTATGAAATTATTTCTAAGGAGAATGATAAACTATTGGCTATCCTGGCCTCCAATCAAATAAAACCACCGAAACATCTAGAACATTCGAGATGGACGAACGAAGCAATATACCGCCGCACCTTTTCGAAGATATGAGCGAGGAGATGGTCGAAATCTACCTCGAGCAAGCACGACAAGAGCAACACGAAGACGAGGAGTACCGCGAGTGGGAGCGCATATGGCATGAACGATACTGGGAAGAGTATCATAACGCATGTTCGGACATCGACTAGTCGATCGCGCTTCGCTTCAGATAGTTTATTTGCGTCGTTTAAGATCGTCTAGGTCAATTTCTAGTCTATCGAACTTTTTGTAGAATGTTAGCGGGGATGTTAATAAATTGACGTGCATGAACGAAAACGGTTCGTCTGTACAAAAGTCGTATATCTCATGGAACATGTGCGGGTCGATACTCAAATCTTCTTGTAACGAGTTGACCTCGCGTGTGTTAAAACTTTTGAATACCGACAACAAGTCCAGTTGCGCGCGTATCAAACAAGGCAAACAATTATACTTCTGTGTCGTAATGACAACGCTTGTGTGTAAGTGGCGTGATGTAATAATCAATCGAGACAACATTGCACCCTTGCTAGGGGATATGTCGGTCATGCAGTCATCAAGTATGAGCAAGTGTCGTATCTCCCTCTTGCGTTTCTTCTTGCGTGCTTCGTGTTGGTCGTTGAGGAGCTTGATCTGGTTGAAAATGCCTGTAACAACGGCCTCTGTATATTGTTCGTGGTATTTGCCACCCTCGTCGAGTTCTTCTACAAGTTTTTTGAATTTTTTGTCGCCCCTACTGGTCGGACTGATCATATGGATATGTTGGAAGCGGTGGCGAAATGCGCGCTTGCTGTTTAACAGGCTTAGAAGCAGACTACTCTTGCCTGAACCCTTCTTACCGACGATTGCGTAGATGATATTATTGTCGGGGAGCAGTGGCTCGACTGATGGTGTCACTTGCGCATCCAAAGCACCAAGTATACTTGTTAGTGAAGCTCGCGCGATCGACGGAGTCGATGACATTTACTGATAACAACTATTTTATGTTAGTACTGCCGACGCGTTCGACACTACTACCGACGCAAACACCGATACAACCGACGCGGTCAACACTACTACCGACGCAAACACCGATACAACCGACGCAGTCAACACTACAACCGACGCGGTCAACACTACTACCGACGCAAACACCGATACAACCGACGCAAACACCGATACAACCGACGCGGTCAACACTACTACCGACGCGGTCAACACTACTACCGACGCAAACACCGATACAACCGACGCGGTCAACACTACGTCGCTTGCCGACGGATGGCGAAGCCATACGAAACATCTCGAACATTCCGGAACAAGTTTCTGATTGGTCGCCAAAACGTCATACAAAAGTCTCATAATCTTATTTCTTAGCAATGAACAACATCATCATGGGCGAGTGGAAGACGAAGACGGCGTACCCGCGCATACCGACGGAGTACGTGCATGTGTTACCGGCAGAACGCGTTGTGCGCGACATGTCCATCGCTCGCATCCTGAACCCGTCGCCCCAAGACATTCCTGTGTATCAAGGACCGAGTACACCCAAACCTGTCTGGGGGACGTTTGCGGCGCAACAAGACCAAGCGGAAAACGCACTGCTCGACGCCGACTTTCTTACCGCGTTGGACATTGAAGACATGGAGTTGTTTGCCAAGTTGGAGAACGAGCACTACCAAATGCAGGAAGAGGCTATAGACTTGTATACAGAACAATAAACGTTTATTCATTTATTGTTTGTGGCGCTGTTCGCGTCTTCATCTTTTTTACTTGACCTTCTAGTTGCGTCGCCAACTCCTGTCGCTGTAGTGACAACTTGTCGAACTTGCGTTTTGTTAGTAACATTTCTTGCTTGCGGTCTTGCTCGAGTTGTCGAACCATGTCACTCATGCGCTCCTCAATTTTGAGCACTATCTTCCAGTGCACACCATCCAAATACACAGGATCGTATGTTAGGTGCGTCAAGTACAGTTGTATTTGGTCGATACTTTGATTGCGCAGCTCTACGCTAAAGTTGCTATTGTTTTCGTAAAATATCCACGAGTTTGACGGCACTTGAAGCGGTATCTTGAGTAGAATATCCGACTGCGACATGCGTTGTTCGACGAGGCACTCGATGTTGTTTGTCGTCTGGTTGAGTGTGTTACTGCGCAGTGCAAGCGACGTAATCGGGTTACAATTCACGTTGTTTGGGGAAATGTAGTTGGTCGATGTAATACTCCCAGGCGAACTGTATGATAACACTGTGTTTGTGTCAAAGTAGAACCCGAAATATTCCGCAAGGATATCAGAATTCGACCAGGCCAATGTCAGACTGAGCGTGTTCGTGATCGGGAGAGTGCCGAACCCGAGCGTTACCTTGCCCGTTAGCGCGCTGTACGTAAAATCTAGCGTCGGCAACTCGATTGTGGGCATACCGTTCGCCGTCAACATTGCTGTAATACGCGTCGAAAATTCCGCTAGCAGTTGCGTGATGTTGTAAGCACCCGGCGTGATTGTCAGCGTGCCAGTAGTGTTAATTGTAGTGTCGCCCGACGTGACCAACGCGTATCCGACGCTATTGTTTGGTGTGTCAAGCGTGTAAAAACTGAATGGTAGTTCGACACTCAAAATCTGTACCGCAAAGTAGTTGGCAGGATCGCTCAACATCAATCCATTGGGAAGATCCCACGTTGGTTGTCCGTTTATACCACTACTACGATACTTGCTATCCAAGAAATACGTCCAACTGTTTATAACACTCATGTTTATTCAATAGCAACATTTTCTTCGATTTCCATCGGCGTAACAGTTGCATTAATATCGGTGTCAAGAATAACCGGAGTTGTACGGTCCAAAATCGCTTGAAACTCGGTTGGGGAAGGTATACTATCGTTGAACGGGAACAATGACATCAAACTTTCCGATGTTGTCATCTTTTTCGGAATCAAAGACCCGGTAGCGTTGATATCGCGCACTCGTCTTTTACTGAACAAATTTTCGTAGTCTGTAGGATCGTTCATTTATTGCTATGCAATTACGCGTTCGCTTTACCTATAGCTTAGATTATTTTCTTATAGCTATAATAAACATGGAGGAGAAACCCGAAATCCCGCAAACACTAGATGGCGAAAACGAGACACTGTTAAAATATTTACCTGGTGTAACAGCCGAAGACATCCCCAAACTCAAACTAACACGCGCCCAACTCAAAAGTATCGGCATCAAACGCAAACAAGAGCCGTCTGAAAAGCAAAAACTCAGAAACGCAGCCGCGGCAAACAGGTTTCGCGAAATGCATCAGAAAAAAAAAGAAGAGAAACTAGCGGGGGAAGCGGAACGAGCCAAAGAATTCGAGACAAAAACCAACATCAAAATCGCTGAAAAGGACCGTAAACCCTACACCAAAAAACCCAAAGTGAAGCTGGCACCGATCCCCCCAGAACCCGACAGCGAGACCGAAAGCACCGAGGAGAACGAATACGTGGCCAAAAAGGCGAAGAAAGCGTCCAAGACCGCGTCGGCCATCGCAAAACTAGATCAACGCATTGCACGTGTCGCACAACCATCTGCCTACGTAAATCCCTACTTGGCTGCAATGATGCGCCGATAAAATAAAATCATATATAGTATGTAAACCATGGTGCTCTTCCAATTTCCGTTTGGCGCTGTGGCCACACACCAGATAAACATCGCCAACACCACGGCGGCAGTACAATTCCCTCAACGCACGGAAAACGGGCTACCCTACGAACCACCGGACCCACTCGCTGTACCACCAGACCCCGGCAATCCCCTCGTTGACTTTCCGCGTATCCAACAGGGCGTGTTCCACAGTTTCTCCAATCGCAAGGTCCACATCAAAATCATCTTTATTGCATACACACGGCAAGGTGGCGCCGCGCAACCACCCCAAGACCTATATCGGATCGACTTTTATAACATGCAAATGATCGGCAGCACCACGGTCGCCCAGGGAAATGGCGCACAAGGATCGCACTGCTCACACGGCATCTGTTTCAGCAACAATATTAGCGTCAACGGATCCGGACCAAGCTTTCCGATTGAATTCGACGCGTGGCTGCAAGGTCCACTCTTAATTGCCGACATTTTGCCACACAACACAATCCCAGGCGACTTTTGTCCGCTTGAAGTAAGCGAAGGTTTAGCAAACGCGCTCATTATGCTCGACGTCACACTACTCGAATAAAATATGTTGCTGAATTTATTTTCTCATGGTACATATAAAACACCAATGAGTTACCAGACCCCGCAAGACTACCCGTCACTCCCCAGCGTGTCCATCCCTTCCGCTTTGTTAGGCGATGACCTCAAGTCGTTTCGTGGTGGAAAGAGCACTATTCGCAATCTCCCGGCGGCCAGCGGCTCCTCAACCGTTGAAAACTCGTCTATTCTGTTCAATATACCCGCTGAACCTTATGGCTATATCAAGTCAAATTCCATGATGATCCGCGGCAAGGTCGTTGTCGCACAGGCGCAGACGGGGGCTTCGGTGTGGATGTTCGCGGGGCAGCACTCGGCGGCCGTCCTTACCAACGCATCAGTCACGCACGGTGGTGGCGGTGCTGCCTCTCTTTTTTCACGTTTCACACTGACGCTACCGGGTGGCGCGCAAGTTTCGTACGGCCAGGCCAATCATTACCGCAACGCCGTCGTGCCCCACGCCCTCTCGGCCGAGTATTTTAACGATCTGCGCCAGATGGAGTCCGCCGGATTCGTCAACGTCGGCGCGGCTGGAAACGTTGATACCGACAAGGAGATTTGGTTCACCACCACGGTCGACATCCCCTGTCTCAACTCCCAGCAGGCTTTACCGCTCTTGCTCATGAGTGGCGGTCTATCGCTCGAGATCATCACCGCTTCCCTGAGCGAAGCCTTTTACACAACCGTCGCAGCCATTACCGGATACACGTTGTCCCAGCTGTCACTCGTGTATGAGGTCATTCAGGTCACCCCCGAGTTTAAAAGCGCGTTGGTCGCCGCAAAGGCCCAGTCGCCGTATCTCATCCATTGCAACGATCGCCTCCAACTCGGTCCGCTCGCCGTTGATTCCACCGCACGCCTCAATGTTGGCCTTGGGCTCAGTTCCATGAAGGGCGTAGCCTTTACCATGATGCTCCAGGCGCAACTCGCATCCTCATTGGCTCTCCCGAAATATTACACATGTAACGGACTGACAAATTTCGCCATGTATAATAACGGACAACTTTTTTCGTGTCCCAACATGACATCAGACGACCTTGTATATGCTGAAATGCAGCGTTGTTTGGGACGTATCAACGATAGTAATGTCAGCTCGCTGCTCGTTTCTACAGTCAATACCACCACCACAAACCTGCGCAACAACTATTCCGTCGGTCAGTTCTTGGCCGGGTGTACCGCTGAGACCGTAGACGACTGGAGCTTTTCGTCCCAGGGCGTGCCGATAGACCAGTTAGCCATTGAATTGACACTCGCAAATACCAACGACCCCAACCAGTTCCAAGCAGCAACCGCCAATGCACCGTCCAATCTCTACGTTTTCGTATTTTACGATTCCATCCTTGTTGTCAACCCGGACGGCACCTGCCAGATCCGCAAGTAGAATTAATAAAAAAACAACTTTTTAAAATTTTTCCCGCAAACACCGACGCGCTCGACGCAAACACCGACGCAAACACCGATACAACCGACGCAAACACCGACGCAACCGACGCAAACACCGATACAACCGACGCAAACACCGACGCGCTCGACGCAAA
>Ga0209668_10000980_pt1 | contig 11999 bp, 9 predicted proteins | sample FrelakmetPLP11PL_FD_187150 | JGI IMG/M metagenome (GOLD analysis project Ga0209668, IMG submission 187150) | Freshwater lake sediment microbial communities from the University of Notre Dame, USA, for methane emissions studies - PLP11 PL (SPAdes)... | ecosystem: Environmental > Aquatic >... | reverse complement strand
TCCGGTTCTCCCAGCGCAAGGGACTCGCGGCCGCCTTCGCCGCGGGGATGGACGCCTGCGTCAAGCTCGGGGCGGACATCATCGTCAACACGGACGGCGACAACCAGTACGCGGGCGCCGATATCCCGACCCTGATCGGGCCCCTGCTCAGGGGAGAAGCAGATATCGTCATCGGTGATCGCGAGGTGCAGGATCTCGCGCACATGTCGGTGATGCGCAAGCGGCTCCAGTGGCTCGGCTCCTGGGTGGTGCGCCAGGTGTCGGACACGCAGGTGCCGGACACGACCAGCGGCTTCCGCGCCTACACCCGCGAAGCCGCCCTGCGCATGACCATCGTCTCCGAGTTCACCTACACGCTCGAGTCGATCATCCAGGCCGGCAAGAAGCGCATGGCGATTGCCCACGTACCGGTCCGCAGCAACCCCCGCACGCGCGCGTCGAGGCTGTTCTCCAGCGTCTGGACGTACCTCAAGGCGTCGGCGGCCACGATCATCCGCATCTACGCGATGTACGAACCGCTCAAGGTGTTCGGCATGATCGGCATGGTGGTGTTCGGCGGCGGCCTCGCGGTGTCGCTGCGGTTCGTGTACTTCTACCTGGTGGGCGAGGGTCTCGGTCACGTCCAGTCGCTGATCTTCGCGGCCGTGCTGTTGATCGTGGGTTTCCAGATTGCCTTGATCGGTCTGCTGGCTGACGTCATCTCGGGGAACCGCAAGCTGCTCGAGGACCTGCTCTACCGCGTCAGGCGCATGGAACTGCGGCAGTCGGCACCGGCCGACACGGACCCGCCGGCCGACCCGGACCGGAGATAGCACCGTGGCGGAACCGTCATCGACGTCGATCGTGATCCCCGCGTTCAACGAATCGCCGGCGATCGGCTCCCTGGTCTCCGCCTTGCGCGGCGGCGCGCTCTGGCACGAGGTGATCGTGGTTGACGACGGGTCGTCCGACGCCACGGCGGATCGCGCCCGCGAGGCGGGGGCCATCGTCGTGCGCCATCCCTACAACAAGGGCAATGGCGCCGCGGTGAAAACCGGGATCCGTCGGGCCACGGGCGAGTTCGTGCTGATCATCGACGGCGACGGGCAGCACCGCGCGGCCGACGCCGAGCGGCTCGTGTCGCGCCTCGGCGAGTACGACCTCGTGATCGGCGCGCGGTCGACGGGCACGCAGGCCACCCACGCGCGGAGGCTGGGCAACGCCGCGCTGAACCGGCTCGCCAGCTACCTGACCAGCCGGGAAGTGCCCGACCTGACGTCGGGCTTCCGGGGCGCCCGGCGCACGCACCTCCGCGAGTTCCTCCACCTGCTCCCCAACGGGTTCTCCACGCCTACGACGACGACTCTCGCGTTCATCAAGGCCGGCTACAACGTCCACTTCGAGCCCATCGAGGCCGACGCACGGGTCGGCCAGTCGAAGATCAGGCTCGCCCGGGACGGCGCGAAGTTCCTGCTGATCGTGCTGAAGATCGTCACCATGTTCAGCCCGCTCCGCGTCTTCCTGCCGATCAGCCTGGCCGCGTTCCTCACGGGCGCCGGCTACGCGGCGTGGACCATCGCCACCCAGTCGCACGTTACCAACTCGTCGGTGCTGCTCATCATGCTGGCCGTCATCGTGTTCCTCGTGGGGCTGGTGTCCGAGCAGATCGCGGCGCTCCGATTCGAAGGCCGAGAGTAGCCTCCGTGAGCACACGAGTGCCCCGAGCCGTGTGGGTAGCCGTGGCGGTGGGTATTGCCGCGCGGCTGGCATTCGCGCTGGGCTACTGGGTGGACAAGCCCCTGACGCACGACGAGCGGGAGTACCTGCTGCTGGCGCGCAATCTGGCCGACGGGCGTGGCTTTGCGTACCTGCGTCCCGACGGCTCGCCCGCGCCAGGGGAGCACTTCGGGCGGGCGCCACTCTACCCGCTGTTTCTGGCTGGCGTCATGCAGTTCACCCGGCCGGGATCCGTGGTGAATCCGGCCGCCGCCACGAGCCCGCCCGCGGGAGCGGTGCTGGACGCCACGCCGGACATCCAGGTCGATCCGGAGGCGCTCCGCGCGATCCGTGTGGCGCAGTCGTGCCTGGGCGGCGTCATCGTGTGGCTCATCGCGTGGCTGGCGCACCTTTCGGCAGGTCCGAAGGCTGCCGTTGCCGCGGCCGCGCTCGCATCGTTCTATCCTCCGCTCGTCTGGACCCCCGCGTTTGTCTGGAGCGAGACGTTGTACGGCGTGCTGGCGCTGGCCTGTGCAGGCGTACTGATGGTGGCGCGCGGGTGGGCGGGTCTGGCTGCAGGGGCCCTGGCGGGTCTGGCCGTGCTCACGAGACCGGCGATGCTGTTCTTCCTGCCGATGATTCTGCCGTGGCTCTGCTGGAAGCGGCGCTGGCGGGAGGCGGTGCTCGTCACGCTCGCCTGCGCGATGGTGGTGGCGCCCTGGACCCTGCGCAACGTGCGCGAGTACGGCCGCTTCGTCCTCGTCGCCTCCGAGGGCGGCATCACATTCTGGACGGGCAATCATCCGCTGGCGGTCGGCGAGGGCGACATGGCCGCCAACCCGGACATCAAGCGCGCGAACCTGGCGTTGCGGGCCCGGCATCCCGGGTCGACCCCGGAGGCGCTGGAACCCATCTACTACCAGGAGGCGCTTCGGTTCATCGCGGATCAGCCAGGCGCGTGGGTGCGGCTGATGTTCCGCAAGGTGTACTATGCCGTCGTCCCGTTCGGCCCGTCCTATCGGCTGCACTCCACGCTGTATTTCGGTGCGTCGGCCGCCTCGTACCTGGCGGTGCTGCCGTTCGGGCTGATGGGCCTCGCTGCCCTGCGGCGGCGCGGCAGCCTGCCGGCGCCGCTGCTCGTGCTCGCCGCGGCGTCCCTGCTGGTGTGCGTCGTGTTCTTTCCTCAGGAGCGATTCCGAATTCCTGTCGTGGACCCCACACTCCTGGTTTCTGCGGCGGCCTGGTGGGCGCTGCGCGTGACGGCATGAACGTACTCATCATCATCCCGACGTACAACGAACGCGAGAATCTGCCGGCGCTCGTCGGGCAGATCCTCGGGCAGTTTCCCTATCAAATCCTCGTCGTTGACGACGGTTCCCCGGATGGCACAGGCGCTATCGCCGACGAACTTGCGCGCACGCACCCGGGCCGCCTCCACGTCCTGCACCGCACGGGCAGGCGCGGGCTGGGACTGTCGTACCTCGACGGCTTCAAGTGGGCGCTGGCCTCTGATGCGGACCTGGTCTGCCAGATGGACGCCGACCTGTCCCACGATCCGAGGTACCTTCCGGATCTGGTGGCGGCGGCGGCCCGGTACGACATCGTCCTGGGCTCCCGGTACCTGCACGGCATCAGCGTCGTGAACTGGCCGCTTCGCCGCATCATCCTGAGCTCCTTCGCGAATGCGTACGTCCGCACGATCACGGGATTGACGGCACGAGACAGCACGAGCGGCTACCGGTGCTGGCGGCGTGAAGCCCTCGCTCGCCTTCCGCTCGAGCTGATCGTCTCGCAACGCTACGCGTTCGTCGTGGAAACGCTGTTCGAGGTGGCGCGGGGGGGTGGACGCGTCGGCGAGGTTCCCATCATCTTCATCGAGCGCCGTCAGGGGGCGTCGAAGATGTCCGGACGCGTGCTGGCGGAGTCGATGGTGATGCCGTGGCGCCTGGTGTGGCGGAACCGCGGCCGCGTTCGTCCGCCGACGGGAGCTGTCGCATCGTGACGCGCCGCCACGTGGTCGTGATGGTCACGACTTCGTACCCGAGGTTCCCCGGCGATACGATCGGCACCTTCATGGAGCCGATCGCGAGGGGCATCGCCGCGAGGGGGCACGCGGTGCACGTGGTGCTCCCCTGGCACCCCCGCCTCGCCCGGGGACCGGTCGAAGACGGCGTCCACTTCCACCCGTTCCGATATGCGCCGCATCCGGGCCTGAACGTGTTCGGCTATGCGGCGGCCCTCCGGGCGGACGTGCACCTGCGGGCCGCCTCGTATCTGGCTGCGCCCTTCGCGCTCGCTGCGTCCTATCGCACCGCCCGCCGCGTGGCGCGGGACGTGGGTGCCACGCTCCTCCATGGCCATTGGCTGATCCCGAGCGGCGCGGTCGTCACCGCCGCCACGCGGGTGCTGCCGACGGTCATCAGTCTCCACGGGTCGGACGTCTACGTGGCCGAGCGCCACGGGCTTGCGCGGCGGGCCGCCCGGGCTGCCCTGCGGCGCGTCGACTGGATCACCGCGTGCAGCGACGACCTCCGTGCCCGCGCGATCGCCCTCGGAGCGGACGGCGCCCGCGCCGAGACGATTCCGTACGGTGTGGATGTCGCCCGATTCCGGCCCGACGCCGGGCTGCGCGCGGCAGGCCGGCTCGCGATGGCTGCGTCCCCCGGCGACGTGATCATGTTCACCGCGGGCCGGTTCGTCCGGAAGAAGGGGTTCGAGTATCTGATCGACGCCCTCGGCCAGCTCGCGCCGCGATGGCCCTCGCTGCGCCTCGTGATCGCCGGCGGGGGGGATCTCGACGATGAACTGCGCGAACGGGCGCGAGTTCGCGGCGTGGCCGATCGTGTGCGGTTCCCGGGCGTGCTGGCCCAGGACGACGTGGCCGCCCACATGGCCGCGGCGGACATCGCAATCATGCCGTCGGTGCACGACGACGCGGGCAACGTCGACGGGCTGCCCAATACGGTGATGGAAGCCCTCGCCTCCGGCACGCCGCTCGTCGCGACGACGGTAGGCGGCATTCCGTCGGTCGTGACCCACGGCCGCACGGGATGGCTCGTGCCGGAGCGCGATGCCGACGCGCTCGCTGCGGCCGTGGAGTACCTGGTGCGCCATGCGGAGACCCGGGCCGCCTTGGGCAGGGCCGCTCGGGAGGAGACCCTCAGCCTGCGGACCTGGGACAAGGTCGCCGAAGGCTTCGAACGGGTGTACGATTGGGCGGCGTGCCGGGTTGAAGAACGGCATCCCAGGACGTAAGGTTTCGACATGCCTCCACCTCAGACGGCATCCGGGTTGACGGTGTTCTTCCCGGCCTACAACGACAGCGGCACCATCGCCAGCATGGTGGTCAGCGCGGTCCTGGCGGCGGGCCGGCTGACGTCAGATTTCGAGGTGCTCGTCATCAACGACGGCAGCCGCGACCCGACGCCGCTCATCGTCGACGAACTGGCACGGGTGTACCCGCAGGTGCGCGTGATCCATCACCAGCAGAACCGCGGCTACGGCGGTGCCCTGCGCAGCGGCTTCGCCAACGCCACGAAGGAGTGGGTCTTCTACACGGACGGCGACGCCCAGTACGATCCGTGGGAGATGGCCGACCTGTGGGCGCGGCGCGGGCCTGGCGTCGACATGGTGAACGGCTACAAGATCAGCCGGTCGGATCCGCTCCACCGTATCATCATCGGGCGCGTGTACCACCACACCGTCAAGCTGCTGTTCGGCCTGCGGGTGCGCGACGTCGATTGCGACTTCCGCCTGATGCGCCGACGCATCTTCGATCGCGTCCAGCTCACGAAGAACAGCGGCGTGATTTGCCTGGAGATGATCAAGAAGATCCAGGACGCCGGGTTCGCCATCGCCGAGGGGCCGGTCCACCACTATCACCGCGCGTACGGCAAGTCGCAGTTCTTCAATTTCCGCCGCATCGCCCGGACAGGCATCGACGTCCTGCTGTTGTGGTGGGAATTGGTCGTCCGTCAACCCGCCGCGCCCCCGGCGACGTCCGGTCCCTCCGGAGCGTAGGCATGGAGTACCAGGGCTTCTACCGCAACCGCCCGGTGATGATTACCGGAGGCGCCGGGTTCATCGGCAGCAATCTGGCACACCGTCTCGTGGCGCTGGGCGCGGACGTCCTGCTCGTCGACTCGCTCATCCCGGACTACGGCGGCAACCTCTTCAACATCCGCGGGATCGAGGACCGCGTGCGGATGAACATCGCCGACGTGCGGCAGGAAAGCACGATGAGCTACCTCGTGCGGCACGTCGAGGTGATCTTCAATCTCGCCGGGCAGGTCAGCCACATCGACAGCATGCGCGACCCGTATACGGATCTCGAGATCAACTGCCGCAGCCAGTTGTCGATACTCGAGGCCTGCCGCCGCAATAATCCGAAGGTGAAAGTCGTGTTCGCGGGAACGCGGCAGGTGTACGGCAAGCCCGACTTCCTGCCGGTGACCGAGCAGCATCTGGTGCGTCCGACCGACGTGAACGGCATCAACAAGGTGGCGGGCGAGTACTACCACCTGGTCTACAACAACGTCTTCGGCGTGCGCGCCTGTTCGCTCCGCCTCACGAACATCTACGGGCCGCGGCAGCTCGTGAAGCACAATCGCCAGGGTTTCGTCGGCTGGTTCATCCGCCTGGCGGTCGAGGATCGGGAGATCCAGATCTACGGCGACGGTTCGCAGCTCCGGGACTTCGTCTTCGTCGACGATGCGGCGGATGCGTTCCTGCGGGCGGGCGCGTCGGACGCGTGCAACGGCGAGGTCTTCAACGTCGGCGGCGCCGAACCGGTGAGCCACCGCGACCTGGTGCACCTCCTGCTCGAGGTCGCCGGCACCGGCCGCGTGCGTTATGTCGAGTGGCCGGAGGAGAAGAAGGCCATCGACATCGGCAGCTTCTACGCCGACTCCGGCAAGTTCAGGGCGGCAACCGCCTGGCAGCCGCAAGTGGGCCTGCGCGAAGGGTTCGCCCGCACGGTCGCGTACTATCGGGAGCACCTCCCGCACTACCTGGATCGCGGGGCGCCGGAGCCGCCAACGTCATGACGACTCCGCTCGTCCGTTTCATGCGCCTCGCGCCGGCCGAGGACGGGCCGGCCGTCGAGGCCGCCATCCGACGAGTCGTCGATCGCGGCTGGTACGTGCTCGGACCCGAGGTGGAGTCGTTCGAACAGGCGTTCGCGCAGGCATGCGGCGCCGCGCACAGCGTCGGTGTCGGCACCGGCACGGATGCGATCGCCATCATCCTGCGCTGCCTGGGCATCGGCGCCGGCGACGAGGTGATCACGACGCCGCTCTCCGCAGCCTACACGGCGCTGGCGTGCATGATGGTCGGGGCGCGGCCGGTGTTCGTCGATGTGGATCCGCAGCGGCTGACTATCAATCCCGCCGCAATCGGGGCCGCCATCACGCCTCGTACCGCCGCGATCATGCCCGTGCACCTCTACGGGCAGCCCGCCGACATGCGCGCCATCACGGCGCTCGGCGAGCGTTACGGCCTGGCGGTCGTCGAAGACTGCTGCCAGGCCCATCTCGCGACGTGTGACGGCAGGCCCGTCGGTTCATTCGGCGTCGCGGCAGCGTACAGCTTCTACCCGACGAAGAACCTCGGCGCCTTGGGAGACGGCGGCGCCATCACCACGAACGATGCCATGCTGGCGGCGAAGATGAAGCGCGTGCGCAACGGCGGGCAGACCGATCGGTACCACCACGGCGAGATGGGCGTGAACAGCCGCCTCGACGACATCCAGGCCGCGATCCTGTCCGCCCGCCTTCCCTACCTGGCTCCGTGGACAGAGGCACGCCGCACCCACGCTGCGTTGTACCGGCGCCTGCTGGCGGGCTCCGCTATCCAGGTGCCGGCCGAGTTCGACGCCGGCCATGTGTATCACCTGTTCCCGGTGCTGTCGCCGCGCCGCGACGATCTCCAGGCCTGGCTCCGCGCCGAGGGCATCGAGACCCTGATTCACTACCCGGTCCCCATTCCGCGGCAGCCTGCGCTGCAGTCGGAGCTGCCGGCGGCCTGCCCGGAGGCCGATCGCGTCTGCGCGCAGGTATGTTCGCTGCCGATCTACCCGGGCATCCCGGAGGCGGACCTGCACTTGGTGGCAAACGCCATCAGGCGTTTTCCCGCTTAGCCCATGCTCGTCGCGCTCGCCAGCCTCATCGCGATCGCGTACCTGCCAGGCGCATTCATCTTCCGCTTCCCCGCCGCCGATCGACCGCGGCGCGCGGCCCTGGCGGCCGACGAGCGGGCGTTCTGGGCCATTGTCATCAGTGTCGCGATCACGACCCTCGTGGCGCTGGCGCTCGCGGCGGCCGGCGCGTATACGTTTCCCCGCCTCGTGGCCATCGATGTCGCGATCAGCGCCGTCCTGCTGCTGGCAGGACGTGAGCGCCTGCGTTTCACCCCGCCGCCAGCCGCGCGGGCCTGGACGGCCCTGACACCGCTGGCGCTCATCGCGCTGGGGCTGTATCTGTACTTCCCGTCATCGGAGTACGTGATGGGCGGCAAGGACCCCGGAACGTACATGAACGAAGGGATCCAGATCGCGCAGCGCGGGTCCCTCATCACGGTTGACAGCACCCTCGCAGAGGTCCCGGACGAGTTCCGCGACCTCTTCCTGTCCGGCGGCCCGGCGGAGGTTAAGGAGGAGTTGCACCAGGGCGTGCGTTTCATGGGGTTCTTCGTCGTCGACCGGTCTCGAGGAGAGGTCATTGGCCAGTTTCCGCACGCGTTTCCCGCGTGGATCGCCATCGGGTACGGCCTTGACGGCCTGACGGGGGCGAGGCGCGCCGTCGGGGCATGGGCCATCCTCGGCCTGCTGGCTGTCTATTTCGCGGCCGCCAGGATCGTCGGACGCCTGACCGCGGGCGCGGGGTGCGTTCTCCTGGCCATCAATGTCGTTGAGGTGTGGTACGCACGCTATCCGAACTCGGAAGTGATGCAGCAGGCACTGCTCTTCGCCGGCCTGCTGGCCCTCGCGCGCGCCGCCGGCGATACGGACCGTTTCTTCGGGCCCGTTGCGGGCATGCTGCTCGGAACGCTCCTCTTCGCCCGCATGGACTCGGTCGTCGTCCTCGCCGCGATCGCGGGTGGGCTCGTCCTGCTTGTCGTCGACGGCAAGCGGCTGCCGTGGACGTTTTTCGCGCCGCTCGCGGCGCTGCTGGGACTTGCAGCCGCGTACTATCTCGGCCCGATGAAAGCGTACTCGGCCACGCTGCTGTACCAGACGCGGGGCTACCAGGGCTTGCTTGCGGGCGTGGCCGGCGTGTGCGCGGCCGCTGTCCTGGCGCGCGTGCTGACCATCCGCGCGCCGGAGGTCGCCGCGGCCGGACGCCGCCTGCTGCCGCCATTCCTCGTGCTCGCCATGCTCGCCGCGGCCGTGTACAGCTACTTCTTCAGAATGCCCGCCGAACACACGCGGGACTATGCGGCCCAGTTGGTCGTCCGTCCGGGCCTGGCCGTCCATGACGCGGCGGCTCTGCGGATGTACGCCTGGTACGTGGGCGCCACCGGCCTCGCCGCCGCCGTGATTGGATTCAGTCTCGTCACGTGGCGGTCCTTCTGGCGGGATCCTGTGTTGCTGTCGAGCACGGCGGCGCTCGCGCTGTTCGTCTTCTACAAGGTCAGGATCGTCCCCGAGCATTTCTGGATGGTGCGGCGGTACCTGCCGCTCATCCTGCCGATGACGTGCATCTTCATCGCCTGTGCGGCATTCGTCGGATTCGAGTGGTGGCGCCGCTCGCCGCGAGATCCGTCCGCCGCTTCGCGCGGTCGCTGGCACACGGCCATGCGGGCCGCCCGGCACCTCGCGCTGCCCCTGGTGTTGCTGGCCTTCCTCGGATCGCAGTACGCGGGGGCGACGCGCGCCATTGCGCACCATGTCGAGTACGCCGGGTTGGTCCCTCAACTGGAAGCGCTGGCCGGGCGATTCGGTGATCGTGACCTTGTCATCGTGGAACCGCGCAATTCGTCCGACGCACACGTCCTGGCGACGCCGCTGGCGTATGTCTACGCCCGCCACGTGCTGCTGGTCTCGTCGCCAAGGCCGAACCGCGACCAGTTCGAGCGATTCCTCGCCTGGGCATGGACGGCCTACCGCCGCGTCTACCTCGTCGCGGAAGGCGGCCTCGACATCGCCTCTCCCGCAATCAGCGTCGTGCCCGTGGCAACCCAGGCGTTCGGCATCGCCGAGTACGAGTCGGCGGTGAACGCGTACCCGAAGGCGATCCGCGAGAAGAAGTTCCGACTCAACATCTACACGCTCGATCGCGCCACCCGCGCCGTGCCCGTCACCGACGTGGACGTCGGGGGCTATGACGACGTGTGGGTGCTGAGGATGTTCGCGCGCGAGCAGGGCGAGGGCGCGTCGTACCGGTGGGTGCGCAACATGTCGTTCGTCTCGCTCCTGGGAATCGACCCCTCGGTCCGTTCCGTAGTCCTGCGGATGAGCAATGGCGGGCGGCCGGCCCGGGCCGGGGAGGCGCGCGTCACGGTGTTCCTGAATGACGAGCGGCTTGGTGAGGTGACGGTGGGGCCGGGGTTCTCCGAGTACCGGGTGCCGATCCCGGCGGAGGTGGCCGGCCCAGCGGGGCGCCGGATCGCTCCGTCAGTCCTTCGCCTGATGTGCACCACGTGGATGCCGAAGTCCGTGCTCGGCGGCACGGACGACCGCCAGCTCGGCGTGATGCTCGATCGCGTGCGCGTGGAATAGGAGGCCCGTGCTGCAGATCACCGATGCCCGCGAGCGGCTGCTGGTGCGACTGGCGGATGCCGGTCTTCGCATCGCGTCCGCATGGCGGCCCCGGCGAACGCGGCCGGACGGCCCGGCGGTCACGCGCATCCTCGTGCTGCGCCTCGAGCGGATTGGCGATCTCATGATGTCACTGCCCGCCCTGCACGCCATCCGCACGCACGCGCCGGGTGCGGACATCGATCTCGTTGTTGGCAGCTGGAACGCGCCGCTGGCCCGGCTGATCGCAGGCGTCACGAGCGTGGACACGATGGATGCGCCGTGGCTCAGCCGCGGCCGCGGCGGTGACACACTGTCCGCGCTGGCGAGGCGCGCATGGCAGTGGCGTGCGCGCCGGTACGACGTCGCGATCAACCTCGAGGGCGACATCCGCAGCAACATCCTGCTGGGACTGTCCGGCGCACGCTGGAAGGCGGGATTCGGCATGGCTGGCGGCGGGCCGTTGCTCGACCAGATCGTGGCGTTCGATCCCGGTGACCACAGCGCAGCCGGCGGTGTCCGCGCGGTGGACGCGGTATTCGGCATCGCACCACCCGCTGCCGCCTATGCGGCCGGGAGACGCGAGGCGGCCAGCAGTTTGCCGCGCGCCGGGATCGTGCTTCCGCCCGCCGCCCTGGCGGAAGCTGATGCACTGCTCGGGGTTGCCGGGCCCGCAACGCCCTCCCGCGTGCTCGTCGGGATCCACGTCGGCGCCGGCCGGGCGATCAAGGAATGGCCCGTCGCGAGGCTGTCCGGCGTCGCCGCGCGTCTGGCCGCCGAACGGGACGCCACCATCGTCCTGACAGGGTCGGACGACGACCGGCCGGCGGCAGATGCACTCCGCGCGAGGCTTCCGGGGCTGGTGCGTGTCATCAATTTGGTGGGCCGGCTTGATCTCCCGGGGCTCTCCGCCGTGCTCAGCCGTCTGGCGCTGCTCATCACGCCCGACACCGGCCCGATGCATCTGGCGGCCGTCCTCGGCACGCCGCTCGTCGCGATCTTCGGGCCATCGTCTCCCGAGCGATGGGGCCCGCTGTCGACGATGTGCCGGGTCGTGCGCGTCGATCTGCCGTGCAGCCCCTGCAACCGGATTCGCACGCCGCCGGCGAGGTGCCAGGGTCACACGCCCGACTGCCTCAACGCGGTTTCCGTGGACGACGTCTATCGCGCGGCGGACGACATGCTCGCCGGCGCCGCGCACGAGGTACGCTGAGGCGAGTGACTGAAGACGCGCTTCTCCTGATCGAGACCCCGTCGGGCGACCGTCGTGTACGCCTGGGAGACTACCTGTCCCTCGAGGAGACCGAGCGCGCCGATCGGAGCGCGATCGACTGGGTCAAGGCCGTCCGCCACGCCGACCTGCACGGCCAGGCGCTCCGGGAACGCCTGACCTATCGGGGCGATTCCCTCTGGTGGTTCGTCGAGATCTACCTCCACCGGATGCGGGTCATCGAAACGCTCTACCGGGCCGTGACGGCCTCCGAGAACCTCTTCAGGGCCGAGCGCCCGATCGCGCTGCACGTGATCGAGGGCGACGACATCGCCCGCCATGTCCTGGCGGCGGGCGCCC
>Ga0209668_10000979_pt1 | contig 11999 bp, 6 predicted proteins | sample FrelakmetPLP11PL_FD_187150 | JGI IMG/M metagenome (GOLD analysis project Ga0209668, IMG submission 187150) | Freshwater lake sediment microbial communities from the University of Notre Dame, USA, for methane emissions studies - PLP11 PL (SPAdes)... | ecosystem: Environmental > Aquatic >... | reverse complement strand
TTGAGAAAGAAGACACACAGGTACATGACGTTCTTCTTTGCATACAAACAGGAAAGTCCGTACAGGATGCCGACAGAATGAAATATATCGGAGATTTTTCCATGAGAAGTCCGGAGGAAATGAAAGAGTCATTCTCTCATGTTCCGGAAGCCGTAGAAAACACTTTAAAAATAGCGGAAAAATGTAATTTGGAAATCAAACTGGATCAAAATCTTCTGCCTGGCTTTAATACGCCGCAAAACGAACCACCAAAAGATTACTTAAGGACTTTATGCACGGAAGGCGTAAAACAAAAATATCCGGAAGCGGATCACGAAAAAGCTTTAAAACAGCTGGACTATGAGCTTGAAATGGTAGACAGCATGGGTTTTAACACATACTTTCTTATAGTTCATGATTTCGTTAAGTTCGCAAAAGATAATGGAATACTTGTTGGTCCGGGACGCGGAAGTGCTGCAGGGGCAATTATTGCTTATTCATTGGACATAACAACTGTAGACCCGCTTAAATATGGACTCATTTTTGAAAGATTTTTAAACCCTTCACGCGTATCAATGCCCGACATTGACATTGATTTCGCAGACAGCCGAAGAGATGAAGTTCTTGAATACGTTGTAAACAAATACGGCAGAGAAAATGTAGCGCAAATAATCACATTCGGAACTATGACTGCAAAAGCAGTTATAAGAGACACCGGACGTGGGCTTGGATATCCTTATGGAGATGTCGACAGGATAGCCAAACTTATCCCTCCTACAATCCTCGGGAAACACGCTCCTTTAATAGACTCGATTCACAACGATCCGGATTTGCGTGCAATTTACGAACATGAAGATGACGCAAAAATACTACTGGATATAGCCGCTAAGCTTGATGGTACTGTAAGGCACGCCGGAACTCATGCTTGCGCGGTTGTTATATCGGAAGAATCACTTGTAAATTATACTCCGCTTCAAAGAGCTCCAAACGACACAGACTCGATAATCACTCAGTACTCAATGAAACCGATTGAGGAGATTGGGCTTCTTAAAATGGACTTTTTGGGACTTAAAAATCTTACACTTCTTGAAACCGCAATAAAAATAATAAAAAGAACAAAAGGAGCGGATATTGTTCTTGATAGCATTCCACTAGAAGATGTGAATACATTTAAACTGTTGCAAAAGGGAGAAACCTCGGGAGTTTTTCAGCTTGAATCTCCGGGAATGAAAAGATATTTAAAACAACTAAAACCAACGGCTTTCGAGGACATTATAGCCATGATTTCGCTTTACAGACCGGGGCCTATGGAATGGATTCCCTCTTATATAAAAGGTGCCCATAATCCAAAGAAAGTTAAATATCTTGACCCTTCTTTCGAAGAAATTCTCAAGGAAACTTATGGAGTTGCCATATATCAGGAACAAATTCTTCAAATAGCAAGAAAATTTGCAGGATTCAGCCTTGGTGAAGCCGATATTTTACGTAAAGCAGTGGGCAAAAAAAGTCCTACACTCTTACAGGAGCAACATCAAAAATTCGCTGAAGGTTCAATAAAAATGGGTCATAATGAAAAATTCGCCCATGAAGTTTTTGAAAAAGTTATAGAACCGTTTGCCGGATATGGATTTAACAAAGCCCACGCGACATGTTACGCCATGATTTCTTATCAAACGGCTTATTTAAAGGCAAATTATCCTACGGAATTCATGACTTCCCTAATGAGTTGCGATTACACCAATACGGATAAAATAGTTTTTGAGATTCTGGAATGTGAGCAAATGGGAATAAAAGTGCTTCCACCTTCGGTAAACGAGTCCTTTAGAAATTTTACATATGTTGATGACACAACAATTCGATTCGGACTTGCCGCAATAAAAGGAATCGGCGATGCTCCGGCACAGGAAATTATAAATGCACGCGGAGAAAAACCTTTCTCCTCCTTGGAAGATTTCTGCTCAAGAGTCCCACAAAAAGTACTTAACAAAAAAACGATTGAAGCGCTTGCTTACGGCGGAGCATTTGATGAATTCGGTGACAGGAAGCAGATAGCAGAAAGCACAGAAGAAATATCAAATTTTGCAAAATATAACTATAAGACAAAAGTTGACGGACAAACCGATATCTTCGGCATGCTTGATGAACCTAAAGAAGGCAAATCATCAAACAGCTTTACACTTAAAAACACAGAGCTGGCGACGCCAATGGAGAAATTAAAATGGGAAAAGGCATATCTTGGGCTTTATGTTTCAAGTCATCCTTTACAGGGGCTAAAAAGCTATTTTTCCAAGAAAGCTCATTTAATAGCCAATCTTACAAAAAAAGAGTTAGGCAAGAAATTGGCCATAGGAGGATTAATAACGCAATACAGAAAAATTTTTACAAAGAGCGGGACATACATGGCCTCTTTTACAATTGAGGATCCTTCCGGGAAAATGGATGTAATTGTATTTCCAAAAGCTTATCAAAAGTACGGCCACCTGTTTATGGAAGACGAAATGATAATTATGACCGGGAAAATTTCCGACAGAAGAGGAATGGTTCAGTTTGTCTGCGATGAAGCCAAGAAAATATCACTTGAAGCGATGATAGAAAAAGCCAAAAAAGATGGGCTTTATAAACCGGAAGAAAAAGTAATTCTGGTTAAACCGAATTTTGATATTGATGAGCCGGAAGCCGCAAACGAGGAGAGTGAAGAACAATTAAATGAAACTGTTTTCGAAGATCAGTCGGCCGAGGAAATCCCGGCCGAGATTGGCCAGTCCGATGTCAATCAAGATAACAACAACAGCCCGTTTGTCATTAAAATACCTTTAAACTGCAGCAAGATAATTTTAAATGACATAAAACAGGAACTCTTAAAAAATAAAGGGGAAACTCCATGTGAAATACATTTAAACACCGGAGAAAAACTCCAAAGAATAAAAGTACCTTTTGGGGTAAATGTAACAGATGACCTTAAGTCCACAATAAATCAGCTTACCGCTTGTGCTGAATCAAACTGATATTAAATTGACTATTTAAAGCCGTACAATTACATTCAACTCGTAATCTTAACGAATTATCACACTATGTATAGAACTCATACCTGTTCGGAGCTCAGAGGTTCCGACGAAGGAAAAGAAGTTAAATTGGCCGGATGGGTTCATCGCAGAAGAAACCACGGTGGGCTTATTTTTATGGATCTGCGAGATGGCTACGGCTACACGCAAATAGTTTTTGATCCTGAACACAAAGATGCATACGCAGTCGGAGACGAATGCAGAAGTGAATTTGTAATAGAAATAAAAGGAACAGTAAGAAAACGTCCCGAGGGACAAACGAATCAAAATATAGATAGTGGGGAAACAGAAGTCATTGTTACAAATGCTTATATTTTAAACAGATCTTTAACTCCACCTTTTGAGATCGATCAGGACAAAGAAGTAGGTGAAGATTTGAGGTTAAAGTACAGATATCTGGACCTTCGCAGAGGAAGAATGCATAAAAATATAGAGAGAAGATACAAGATGATTAAGTTCATCCGCGATTTCATGGACAAGAAAAATTTCCTTGAAATAGAAACTCCTATTCTAATTAAAGGAACGCCCGAAGGAAGCCGCGAATATATTGTTCCTTCGCGCATTTATCCGGGGAATTTTTACGTTTTACCACAATCTCCACAGCAAATGAAGCAGCTTTTAATGGTATCTTCATTCGACAGATACTTTCAGGTGGCGCGCTGTTTTAGGGATGAAGATCAGCGCGGAGACAGACAGCCGGAATTCACACAGCTTGACGTTGAAATGTCATTCATTCACGAAGAAGACATAATGAATATTGCCGAGGAGCTTGTTGTGGAACTTAGCAAAGACATGATTCCAAACAAAAAAATTCAAACAACTCCTTTTAGAAGACTTACCTGGCAGGAAGCAATAGACCAATATGGCTCTGACAAACCGGATTTAAGGTTCGAAATGCCGCTTGTTACCGTAAGCGAAGAAGTTGAAAACTGCGAATTCAAAGTATTTACGGGAGCTCTTCAAAACGGAGGAATTGTAAAATCGTTATTGGTAAAAGGCGGCGCAAGCTTCACAAGAAAAGATACCGATCAAATGGAAGAAGTGGCAAAAATACATAAAGCCAAGGGACTTGCTTACATTAAATTTACGGAAGAAGGTCCTCAATCAACAATCACAAAGTTCTTTAAGGAAGAAGAAATCGCAAGAATAAAAGAAAAAATGAGAGCCGAAACCGGAGATATTATATTCTTTACGGCCGATAAATTTGAAGTTGCGTGTCAGGCTCTGGGGCAAGTTAGACTTGCCTGCGGACATAAAATGGGTTTGACGGACGAAAACACACTTTCATATTTATGGGTAACCCACTTCCCTCTTTTTGAATGGAACGAAGAAGAACAACATATAAGTGCGGTTCATCATCCGTTTACAAGACCGCTTGATGAAGACATAGACCTTTTAAAAGAAAGTCCGGAAAAAGTAAGGTCTCAGGCGTACGATTTGGTTCTTAACGGAAGTGAAATCGCCGGAGGAAGTATGAGAATACATGAAAGAGATCTTCAATCCACAATTTTCGATATTCTTGGAATTTCAAAAAAAGATGCCGAGCTGAGATTCGGACATCTTTTACACGCTTTTGAGTTTGGAGCGCCACCTCACGGAGGACTTGCGTTTGGACTTGATAGACTTATCATGATTTTCCAAAATGAGCCTAACATCCGCGAAATTATAGCATTCCCAAAAGATCAGAAAGCCCGCGATTTAATGCTTGGAGCACCTTCCGAACTGCCAGCAAACCAAATCGCAGAAATGCATATTGAAGTTATAAAGCCTCAAAAAGAAGGCTAATTACGACACCTTGACACCCTCACGCTTCTGTGTTACAATACCTTAATATGTTTTAAAAGGAGGTATTTATGATGGATGATTCCGAAGTTAGTAAAAACGAAAGATCGAGAGACTTAAAAATCCCTGACCTCTCTTCTAATGGTAGTTCTAATAGCAGTAATCTCGGTAAATATATTTTACCGATAGCTTTAGCTGTTATGGCAGCTCTTAATCCAGCATGCAGCAAGAAAGAAGAAGGGAAAAATAAAAATGAAATAAGTTTACCACAACAGAAGGATCATCCTTTTTGGGATAATAATAAGGAGTATTTTCGCAAGGTTAACAATGGTGAGTTCAGTAAAGAAGAATACACTCAAAGGTTCAAAAAACTTCCAAACGGAGAGATAATTTTTGAAGATATCGGAGCATTGGTTTTTTATAAAGTTGAAAAGGGAGACACCATTCAGACTATTCATGAGAAATTATCAAAATATAAACAATTCGAGCATTTAAAAACTTCATCAAGAAGTAAAATAAAGTCATTTAATGTGCCTCAAAGTTCTCTAACTCCCGGAATGCTAATTCCAATACCATTGGCTGAAGAAGATCGTACTTTAACAGACGAACAGTTTGTAAATTATTGCAATGAAGCCATAGATGAAATGACAAATGACGAAGAATATGGACCTGCAACTAGGAAAATCATTAAAAAAACTTCAAAGGGAGAACTCCTGGCTGTTATGTTGACAATTGCAAAACAAGAATCCGGAGGCAAACCGATCGGACAGTTTGAATTACATAGATGGGAACCACACCAAAGCGCATTTTCTTTTTCAATCTTTCACGTTCTAATGAAAGAATCAGGAATTAAGGCAAGAAAAAATTTAAACCTTACGGAAGGACAGCTCTATCATCCTAAAAATGCGGCAAAACTGTTTTTGGCTTTCTTATGTGAGAAATCAAAAAACGGGAGCAGTTGTAATCCGGAAAAATTTTTTCCTTTAATGAAAAATCTTGAAGAAATGGCACTTTTCTACAACGGCAAAGCATGGAGAAAGATTAACCCTAACTATACAAGAAACTTAAGTAAATACTATCAGCAATCAAAAAGATTATTATCAATAAAAGACTTAACGCCTGAAAAGAAAACCAAATCACAGAGAAAGTCTCTTCAAAGAAAAAATCATTCAAGAAGGGAAATGTAGTAAACAAGTTAGTGATTATATAGCAATACAGAGCTTCCCAATAACGTTTTTTTGCACTATAATATATAAGAGTGAAATTATAGTTCTTTACGTGTATGAATGAACTTCTAACAATTCTGCTTGGTACCGCAATTCTTGCCCTTGTTGTAATAGCAACACTGGTATTGATTCGTTTATACGTAAATTACCAAAGATCGCTCGACATGGTCTTTTTAAAAGTACTGGTTCCGCAAAAAGAATCAAAAGAAGACAGAGAAAGAGAAAGTGAGGCGTTTTCGGCCGGGAAAGATTTTAAAGAAGTTTTAGCGGTAATGAGCCATTTTTTTAGTTCATTGCATAGTATTTACGGAGGAACATTTAAAGACAAAATCAAAGGACAAGAGTTTCTTTCCCTTGAATATGCCGTTTTAAACAGTGAAATTAATTTTTTCATAGTATGTCCCCGTGGACTTGAAAGTCTTATCGAAAAACAATTAACAAGTTTTTATCCGGATTGTTTTGTTGAAAAAACGGCAGATTACAATATTTTCAGGGAAAATTATAAAGTCACCGGGGTTTATATGAAGCTTGTAAAAGAGTCTATAATTCCTTTTAGAACGTTTACCAGGCTTAATTCAGACCCAATAAATACAACCGTAAATGTACTTTCAAAATTCAAACAAGAAGAAGGAGCCGCAATTCAAATAATGATCCGCCCAAAAAAAGATGGATGGCAGGACAAAGGACGTAGCAGAGCGGAAGAGCTGTTTAATAAAAAGAATAAAGGTCGATCCCCTCTTAATCCGTTAAGCTGGATAGCTGGACTTTTTGAACTTCTGGTACACGGAGAAAACACAAATAACGGTCAAAACCCGGACAATTCAAGGACAACTCCCGCAACCGAAGAGGAAGTTAAAGCCATTGAAGAAAAAAATGCGCAACCGGGCTTTGAAACCATGGTAAGACTTATTGTTTCCTCAAGTACAAAAAGAGAAGCAATTTCGCATCTTACAAACATGAAAAGTGCATTTTCTCAGTATTCAACAACTAACGGAAACAGCTTTAAATACACAAAATGGCATTCCGACAGAAAACTTGTAAGAGATTTTATTTTCAGAGCATTTAAAAGACCTCTTAATCAGAGTCTTATTGAGAAAAAATCCATTTTAAGCTGTGATGAGCTTGCAAGTCTTTATCACATACCTAATACAAAATACAATCGTTCTCCAAGTATAGCATGGCAAAGATTTAAGCTTGCTCCTGCACCAACAAACATACCATCCGAAGGTATTTTAATAGGACACAACTATTATCGCGGAGAAACAAAAGAAATAAGAATGAAAAGAGAAGATAGATTTAGACATTTCTACGTTATTGGGCAAACGGGAACAGGTAAATCTTCAATTCTACAAACAATGATTCGTCAGGACCTAAGAAATGGAGATGGTATTTGTGTCATAGACCCACACGGACAGCTTATAGATGACATTATGCCATTTATTCCACGTGAACGTGCCGACGACGTAATTTATTTTAATCCGGCTGATCTTGAGCGCCCTATCGGTATAAATCTGCTTGAAGCAAACAGCCCGGAAGAAAGTGAGCTTGTGGCCTTAGACGCCATGAACATAATGATTAAGCTGTTTAACGAAGAAATCTTTGGTCCTCGTATTCAGGACTATTTCCGCAATGGATGTTTAACTTTAATGGAAGATCCCGAAGGCGGAGCTCTAACGGATATAGTACGTTTGTTTACCGATGATGACTATCAAAGAACTAAGGTTGAACACGTAAAAAATCCTATCGTACGCTCATTCTGGGAGAACCAAATGGCAAAGACCGGAGCAAGAGAGAAACAAGAAATGATCCCTTATTTCGCCGCTAAATTTGGACAATTTGTTACAAACACAATGATGCGAAACATAATCGGACAAAGCAGATCCAGCTTTGATTTTTCCGAGGCAATGAACAACAACAAGATTCTTTTAATGAACCTTTCAAAAGGAACAACCGGAGATATAAACTCAAAACTTCTAGGTCTTATTATAGTGCAAAAAATACAGATGGCCGCGCTACGAAGACAAAACCTCGGAAAAGGAGAACGAAAAGACTTCTTCCTGTATATTGATGAGTTCCAAAATTACATTACGGACAGCATAGAAACAATCCTTTCAGAGGCCAGAAAATACAGACTTGGACTAATTATGGCGCATCAATATATTAAACAGCTTGAGGGAGAAGACGGCAAATCAAAAGTAAAAGATGCGGTGTTTGGTAACGTTGGAACAATGATGGCTTATAAAATAGGCGCACAAGATGCCGAGTATATGGCAAAGGAATTTGGCCCTGTATTCTCCGAGCAAGACCTTATAAATTTGGACAAATTCAAAGCTGTAATGAAACTTTCAATTGATTCTCAGCCTTCCAGGCCATTCAGTATAATTCCAACAAATCCGTATCTCGAAGAGGGAGATAAGAATGTCGCAGAAGCCATTAAACAGCTTTCAAGATTAACTTACGGAAGAGACAAATCTTTTGTCGACAGAGAAATTCTAAGAAGAATCGGAGCAATTATTTAATTTTCTGACAAAAATCGGCAGTTTTATTACGCCATATTTTTAAGCGTGCGTCCACCTTGGGTGCGTGAAGTTTTGTTGATTCTATGGGATAATATTTAGATTTAGAAACAAAAAGCTTAAATCATAAAAACAAAAAAACATGAACATAAGAAATTCACATTACTATTTACAGGTTAAATATATTTTACTTTTGGTGTTGGGGCTTCTTTCTTACCTTGCCCTTTATGAAGTTGCCAACGCGGAATACCAACAAACCTTCACAATTAGCGCGTATTACTCGCCTATTTTGGGACAGGAAAGATATGTAACCGGAAGTTATGAAAGTGACATAAGACTTAATGGAGGAGGCGTAAAAAGTGCTGACGGAACACCGGTTTATCCCGGAATGATTGCGGCTCCAAGCACTTATGCTTTTGGAACAAAAATGAATATACCCGGTATTGGACTTGTTGCCGTACACGACAGAGGCGGCGCGATTGTACATGCCGGTGAACGTGGTCACGCATACGACAGATTGGACATTTGGATGGGATATGGAGACGCTGGACTTACAAGAGCTCTTAACTGGGGGAAGAGAAACGTTGAAGCTACAGTATACGGAATTGACCCTTCAATTAAACCAAATGTTTATTTGGAAGGATTCACCGAGGCTGAAAAATTCGTAAGAACAATCGTAGATACACAAAAAATATTCAAGACAGACCTTGGATATGGTAAATCCGGAGAAGAAGTTGGAAAGATGCAACAATATTTAAGCGATCTTGGCTACTATAAAGGCAAAATAGACAAGTATTACGGTGATGAAGTTTACAAATCCGTAGTCGCCTTTCAGATAGACCAAAATATTATAGACAACAATGAAGAATTTGGAGCCGGATATCTAGGCCCTCAAACAAGAGGAAAACTTGAAGCAATTATAGATAATAAACGTAAAGACAAGCTTCCTCAACATAACCTTGGACTGGATGACACCGGAGAAGAAGTAAAGAAACTGCAGGAAGCCTTAATTGAGCTTGGTTACGACATTGAAACCACCGGAGTTTACGACCAAAAAACAGTTGACGCGGTATTTGATTTCCAACAAGAGAATGACATAGTAGACAGCGAAGATACCCTTGGAGCCGGATATTTTGGGCCACAAACACTAAGAATCCTCTCAGACAGACTTGCGGCGCTTGATCAGCCTGTAAGCCAAAGCCTTGAAAATCTTCCAGCAGAGCAAGCTCCATTTGTTGCCTTTGAAAAAGACCTTAAACTTGGGGATCAAAACGACGATGTTACCCGTCTTCAGGAAGAACTTAGAAAATTCAATTTATTACGCATTGAGCCAACCGGATATTACGGAGAGGTTACGCAAAACGCAGTACTCAAATTTCAACAGAGAAAAGGCCTTGTAGGTACAGTAACCGACTCTGGAGCCGGATCGTTTGGCCCTCAAACAAGAAGCCATTTGAACAGCATTTTAGGATACAGAGCCAACAATGACCAAAAAATCGCATCAAGAACCGCTTCAGCGGCACTTTAAAAGCTCTTCTTCAAGCGCAAAATAAGCATTGTAGGCTTTATCGTCATGCTCAGGATTTTCGTTATTCGGATTGTATCTTTTTTTGCCATCCTCAAAACGTTCTTTAAGACTTACGATGTTTTCGTGGAGAACCCTTTTGTCCGCATACGTCATTATTTTTTCCTCCAACGTAAAAGGATGATTTTCCTTTATCATAATTCCATCAAAAGCGTGTTTCTTTATTATTTCGGCAATAATCGGCTCCCCCATCTCACTTAGTAATGTGTAGGCAGCCATTGAATGATCCATGCCCGGATACGCCGCATACAATTTTTTTTGCATTTCAGCGTATTTTCCCCCGGCATTAAAATCAATAATTCTAAGTAAGTCGTGCAGAAGACAGGCAGAATTAAGACTTTCACAGTCTACGGGAATCCCCTTTTTCATATATTCCTCAGCTATTTGGGATGCCACATAAGCCACTTTTTTACAATGAGCTACAACATGCTCCGGCGTTTGATATTCTTTATACAATTTTTCTACAAGATTGAGCGTCATTTTTAAAGTTTTGAAAAATTTATAATTCTTTCATTTTTGTCCTCGCCATAAGAGAAATCAACTACAAAGGTCCCCTTTGGTAAAACAGACTCTACTTTCTCCGGCCACTCTATTAAGGCTATTGTATTTTCTTTTTCGATTATTTCCAAAAGTTCACTTTCAACCTGCTCGTCAAAATTAACAAGTCTATAGTAATCAAAGTGAAAAATATCCGGACCACTTCCGTTATACAAACGATAATAAGTGTAAGTGGGGCTTTTAACGGTTGAATCTTTAACACCAAAATATCCGCAAAAACCTTTAACAAAAGTTGTTTTACCTGCCCCTAAATTCCCCTTAAGACAAATTACCGCATTCTTTTTACCGCTAACCTCACCTGCAAACTTACCCGCAAGGGCAATTGTTTCATCAGCTGTTTTTGTAATTGTCTGTGACGGCAAATTGGTTGTCATATGTTTGATTATAAAGCCGATTTTTGATATAATATACTATAAAAAAAACATACAAATCAAAAATAAAAATAAACCACCTTCTAATGAAAAATAAACAAAAACGTCATATTAGTATTTTTGCGTGGATTGGACTGGTTATCTACACCTTTGTTTCGGCCTTTTTAGTCGAAATGAATTTTACAAATTTTCAAACAAGCGTGGTTCCAACAAAAACCGCTCCGGCATTTGACGGGACAACGGCTCCCATTAAGAAAGCTCCAAATTGGGTAGCGCTAAAGACCGAAGAATTCAAAATGACATATGATGAATTAAGCCAGAAAGGCAAATTGATTGATTTTCCAATTTATAATGCCGCCAATCTTAAAACTTCAACATCTTCGTTAACATGGGGAAACAGCGCTCATGACGCAATAAGGAATCAAAAAATTACATTCTCGGTTCCATATATGGGAAATTATCTTTTAGATGGACAGGAATATGGGGGCGGACACTTGGCCGTTGACATTAAAACACCATCAGGAACACCTATTTACGCCATTGGAAACGGGATAGTAAACAAAACTTCGGAACAACTTTCCGGTTTTGGAAAACACATTGTGGTAGAACATAAAAACTTCCCTTCATACGACAGCCCTTCACAAAAAACAACCTACTACTCAAGTTATTCTCATCTTAGCGTAGTTTCCGTTGCACAGGGAGACATTGTGAAAAAAGGAGATTTAATTGGATATTCCGGCAATACCGGGACATCAACAACTCCGCACTTACATTTCCAAATTGATACAACATTGGCTCCATGGCACCCTTATTGGCACTTTACTTCAAAAGAAGCTTCAGACGCAGGCTTAACATTCACTCAGGCCATTAACAGCGGATTAAATAAAGATATAGCAATTAAAAGCACTATAAATCCGGTT
>Ga0209668_10000978_pt1 | contig 12009 bp, 13 predicted proteins | sample FrelakmetPLP11PL_FD_187150 | JGI IMG/M metagenome (GOLD analysis project Ga0209668, IMG submission 187150) | Freshwater lake sediment microbial communities from the University of Notre Dame, USA, for methane emissions studies - PLP11 PL (SPAdes)... | ecosystem: Environmental > Aquatic >... | reverse complement strand
GCTCGATCGAGCCACTTTTTCAAGGGGTGATTTTCAAGGTAGGGGCTACTCTTCAACATATGTTTCTCGTGGTTGTCAGGGTTTCACGCGTAGCTTATCGAACTGGTCGAAAAGACTCTTCATTATTTCTATCTTGTGAGATGGAAAACTCAAGTGCTCCTTTTTACAGTATTTCCCGATGATTATTCCATATACGATCGACAAAATTCTAATGGCGCTTAACGTATCATCTACATTCGCAGAAACATAACTGCTTGCAAGCTGCTCTGTTAACGATGTATCAATGTTTAACATGTAATCACGACTACCATTCACGTAATAAAGGGTGTCAATAAGCTTTTCACGGAGCTTTTGAATGGCATCTTGAGCAAGATATGTTTTGTCGAATGATTTAGGTGTGATTCGTTCGGATTGACAAGCGTAGCAGTATGCCTGTCTAAACATCCAGAAGAACCAGTCAATAAAAGAGCCTTCTTTCTCGTTCCATTTTGGGTGTGCGGCTGTTTCTGGCTTCTTGTTGGACTTGTTAATCTGTGCTTGAAATATTCCTTCAGGGTCGTACAGGATTTTCCCGTATGTAAGTGTCCATTTTGCAAATGAACTTGGTTTAAGAAGCGTGAGGTCTAACCTTACCCCATCCTCGTATAGGAATAATGAGTTCTCATCGTAAAGCTGATAAAGCGTTGATAGGGTAGGTTTAAGTTCGGCAACTTTCTTAAATATTTCATCTAGATGTTCTCTCTCATCAGTTTTAAAGACTACAATTAGGTCGATATCTGAATACTCAGTTTGCTCATTTTTCGCATGTGAACCTGTCAGCGCGAATGAACCAACACTATTGTACGTCTTTAGAACTTTGGAAATACCAGCAATGGTACTGTTTTGTAAATCAATTTGCGTCATATTGGTGTATTTTTGCAGAATTTCTGCGTATGTGCAAGTTTACCGCGTAAGCATTAGGAGAATCCATGTATTTGATTTTAATCTTTTCTTAATATTCGGAGCGTATACTCTCCTTGCACCTACTTTACAACCGGTGTATACTTATGTAACAGATAAGTTACGTGCAGATCCTATTACAATATAACGCGGAGAAGCAGCTGACTAAACTAGGAATTCAAGTCAGGAATAGATTTTGGGCAGTAGCTAAGGAGCTCGGAGACGGTTCGCGAGTAAAGCGGAATAAGTTCAAGAAGGTAGTAGGCACAGAACTTTATGAACTTAGAGTAAAAACAGGAAGTGGAATATTCAGAGGGCTATGTGTGCCAAAAGGCAAGAAACTTATACTTCTTAGCTTCTTTAGAAAGAAAACAAACAAGATACCGATAAGAGAAATTAATTTAGTGATAAATAGATATAAAGGAATTACACAATGCGGACTATAAATGGAGTAAAACTATATACGATGAGAGAGGCTGAACGTATGTGGTACCCTGACCATAAGGAGCGGAAAAAGTTTCTCCAAGAGGTCGAAGTTGAGAGAAAGAAACTTCATGATGAGTATAGAAAAGAGGTGGCGACTGATCTTCGCAAGGCTCGTGAGGAAATGGGCATATCCCAGGTTGTTTTGGCACATCGTATGAATGTTCCACGTACTCAGGTTACCCGCATGGAGAGTGGTCGCCAGAATATCACTTTAAAAACAATGGAAAAAGCTTGTCATGCCATGGGTCGCCAACTTCGGGTTACTATTGTGTAACTCCTAACTCTTTCCACAGCTTCTTCTGGGCTCGTGAAAGGCGCTTTGGAACCTCGATTTCTACTTTGACGTAGTGGTCACCAAAACCTGACGAGCGTAGTTTTCCCATACCCTTGCCGCGGATCCGGAAAAGGGTACTGCCTTGTGTACCAGATGGAATCTTCAAGTTAAAGTTGCCGTGAAGGGTTGAAACCTCGGTTGTGCCGCCTAGAACGGCTGTAGTGACAGGAAGTTTAACTGATGAGTAAATATCGTCACCGTCTCTTGAGAATGTCTTGTCCGAAGCCACGGTTAGTTTGATGTAAAGTGCTCCGCTAGTTCCACCTTTAATGCCCGTATTTCCCTCGCCTTCAAAGGCAAGCGTCATTCCAGTATAAGCGCCCTGTGGAATCTTGATTTTCATCTTGTTTTTATTGCTTACGCGGCCAGTACCACCACAGCTGGAGCATACGGTTTTAAACGTTTTCCCTTCGCCATGACATTTGGGACAAGTGGTCTGGACTGCGATATTACCGAACATACTTCCAATCTGTCGCGCGACCTGCCCAGAGCCTTTACACTCAGAACAAGTTTCTGCACCTTGACCACCTTGGCCTTTGCAGGTCGCGCAAGAGCCCTGGTGATTGTACTCGACGCTTTTTTCAGTGCCGAAAGCGGCTTCCTGAAGTGAAACAGTGATGCCTAACTCTAAGTCTTCGCCGCGTGAGCTTGAAGAACCTGTTCGTCGTCCTCGGTTACTTCGACCACTGCCTCCAAAGAAATTATCGAATATTGAGTCTATTCCTCCGAACGAGTCAAAATCAAACGTAGTGCCGCCTGGTTCACCCACTCCGCCGAATGGAGAACCGCCTGACCAGGTGTAACCGCCGGCGCTTGTTCCACCTACACCGCCTTGTCCGAACGGCGAACCTGCTCCCGCGTTTGGACCACCGCCCTCGAATGAAACACCTTGGTCAAAAAGTTTGCGTTTCTGCGGATCGGACAAGACTTGGTAGGCCTCATTTATCTCCTTGAACTTCTCCTCTGAATCAGCGGCTTTGTTATGGTCCGGATGGTACTTGGAGGCCATCTTTCGATAAGCGCTTTTAATCTCTGCTTCCGACGCGCTTTTTGCTACTCCTAGAGTATCGTAATAGTCTTTCATAGATGGTATTGTAACAGATTCGCAAAGCAACTCTCAATTATGTATAATTTACCTATGGCAGATAAACCGCCTAAGTATAAACAGCGAACAGATTACACTCAGTTACCAGCTGCTGAAGAAGTGATTGAGATGCTGAAACAGGAAAGCCAAAGAAAACCTCCGAAGGGAAAGGTGGATGTTCATTATCCTTCATTTGAAACCGTGATTGACTGGCTAAAAGCATTGGGTATTTCGACAGATGTGTTCAGTAAAACCTACCAGCTACAAGAATTTGTTCATATGGCCGACAGCTTGTTGGAAGAAGTGGTAGTGAAAACATTATCGGTGGTCAGGAAAGAAAAAACAATTCCAGAATGGGCTCGCGGTGTTAGCTCTTACTTAGGTGAAGAGGAAGTACCCAATAAGGTTTCGATAATCCTTGTTCTAGGGAGTCGCTCACTAACGAGAATTGAAAAAGGAGCCGAACTCTGGAAAAAAGGTATAGGCCAGTCAATATTTATTGTTGGAGGTGATCCTCACTGGGTTAACAATGATACTACTCCAGAGGCTGTCGTGTTTGCTAGGCACGCTGTTAAGCTTGGAGTTCCGAAAGATAAAGTACTAGTCGAGGTGAACTCGTTCAATATCGCAGATAATATTAAGACGTTCTTTAACATTGCGGATAATTCTGGAATCAACATCTCTGGAGGAGTAGTAATTGTAGCGCCTTGGTTTGCGTTGCGATCAGCGTGGGCTTTTTCGAAGAAGTTAAATACTGAACAGGTACATATCTTCCGAGTAGCCTCTGATGTTGGAGAAACCTTTTCGAAGGATGCCTGGTTTAGAAATGGAGAGGCGATAAAAGTTGTATTCAAGGAATTCTTCAAAATGCGTTGTGCTGTCTTGACGAACACGTCCTAGATGGTGGGTCGGGGTAAGCCGGATCCTGTGTTTAAGGCGATCATCACTCTAGGCCCCCTTACGGAGTTGCTTCAGTCGGAGGTTGTCATGCCCTTGCCAATTGCTTGGCAAAGCGGTGGTCTCTTACGCCACCTTTTCACCCTTATCGGCCATAGCCTGTGAAGGCGACGGCTGACGGTTTGTTTTCTGTGACCCTATTCGTAAGGTTTCCCCTACCTGGCTCGCACCAGCGACGCTTTCTCTCCACCGAAGCCTATTAAGGCATAGGCGGAGGTTGAAGTCCGGACTTTCCTCCCTTTAAATTGCTTGCGCAAATTAAAGAGCGATCACCTCCCGACCCGTTAAATTATACCATTTTGAGTACTTTCTATGCCATGATTTTTGCAGATATTTCAGCGTTGGTGAAGCGGATGTGTGAGATTGTATCGGCAACGCAGAGAGAATGTTTGGATCGAAAAGCCCTTAAATTTTAATCAAATCTTAATAATTCAGTGGTATAATAAGCTTCAATATGCGGTTGTTGATCGTTGAGGACGATCTGCCCCTACAGAAGCTCCTAGCCAAGGTTCTTTGCTCGAATGCCTTCGCAGTTGATTCCACCGCCTACGGCAATAAGGCAAAGAGATTAGCAGTTGAAAACCCGTACGATTTAATCCTTTTGGACTTTCTTTTACCAGATACTGATGGCGTAGATGTTTGTAGTTCGCTACGTGCAAATGAGATCAGTTCACCGGTGTTAATGATGAGTGTTCGAGATAGTGTGGAGCACAAGGTTCATGGGCTGAATCATGGAGCTGATGATTATCTTCCAAAACCGTTCGCGATGGATGAGCTTATGGCGCGGATCCGTTCTTTAATTCGCAGGCATCCAGTCGGCTGCTCAAATCCTATATTGACTGTTGGGCCACTGGTTCTTGACCAGAACACACGTAAGGCAAAAGCGTACGATCGAAGCCTGCATTTAACCGCCAGAGAGTTCATGATTTTGGAATATCTGATGCGCCGCACTGGAAGTGTAGTTACCAGAGAAGAGTTGGTGGATCATGTTTGGGATCAGTCGTTTGATAGCTTTAGCAATGTGATCGACGTATTCATGTATTATCTTCGCAAAAAACTGTGGAAGGCCGGAGTGACCAAGGGTTTCATCAGAACAATCCACGGGGTTGGGTACAAAGTGGTCAATTGCAAGTGCGACGACGTTGGTAAGAAAAGGAGCTGTGGACCTGATAGGACTCGAACCTATGACCTTTCGCATGTCAAGCGAATGCTCTAACCAACTGAGCTACAGATCCGCATACAGAAGTTTACCACAGATCAGCGTTTTTTGTCGAGGGTGTGATATAATTGCAGTATATGGATACCGCGGAAACCAGTAATAATATATACATGTCTGCCCGTTCTTTTCCATTTGTGGAAAAAGCGCTTGCCAGGGTTTCGGCTGAAAGGCGGCAGGCTACATCTGCTATGCTCGAGATGCGATTACCTGAAGACATGGGTAGTTCTTTATCCTGGACAGGTCACAACTCGCGAGTTTTCCATGCGTGTGAATTTCCAGCAGGCAAAGAAGGTTTCGCGATCGTGCGGCAGTGGTTATCGCTACTTGATGCACAAGCCATTGGAAACGTAGACAGGATTTTAGTTACAATTCATCCAGATATTCTAGTGGAAGATAATGGCAGAGTATCAGTTTCTTTACTGCAAGATCTGGGTAATGTTGTTGGTGGGTTTATCCACAAAAACATTCAGATCGGACTCGAGAATATTCCTGGAAGGATTAAAACATCTTTAACCAGGGGACAAGAAGATGAAACATATTTTCCTGATGAGTGTCAATACCCTGCAAAAATGGCTCACTTGCTTACTGAAAATGAGATAAACCCTAATGTAGTAATAACCGCGGATATTTGCCATATAGCAGAGACGTATTTACTATATGGTGGTAAGCGTAGTAAAACCGCGGTTACTGACTTAATCCTTGATCAGGTGAGGCAAGTATTGCAGCTCGGGAGGTTAGGCGGTGTACATGTGTCAGGTATTAACCTGTTATATCCTGCAAAAGTTCCTCGAAGATTGGCGGTGAAGTTGCTGAACAGAACATCAACTCATTATTGTGGTCTAGGGGTGGGAGTTGCTAATTTAGTTGATCTTGATAAAGTAAATACGTTTCTTGAACAAACAGATGTCCCGAGAATTATCGAAGTTTCGCCAATATACCTACTTCCTTTTGTTGCAAATGCACTATGTAGAGGATTAAGGAAATGAATGAGAAATGTTGTTTGCTTGAAATGTATCGAGTACAATACAGGCAACATGTTCAAGGAAATTACAGATCCCAAAGAATACCGGAAGTTGATCGAAAAAGGTGATTTTACTGACTATCATTTTGCTCAATCAGCCCAGTGGTTTAATCTCAAACGGGAGTCAGGCTCGGATCAACGGGCGTTTGTGCTTTTTCGAGGTGATACGCCTGTGCTTCTGGGACAAGTTGCGCCACAGAAAGTGCTACGGAATAAAAACTGTTGGCTGATGACCTTTGGTCCGATAGCCTCAGAAAGAAAGATTCCGTCGGGAGGTGAGATGGGTAACTATCTTAACGGAATTAAAGCGCAGGCGGCAGAAAATGGCATTGTCTTTGTTCAAGTAAATCCATTTAGCTTTAATACTAAGACAACAGCCGCAGTCCAAGAAGTGCTGGCAAAAGAGAACTTACTAGCTGTTGCGACAAATCCAATACGCCATACTGAAGGCACGATTGTTTTTAATGTGAATGAGCTGATTGAGACGAGTCTTCTACCGAAGTTTCGTGATGATGTGAAATACAATCTGAAGCGCGCTCTTCGTGATAATTTGCTTACGATTCGGGAAAGTACGGAACCGAACGACTTTGAGAAGTTTTGGGCTCTTTATGCTGACGCGCAAAGGAGAATAGGGTTTCAAGACAACCGAAAAGCCCTCTATGAACTCATGTTGAAACGCGGTGAGGCTTTGATCTGGCTTGCTGAGTTGTCAGGTAATAACAAACTACATGCGGTTTCTGCTGTTTTCGCTGTGAAGTTTGCGGCACAGAAAACTTTGATCACTTTCCTCAGCGCAACATCGGATGAAGGAAACAAGCTTCGTGCGCCCACTCTTCTTCGTTACAGAATTTTTGAGTGGGCGCACAGCAATGGTTTTTCTAAAGTAGATTTCTTTTCTGTTCGGAAAGAAAAAACAGGTTTTACGCAGTTTAAAATGGGTTTTGGTGGGGATGTCACTTGGTACCCAGAACCACAAGTTCTAATAGTCGATCCGTTCTGGTATCGATTGTACTCGATCTACCATTCGCTATTCGGGAAAAAAGCTTCAAACTAACTTAAAACCTTGCGAGCTTCTCCATTGCCAGGTGTGTAACTGACTTTTTAACAACTGTTTTTGGATTTAGCCCGATTTCTTTTGCGATAACTAGTAACTTCGGTATCACTTTGTCTCGTGGTTGATCTGTATGGAGCTCAATTTCTGCGCCAATTCCAAAGTCTTTGATATCGTCCAGTGTTATTTTATATCCTTTATAGCTGAAAACTAACCGATCCTTATCAATGGTAATTATCTCTTTATAGTTCATCAAGCGTAGAAGTGCGTCGGTCTCTTCGTATGACGCGATATCTATCTCGGCCTCAACGCACGAATCATGATGTGGCGGATCTGCCAGCTTCTTTACTTCTAAAGTAGCCATGATTTTCCCCTTGTACGCGCTATCCTGTTCCCTAATTCTTATTCCAGCAGATCTACCAGCGTCAAATAATTTGTCATTCTGATCTAGTCTTTTAGTTTTATCTGGCATGTAAACGTGATCGATAAGGTGTGCATGGAGAATGATCTTTGCCCCAAGTCTTAATAGTCTCTTTTCAATGCTTTCGCGGTTTTTAACAAGAAAGCGAATCTCTAGTTCAAGTGTTTTCTTCCGATTATATTTACGGTTAATAAAGCTGTTAAGATCAGACTCCTTAATCCGGATGTTTCGACCTATCCTGGAAGTGCGAAGTTTTTTAGATTTTATATAGTTTCTGACTGTTTGCCAGTGTACTTTGAGGTGTTTGCTAGCTTCCTCTATTGTCAATAAGTTGTCAGCCATAACAGGCTAAGGGTTATATTAGTGATAATGATTGATAACATGTGGCTGAGCTTGTGTCAATGGGGGTTTCTGGATAATGGCAGATGAGTTATGTTAAAATAGCTTCAGCACATTAATCGAAAGCGGGCTTGCCCGCCGGAACGAAGTGTAGGCGGGGGATAGCTCAATTGGCTAGAGCACGCGGTTTGGGACCGCGAGGTTTTGGGTCCGAGTCCCTCTCCCCCGACAAGTACTAGGTGGCATCTCAAAAGTGAGGCTGGATAAGGAAAATTGGTTACTTTAATTAATTCCAAATGAAAAAGCCTATCTTGTCCCTTCAAACTGAAGAGCAAAATATAGAAAAGAGTTCTAGGTCGCAGAAAAGCTGGTTAGGATTATTGGTGGCTAGTGCGATTACTGTCGCGATTTTTCTACTTCTTTACTTTGTGTGTGGCTTTCTTGTACAGAAGTTAACACTTGACCAGGTTGCCGCTGTTACTGAATTACTTGCTGTTCTGGTCTGGCCGCTGGTTGTCCTTGTTGCTATATATGTGTTCAGAGACCCAATGAGATCCTTTATTGGGCGGCTTGATTCAATAAAAAGTAGCTGGTTTGAGGCCAGAGTTTCGCAGCCTAAAGACAATATGGACGAATCTAGGATGAAGCAGAAGGAGAAAGGGGATGGGCTTTCGGTGGGTGATAAAAACCTTAAAAAGCTTAAGGAAGGGCAAGGGGCGAAAGATTTAGTAGAAGCGGGAGGCAAAAATAAAGCAAAGCAGATTGAAATCCTTAAAGGACTCGTAGATTATCTCATTGTTCGTGCCGAGGCATATGAGTTTATATATTTGAAGAATTTCCTGGTACTAAATACGAAGCTGGCTCTTCTTTGGTTTTATCGTCAGCGTAAGGTTACCATGAATTTATACCTTGAGAAGTATTCGCTTAACCTTCCGCCTATCTTGCTGGATCAGTATTTGCCGCAAGGAAAAGCAGATAGAGAAAGAAAGGAAAAGATGACAATGTATGATGTTCTGTTGAGAAATGGACTACTATCACTGGAGGGGGATTTCATAGAAGTAACGCCGAAAGGTAAAAATTTTTTACATTTCATTAAGTTCATTGGTGAGTCAGAGTAGGTGGGCTGGTTGCTCTGTGTCTAGTTATGGAACTCATTTTAGTAAATTGATAATATGAAAGCGCAATATCTAAGCTGCTACAAAAATGAAAGAAAAAGAAGAAGCAAAAAAATGTGAAGGATGGGAGCAGAAAAAGAAATGGCACCATGGCCATGCAACCCCTAGTAGCGCGGTATATGGATTAGGTTTAATTGGCGCGCTTGTTTATTACATTTCTACAGCTTCAGGCTTCTGGGTAGGCGTACTGGGTGTTTTGAAATCATTGGTATGGCCAGTTTTCGCAGTTTACGAGTTGCTTAAGTTTTTAGGTGCTTAGGAATATCTTTCTTGACATGCTTTCCTGGTCATCGTATATTGAACTAGTAATTATTTAGCTAGGAAAAGAAATGACCAAGAAAAGTGGTTTCACACTGGTTGAAATCTTGGTCGTAGTGGCGCTGGTAGCAATATTGGCGGCTATTACGATCATTGCTATCAACCCAGCCAAAAACTTTGCTGACACACGTAACGCTCAGCGAAGCTCAGACGTAGGTGAAATTCTAAGTGCTGTAACCCAGTACACGTCGGAGCAAGGTAATGCAATAGATGATTTTGGAACAATAACGGCGTGTGCCGATGGCGCAGATGCGATTGGAACAGGTGCTGACAATATTGATTTAAAGGCTATCGTTGTAACGCAGGAAGATATTATAGTTGAGGTCCCGATGGATCCAAGTGGCGGAACAGAAGCGGATACTGGATATACGATCTGTTTGACAAGTGGTGGAAGAGTGCAGATCGATGCACCAAATGCCGAAAACGGTAAGACAATTAGCGTGAAGCGATAGTAAATAAGTTTAGAATAGTGGGGTGCGACCCTGCCCGTCCTTCGCCAAGTCTATCTGTGTAGTTGCTGGCTTCGGAGGGCGGGGTCGCAAATGTGTTGATTAAGTAGAAGTATATAACTGCCCAATAGTGTGTTAGGTATTGGCGATGGTAAAAAAGTAGGTTCAAATGGTGATCCAGTGGGAAAACCCATAGTTATTCCTGTTGTACCTGTTGTCCCAGCGAAGACTGGTGATAAATCAGTTGATGGAGAGAAAACCGTTAAGCAAAGTCCTTTTGTTGTTGGCGAGGCAAAGCCGGTAGTTCCTTCGATTCCAAATGGAGAAAAAAAGCTAGTTATTCCGGAGCTCAAGGTTCGGCATGAGAAGGATATCGAAGCATTATTGCAGGAGTTTGTGAAGGAAGCAGTCGATAAGAAGTCATCAGATATTCACTTTGAGCCACGACAAGACGATATGGTAATTAGGTATCGAGTCGATGGTATCTTACGTGATTTCCATGCGATCGATAAGGAAACGGAAAAAGCACTAGTTTTTAAACTGAAAATTGCGTCCGGGTTACGAACAGATGAGCATTTTGCGCCGCAAGACGGCCGTATCGAATTCATCTTCGGAAAAACACCAATCGATTCGCGGCTTTCGATCATTTCAACTACAAATGGTGAAAAGGCTGTCTTGCGGCTGTTAATAAAACAAGGCAAAGCTTATACTCTAGAGGAACTTGGACTGGAAGGCGATCTGCTGGAAAGGGTAAAGCGAAGCTATGTAAAGCCACAAGGAATGATTATCGCCGCTGGGCCAACAGGATCAGGAAAAACCACAACGCTGTACTCGATTTTAAATATTATCAACTCGCGTGAGAAGAATATCACAACAATTGAGGATCCGGTTGAGTACGAGATTGAAGGCGTAAACCATATTCACGTAAATCCCAAAGCCGGGCTGACATTTGCAAATGGGTTACGCTCGATGCTTCGGCAGGATCCTGATATAATTATGGTTGGAGAGATCCGGGATAATGAAACCGCGCGAATCGCCATAAACGCTGCTATGACTGGGCATTTGGTGCTTTCCAGTATTCACACGAACGACTCGATTACCACAATTCCACGGTTCATGAATATGGGCATCGAACCATACCTTGTGGCGTCGACTGTGAATGTTGTAGTTGCTCAGCGGTTGGCGCGTCGGCTTTGCGAAAAGTGCAAAAAGAAGACAACGGTTGAAGGAGAGCAGTATCAAGAGATGGCAAAGTACCGTTCCGATATTGCCGCGTTGATTAAGAACGGTGACACAGTATATCAAGAAGTAGGGTGTGAAGTATGCGAGGGCACAGGGTACAAAGGCAGAATCGGGCTATACGAGGTGCTTGAGCTTACCAAGCCGGTGCGAAACGCTATTGTCGAAGGGGCTGATTCTGACAAGCTATTTGAGGTTGCACGCAAAGAAGGCCTGGTGTTGCTTGTTGAGGATGGAGTTAAAAAAGTCAAGGCAGGGACGGTAAGCCTTTCAGAGATTATGCGCGTAACTGCGCTAAAGGAGTAGTTTGTTATGGCGTTACGAACTCAAAAAGATGATATTCAAAACTCTCAACCGGTAGTGGCCCAACCGCAACTGAACGGTAAACGAAAAGGGCTTTCTATTTTTGATCAGCGACCGTCTGTAGTCGAGGTAATTATCTCGCTCAAACACCTTTCGTTGATGTTGAAATCAGGACTTGCACTTGGCGATGCTGTTAATGTCTTGGCAGCGCAAGCCGCAACCCCGACGCTTCAAAAGATCTACAAACAGATCTCCGAGGATATTCAATCTGGTCTAGGTTTAGCCCATGCGATGAGGACATACGAAGAGGTTTTCACTAGCATTGTGATTTCTGTAGTAGATGCTGGTGAACAAGCTGGTGCGCTTGAGGCTAACTTAGACTTTGTGGCAGACTATCTTAAACGTGACCACGAGCTCCGAAAAAAGCTCAAAGGTGCATTAACCTACCCGTTGATTGTATTTGCAATGACATTCGCCGAGCTTATTGGTGTGTTTTTCTTTCTTTTGCCGAAAATGGAAGATCTATTCAAGTCGTTTAAGGAAGTTCCTGCATTCACACAAGCTATTCTTGATTTTTCCACATTTCTTCGAACAAATGTGCTTTATCTCGCATGGGCACTTGTCTCGGTGGTGCTTGTGTTTTATATATTGTCTAAAGTTAAACTAGGGAAGAT
>Ga0209668_10000977_pt1 | contig 12010 bp, 8 predicted proteins | sample FrelakmetPLP11PL_FD_187150 | JGI IMG/M metagenome (GOLD analysis project Ga0209668, IMG submission 187150) | Freshwater lake sediment microbial communities from the University of Notre Dame, USA, for methane emissions studies - PLP11 PL (SPAdes)... | ecosystem: Environmental > Aquatic >... | reverse complement strand
GTCCGTTTAATCGATAATCTACCATTAATAAATATCCATTTAACAGCCGATACTAGCTTAGTTGTTTGGCATAAAGGATATACTACAGCAAAGTTAGTCTTACCTAACCTCGCGCGGTATCAAAAGGACAGTGATGCTATTTTAATTCAATTTCTGGATCCTAATACCTTTCCAGTAAAGGAAGCTAAATCTAGTCATATTGTTTTGGCACATAGGGTGGTTTTTCAACCTAAAGATGTTTTACTCATCAGCGATTGTCAACATGCAGAATTTATTCATTGGAGTAATATTCATCTGGCGTATAGCTACCAAGTAGATAGTGAAATTGGGGTTTTTAATAAAATTATTTATTATATTGCCGATACAGGACGTAAGAGTGAAACTGGACAGAAAATTTATGCTTTATATCGGCGTAATTTAAATCAATCTTTTTACAAACCCATAGAATTAATAGAAGGGATAAAAAGAATGACAATACGATTAGGCATGCAAAATAGTGATGGAACGTTGTATTACAGAAATGCAAATGAGGTAAAACATTGGGCAGATGCACGTAGTGTAGAAATTAGACTATTATTAACAGATGGTAAACAGCTCGAAAAGGAATGGAAGCAAATAATAGGTCTACGTGAACGATTAAACGATAATTAAGTTGGTTTGGATTTCACTTGAGAAGCTAAGGGATATAAAATTTTACTATTCGATGTTAATAAAAGTACTAAGCAACAAGGATTTATATTAGTGACAGTATTATTTTTTCTTTTTATCACGTCGTTAATGACGGTATCTATATTAAGTCATTCTTATTTAGAATTAGGTATAAGTCGAAATCTGCTTATTGCTTCACAGCAGTTCCAGGCGGCAGAAGCAGGATTAAAATTGACCGAAAGTTGGCTAAAAAGTCGTTCAACACCTATTTTCGCGCTGCATAAGCGCTTTAATTATGCAGGTTTTCAAATTAGCTCAGAGCTTAGACGACATAGAACGTCCTATTGTATTAACCAAAGTCAAGCTTATATTTATGACGTTATTGTGCAGGCAAAACAAACTACCTCAGGTGCGTTGAGTTTACAAACTACGTACGCAATTAAAACAAAAAACCTTTGTCAGTCGGGAGACCTAGCATTAACAAAAACTGGACGTAGCTCTTGGCGAGAATTAAACAGTTTATCTTAAAGTTATCAAGTAAGTGGGTGTTTTCAATTCTGTTAGGCTGAGACGAAAAGCGCTGTTTTTTGAGAGTAGCGTAACGGAGCATACATGCAGTATGTGAGTAACGAGACGCAGAAAAACAGGTTTTTTAGACAGCATCATGCAATTGAAGATACCCTCTAAGTTTGCTACCTAAATTAAGGGGTAACTATGTGGCTAATGATTAGCATAATTTTTTTTATCTTTGCCTTGATAATAATAGTCCTTAGCTTACGCTCATTGAGACAAGCTTTCCTAGTAAAACCTTTTCTAGCTTACTTAAACACGATTCTTCCTCCCATTAGCGCAACAGAAAAAATTGTTCTAGAAGCAGGTGATATGTGGTGGGAAAAAGATTTGTTTCGTGGGCATCCAAATTGGATAGCTTTGCATGATATTCCTTTATCCAAGCTAAGCAATGATGAACAAGCTTTTATCCATAATCAAACAGAAATACTTTGTAGCATGCTTGATGATTTTAATATTTTAACAGTGGAGCATGATTTACCATTTTCTGTTTGGGAATTTTTAAAAAAACAAAAATTTTTTGGTATGGTCATTCCGAAAAAATATGGAGGATTAGGTTTTTCTGCATTAGCACACTCTTCAGTAGTATTAAAGATAGCTACTCGATCGGTTAGTGCGGCTGTTAATACACTCGTCCCCAATTCTCTCGGACCTGCTGAATTATTACTTCATTATGGAACAGAAGATCAAAAAGATTATTACTTGCCTAGGCTTGCTAAAGGAGAAGAAATTCCTTGTTTTGCATTAACTTCGGTGGATGCGGGTAGTGATGCAGCAGCACTTAAAGATAAAGGGATAGTCTGTAAAGGAATCTATCAAGGTAAAGAAATGCTAGGTATACGGCTCAATTTTAATAAACGCTACATTACTTTATCGCCTATCGCTACGGTTATAGGTGTTGCTTTTAAACTAATGGATCCCGATCAATTGCTGGGAGAAAAAAAACAAATAGGGATTACGCTTGCTTTAGTGCCTTCCTCATTAATGGGGATAGAAATAGGTAAACGCCATTCGCCCATGGGTTTAGCCTTTATGAATGGCCCTATAGTAGGTAAAGATGTTTTTATTCCCATTAGTTTTGTTATTGGTGGCGAGAAAATGCTGGGTCAAGGTTGGCGGATGTTAATGGAATGTTTATCCATAGGTCGTGGTATTTCATTGCCGGCCGTCAGTGCTGCACAGGCCCAGTTAGCTTATCGCATGACAGGGGCTTATAGTGTATTAAGAGAACAATTTCATTTATCGATTGCTCATTTTGAGGGAGTCGCTGCGGCTTTAGCGAGAATAGCAGGGTTAACTTATTTAATTGAAGCGGCACGTCGATTTACGGTGACTGCAGTTGACGCTTCGTTAAAGCCCGCATTAGCATCATCAATAGCAAAATATCACATGACTGAATTTGCACGCATCATTATTAATGATGCAATGGATATTCATGGTGGGAGGGCTATCCAAATGGGGCCTCGTAACTATTTAGCACAAGGATATATTGCAATACCGATATCGATTACGGTGGAAGGTGCGAATATTTTAACTCGAAATCTTATTTTATTTGGACAAGGGGCAATACGTTGTCATCCTTATTTAAGAGATGAAATGCAAGCGATAGAAAAAAAAGATATTGCTAGTTTAGATAAGTTATTAATTCATCATGTTTTTTATAATATAAAAAATTTATTAAAAACATTTTTATTTGCTTTCGGCTTAGGTCGATTTTTTGTGCAGACACCTATAAAAAAACTCGGTTATTATTATCGACAAGTTTCACGTTTATCAACAGCTTTAGCGTTAGTGACTGATTTCACCTTAATAATTTTGGGTGGAAATTTAAAACGTAAAGAACGTTTATCGGCGCGCTTGGGTGATGTGTTAAGTTATCTTTATATCGCATCTAGTGTCATGCGTTATGTACAAGAATATCCACTATCAAAAGAAGACGATGTTTATGCGAGTTGGGGATTAGATTATTGTCTTTATCATGCTCAGTATTCATTTGATAAATTTTTTAATAATTTCCCTAAACCGTTTCTAGCTAAACTATTAAAGTTTATTATTTTTCCTTTAGGGCGACCTTATCAATTACCTACTGACAAACAAGATATGCAGTTAGTTTCTGTGATGACACAAACGAGTACATTTCGCGATCGTATGACTCAAGATTGTTATTTAGGAAAAAAACCAGAAGATCCAACAGGACGTATGGAAATTGCTTTTAATGAATTTAGTAAGACGCAGGCAATCCGTGAAAAATTAAAAAAAGGTCGATTTAATCGAAAATTAGATAGTGACCTACAGTTAGAAAATGCTTTAAAACAAAAAATTCTCACTCATGCGGAAGTAGAACAATTTCGAGTAGCTAAAAAATTTCAGCAAGATGCTATGCAAGTGGATGCTTTTTAATCGCTATTTTTTTGAAGGCATAAATGATTAGCTTACTTGCACATTCGATTACACTCGGTATATTAAAATAAAACTAAGCTTAACTACTTAAAAAATGCTTTAGGAAAATGTTTATGCAAGCACTAGATCGATCAAATTTTGCACGATCAGTTTATATTGTGGATGGCATGCGTACACCCTGGTTGAAAGTACGGAGAGGCCCTGGAAATTTTTCGGCTTCTGATTTAGCGGTACAAGCAGGAAGATATTTATTAGCACGTCAAACATTTACACCTGATCAACTGGATGAAGTAGTTACTGGTTGTGTTATACCAAGCTCGGATGAGACTAATATTAGTCGTGTCATTGCATTACGCTTGAATTGTGGTAAAGCCGTACCTGCTTATACAGTACAGCGGAATTGTGCTTCAGGTATGCAAGCTTTAGATAGTGCAGCTTTAGATATCGCTTGTGGGAGGTACGATTTAGTATTAGCAGGTGGTACAGAGGCGATGAGTCAAGCTCCTCTACTACTGAGCCGAGAAATGACCGCTTGGTTTGCTGAATGGAATTTAGCCACATCTTTTTTAGCTCGTTTAAAGCTACTCACTCAATTTAAATTAAAATATTTAAATCCAGTTATAGCCTTATTACATGGTTTAATGGATCCTATTGTGGGTTTATCCATGGGGCAAACTGCTGAGGTTATTGCACATCGTTTTGGGATTACTCGTGAAGAAATGGATAAATTTGCTTTACAAAGCCACCAACGCTTAGCAGCGGCGCAAGATGCTGAAATTTTTAAAGATGAAATCAATCCGATTTATGATAAACAAAGTCTTTATTATTCTTTTGATAATGGTTTGCGCCGTGATACGAATCTAGAAAAATTAGCATCACTGCCTCCTTTTTTTGACAAGCCTTTTGGATTAGTAACAGCTGGAAATAGTTCTCAAGTTACTGATGGTGCCGCTTTTTTAATTTTGGCGAGTGAAGAGGCAGTAAAGAAATATCAATTGCCAATTTTAGCGCGCATTGTTGATGTGGCATGGGCAGGTGTCGATCCGAGTGAAATGGGTTTAGGCCCTGTACATGCTGTAGCAACACTTTTAAAAAAACAAGCACTCACTTTTGAAAATATCGATTTTTGGGAAATTAATGAAGCATTTGCAGGTCAGGTTTTAGCTTGTTTGGCTGCCTGGCAAGATACTCAATATTGTAAAAAACAACTGGGTTTAACTGAAGCTTTAGGCAAAGTAGATCAAGCAAAACTTAATATAGACGGCGGAGCCGTTGCTATGGGTCATCCCGTGGGGGCTAGTGGTGCACGACTAGTTTTACATTTGGCACATATTTTAAAAAGAAAACAAGCACATTTTGGTGTGGCAACACTTTGTATTGGTGGTGGGCAAGGTGGTGCACTGTTACTTGAAAATATCGATAAAGCTAAAACGGGAGTATTCTAATGGAAGTAAGCTATTTAAATTGGCGATTGCAGCAAAAAGAGCATGTTCTTTGGCTGTATTTCGATAAAAAAAATAGCTCTAGCAATAACTTAGATAAAAACGTATTAACGGAATTAAGTTCGATCATTAAAGATATAACTCATAATGAATCAGTGCGAGGGTTGATCATTATATCGGCTAAACCAAATGGTTTTATTGTAGGTGCCGATATTCAAACAATTAGCCAATTAAAAACCAAAGAAGAGATTTTTGCGTTTATTCGGCAAGGACAAAAGGTGTTTGATGCATTAGCGGTACTTAATATCCCTACAGTAGCCTTAATTAATGGGTTATGTTTAGGAGGAGGCTTAGAACTTGCTTTAGCTTGCGATTATCGCATTGCTATAAATGACAATAAAACACGTTTAGGTTTGCCTGAAGTGCTACTCGGAATTCATCCAGGTTGGGGAGGGACAGTACGTTTGCCACGCTTATTAGGGGGACCTTCTGCATTAGAATTAATTTTAACGGGAAAAACAATTTCTCCTTATGTGGCAGCTAAATTAGGTTTAATCAATAATGCTGTTCCATTACGACAAGCTGAACGAGCGGCTTCCTATTACGTTTCAGTAAAAAGTAAAAAAAAGAATCATTTTTTTGCATTAAATTGGAAGAAAATAACTAATTATCATTGGATGAGAAATATTATAAGCAAAATTGTGCAACGTCGTTTAAGTATCAAAGTTAATCCTAAACATTACCCTGCGCCTTACGCTGCACTTCATCTTTGGCAGAAATACGGTGTCAATAAACAAGCATTTTTACATGAAGCAGTCTCTTTAAGTGAGTTAGCGTTGACTCCTACAGCGAATCATTTAATTAGAGTCTTTTTTTTAAAAGAGCGCTTAAAGAAATTAGGAAAAAAAGATACTACATCTTTCAAACAGGTTCATGTCATAGGCGCAGGAACAATGGGAGGAGATATTGCTGCTTGGTGTGCTTTGCAAGGATTGCAGGTAACTTTACAGGATAGAGAAGCGAAATATATTGCTCCGGCTATGGCAAGAGCTTACGCATTATTCCGAAAACGATTAAAGTCACCACGTGCTATCCAAGCTGCAATGGATAGATTAGTCCCTGATCTAGCAGGTTATGGTATACGCCGTGCGGATATTATTATTGAAGCAATATTTGAGGACTTAATAGTAAAACAAAATTTGTTTCGCCAATTAGAGAATCAAATTAAATCAGATACATTATTGGCAACCAATACATCGAGTATTATTTTAGAAGATATCCAACAAGGGTTACAACGTCCAGAACGTTTAATTGGTTTACATTTTTTTAATCCTGTAGCCAAAATGCCTTTGATAGAGGTGGTGCAATCGGCTATTAGTGCACCCGACAGCATAGAAAGGGGCTTGGCATTCGTTCACCAAATTAATCGCTTGCCTTTACCTGTTAAAAGCTCTCCGGGATTCTTAGTCAATCGTTTATTAATGCCTTATTTGATGCAATCTGTATTGTTGTTGCAAACTGGAATTCCTGCGCCGGTTATAGATAAGGCAGCTGTAGATTTTGGTATGCCAATGGGACCTTTAGAGTTAGCTGATACGGTAGGCCTAGATATTTGTTTAGCGGTCGCTAAGATTCTCAGTCAATCTTTAGGAAGCGTTGTGCCTGAAGGTTTAGAAAAAATGGTTGCTAATAAGGATCTAGGGCGAAAAACGGGTAAAGGCTTTTATCGTTATAAAAAAGGTAAACCTATTAAAGAAAAAATTCCTGAAGACTATAAAGCACCAACGAATTTAGCGGATAGTTTAATTCAGCCGATGATAGATGAAGCTAAAAAATGTTTGGAAGAAAAAGTAGTTGCAGATAGCGATTTGATCGATGCTGGAACTATATTTGGTGCAGGATTTGCTCCTTTCCGCGGTGGTTTGATGCAATACGCAAGAGAGCAAGGTGATTTGTAGGCCTCTGTAATGTAAAGGCTATTTTTCTTGTTGTAAACGTTCGATGCGTAATTCCAAAGGCGGATGGCTTGAAAATAAGGCGCGAAAACCACCACTTTTATGTGATATTTTTAAAGTTGATAAAGAGGGGGCTCGAGTATCTTCAGGCACCATTGCTTTTTGTAATGCACGTAATGCTTCAATCATTTTATCACGGCCTGCTAATAGAGCGCCGCCTTTATCAGCGCGGTATTCCCGATGTCTGGAAAAAGCAGCAACTAAAATACTGCCTAAGAATGTAAATAGAATATCAAATACCATCGATAGCATAAAAAACATCGGTCCAGGTCCGCTTATCGATCCCTCATTATTATTGCGTCCAGCAGATCCTACAGAGATCACATAAGCGACAATACGTGATAAAAAAAGTGCAAAAGCATTAATTACACCTAATATGAGTGTCATGGTAACCATATCACCATTAGTAACATGAGTGATTTCATGTCCTAATACTGCTTCAATTTCATCGGGGTTCATTTTTTGGAGTAAACCACTAGAAACAGCCACTAAAGAATTATTTTTAGTGGGGCCTGTAGCAAAAGCATTGAGCTCAGGTGAATTGTAAATGCCCACTTCAGGTAAAACCTTTAAGCCAGCTTTTCGTGCTAAATTATGTATAACTTCAAGGATATTTTTTTCTTCACCAATAGCCGCATTAGGATCAATAATTTTTAAATTCATGCTTTTTTTAGCAATAAATTTTGAGGTAAAAAGTGAAATGAAAGCTCCTGCCGTACCCCACAAAGCGCAAAAAATAGCTAATGATAGATAATTAATTCCGTGAGAGGTGAGATAACTATGTAGACCTAATAAATTGGTAACAATAGAAATAGTAGCAATAACTAAAATATTAGTGCCTAAAAATAATAAAATACGACTAAACATAAAAATAATTCCTCATGTAGGAGATCATTTTACTCATTTCATAGTGTAGCAGTTAATTCATTGAAAAAGAAAAACCCCGCAGAAGCGGGGTTTTTTATAAAACTGAACGACAGGTGAAGGGAATTTACATCATTCCGCCCATACCACCCATTCCGCCCATACCACCCATGCCACCCATATCACCACCAGGAGCACCGGCACTTTCATCCTTCTTAGGAGTTTCAGCAACCATGCATTCTGTAGTAATCATGAGGCCAGCAATAGAAGCTGCATTTTGTAATGCAGTTTGGGTTACTTTAGTAGGATCTAAAATACCCATTTTTATCATGTCACCGTATTCACCGGTTGCTGCATTGTAGCCGTAGTTCCTTTCTTCACTATGCAGTACTTTATCAATAACCACGTCAGGAAGTCCGCCAGCATTAGCAACAATTTGACGCAAAGGTGAGCGCATTGCTTCAGCAACAATACGAATACCATGTGCTTGATCAGGGTTAATACTTTTGAGATTTTTTAAAGCGTTTAACGCACGAATTAAAGCGACACCACCACCAGGGACTGTACCTGCTTCAACTGCGGCACGCGTTGCATGTAGTGCATCTTCTACACGTGCTTTCTTTTCTTTCATTTCCATTTCAGTCGCAGCACCGACTTTAATGACAGCGACACCACCGGATAGCTTAGCTGAGCGTTCCTGTAGCTTTTCTTTGTCGTAGTCAGACGTGCTTATTTTAATTTGTGCGTCAATCTCATCTATTCGAGATTGGATCATACTTTTATCACCTTGACCGTCGATGATAGTGGTATTGTCTTTGTTCACAACAACACGCTTAGCAGAGCCTAAATCGGTTATAGAAGCTTTCTCAAGCATCAAACCACATTGTTCGTCCATAACATTTGCTTTGGTTAAAAAGGCGATGTCTTTTAGCATTTCTTTACGACGGTCACCAAAACCAGGTGCTTTTACAGCGCAAACTTTGACAATACCACGAATAGTATTAACGACTAGGGTTGCTAACGCTTCACCTTCTACATCTTCTGCAATAATAAATAAAGAGCGGCCTTCTTTAGCGACGCTTTCAAGTACAGGTAACATTTCACGAATATTAGAGATTTTCTTATCCACTAATAAAATATAAGGATTATCCAATTCGCAAGCCATGCTTTGTTGGTTGTTGATGAAGTAGGGTGAGAGATAGCCTCGATCAAATTGCATACCTTCTACTGTATCGAGTTCGTTTTGTAGGCCGGAACCATCTTCTACGGTAATGACTCCTTTTTTACCCACTTTGCTCATTGCCTTGGCGATAATTTCACCAATTGCTTTATCAGCATTTGCCGAAACAGTACCTACTTGCGTAATAGAATGGTTGTCATCACAAGGTTCCGAAATAGCTTGTAGCGCTTCTATTGCCGCAGTTACTGCGGTATCAATACCTCGTTTGAGATCCATTGGGTTCATACCCGCCGCAACGGCTTTCATTCCTTCACGTAAAATAGTCTGAGCTAGTACAGTAGCAGTGGTTGTACCATCACCTGCTTCGTCTGAAGTTTGAGAAGCCACTTCTTTGACCATTTGTGCGCCCATATTCTCAAATTTATCTTTGAGTTCAATTTCTTTTGCAACTGACACACCATCTTTTGTAATGGTAGGAGCACCGAAACTTTTGTCTAAAATAACATTTCGACCTTTAGGGCCTAAAGTTACTTTGACAGCTTCTGCTAGTATATCAACACCTCGTAGGATAGAAGCACGTGCATCTACACCAAATTGTAAAACTTTTGCAGCCATTTTATTAATTCCTCTGAATAAAAATAAGGGTTAAAATTGTGATTAATCTTTGATTAATGCCAAAACATCATCTTCACGCATGATGAGATATTCTTTACCATCAAGTTTGATTTCAGTTCCACTATATTTTCCAAAATATATTTTATCGCCTACTTTAATGCTTAAAACCTGAATTTGACCGGATTTCAAGCGTTTACCATGTCCTACAGCGACTACGGTACCTCTAACTGGTTTTTCTTTTGCAGTGTCTGGAATAACAATACCACCTATGGATTTTTCTTCTTCTTCATCACGTTTGACAAGAATGCGATCGTTCATAGGGACTAAATGTTCAACTAAAGGTTTTTCTAATGCTACACTCATGCAGATTTCTCCTTAAGAATTACTGTCAAAATGAGGATATTAATCAATTAACCCCTCAGCAGCAGGGGCTAATCATAATGATGTTTGATAAAGAGTACAACTAAGTTAACTTTACCACACCAACATCACTCTATATGGGGAGCATACTAAGAAAATTCAAGTCATAGATGCCAAAATTTACAGGATTTTAACTTATTTTTTGGGTACTTTAATGACAAACAAAATCACTGTCCAAACTAAAGATTCGCCTGTGGCAGTAGGCATTATTCTTACATAGCGTAATGAACAGATTATTTTAGCCCATCTTATCTCGCTAGAAGCGCTATGGGGCGGTAAGTTTTACGCTTGGGAGGTGCTAGAGAAATAGAGCGATTATGGTTTTAGATTAAATTAATCTGTGTTACTACAAGCAGTTTTCTCGATCACAGTAGTAGAAGGGTTATTAAAGTTGTCACGTAAATACCATAATAAGCCTAATCCAGGCAGACAAGCGGCAAGAGATAACACAAAAAAAACTGGCCAACTGTAATAAGTAACAATAAGACCGGCTAAAGGGCCAACGAAAACTCGTCCTGCGCTTGCTAAAGCTGAAAATAAGGCGAATTGTGTAGCGGTATAACGATGATTACATAAGCTCATCAATAAGGCGACAAAAGCAATACTCGCCATGGCATTACAAAAGCTATCTATAGAAATAGCAAAAACTAACCAATGGTAATTATGCCCTACGATAGCGAGTTGGAGTAAAGCTAAAATGGCCACCGCTTGTAAAATACCAAAATAGAGTAAGGCACGAAATAAACTAATACGTGCCATTAAGACACCGCCCGCCAGAAGGCCTAGCATGGCTGCAAAAAAACCTACACCTTTATTGACAAAAGCTACCGTACTTAAAGAAAAACCTAAGCCGCGAATGAGAAAGGGTGTAGTTAATGAAATGCTGAGTGCATCGCCAAATTTGTATAACACAATAAACAATAAGATCAGCCAGGCAGATTTTCTGCTTAAAAATTCTTTAAAGGGATCAATAATTGCTGCGCGTAGAGAGGTAGGGGGATGTTTTTCTTCTTCATCAACAGGTTCTTCACCAAACCATGCACCAAAAAGACCAATAGCTATTAAACCTGCCATCAGCAGATACGTATTACGCCAGCCAATATATTCAGCTAAAGCAAGTGCTGCTGCGCCAGAAACCAACATAGCCGCTCTATATCCCCAGCTATAGAGTGTGGTTCCTAAGCCTCGCTCGTTAGGTTTGAGAATATCTGTTCGATAGGCATCGATAGCAATATCCTGTGAAGCTGAAAGAAAAGCAACTAGAAAAGCAACTGTTATTAATAACGAAGCACTGGTTTGAGGGTTCGCTAGAGCCATGATAGAAATGGCTGCTATCAAAGCTAATTGGATAACGATGATCCAGCCTCGCCGTCGTCCTAATAGAGGAGGTATCCAACGATCAAGCAAGGGTGCCCAAAGAAATTTATAAATATAAGGTTGACCAATTAAACCTAAACTGCCAATAGCTAGCAAACTGGCACCGGTGACTGTAAACCAAGCTTGGAGTGTGCTCGAGGTTAATGCGAGTGGTAAGCCAGAGGAAAAACCTAGTAAAAAGGTAGAAAACAGATTGCGTTTACTGAGTTGATTCGGAGACATTTTTTTCCTAGTCAAAGAGAAGAAATTTAGCTTCTCTTATCTAAATCAGTATTAAATAATTTTATTGACATGCTAGTAATCAGGGTCAGCGATGATGCGTGGGCGGCCACCTGCGCCATATTGTACTAATACATGTTGTCCGTGATTAAAAGTTGGCATCGATGCTTGTACGACAGAAATTAAAGAATTATTTCTGAGTTTAACGACATATTCAACACCCGTTTGTGTTGAAAGCCCTTTTTGTATTTGGTTGCCCG
>Ga0209668_10000976_pt1 | contig 12013 bp, 11 predicted proteins | sample FrelakmetPLP11PL_FD_187150 | JGI IMG/M metagenome (GOLD analysis project Ga0209668, IMG submission 187150) | Freshwater lake sediment microbial communities from the University of Notre Dame, USA, for methane emissions studies - PLP11 PL (SPAdes)... | ecosystem: Environmental > Aquatic >... | reverse complement strand
AAAAAACAAGGAATCAATTTAAAAAAATTAGCTGAAAGAGGCGTTGAAATTTTCTTTACGCAAGTTTTTCGTGATTGCTTTTTTCATGCTGATATGCATCCAGGGAATATTTTTGTTTCATCTAAAAATAAGGAAAATCCTCAGTATTTAGGCGTTGATTTCGGAATTATGGGTAGTTTAAGCCCAGATGATCAACGTTATCTTGCAGAAAATTTGATGGCTTTTTTTAATAGAGATTATCGTCGCGTCGCACAATTGCATGTTGAATCAGGTTGGGTTGCAGAAAATACAAGAATTAATGAATTTGAAGCCGCAATTCGTACTGTATGCGAACCTATTTTTGAAAGACCTTTAAAAGAAATTTCTTTTGGACAGTTGCTTTTACGATTATTTCAAACGGCTAGACGATTTAATATGGAAGTACAACCGCAATTAATACTATTACAAAAAACGCTGTTTAACGTTGAAGGCTTAGGTAGGCAATTGTATCCAGATTTGGATTTATGGAATACGGCCAAGCCTTTTTTAGAGCACTGGTTGCGTAAACAAGTAGGGCCACGGGTTTTTTTTCGAAAAATTCGGGAATATGCACCCTATTGGGCAGAAAAATTTCCTGAATTTCCAGATTTAATATATCAAGTAATGCTTGAATTGCGCCATAAAAAGCAGTCCAAATGTTTGCATTGCACCAAAGAAAAAGAAAAGAAACAAATAAGTAAACGATCTTTTTGGTTTATAGGTTTGGGTATAGCCACTGCTTGTATCGTTTGGGCTTTGTTAGATCTCAGTGCTAAGGATGTTGCGCAGGTAGCATCTATCTATGTATGGATTTTAGGTTTAGGAGGTTTGGGTTTATTTTTAGGTGCGATGATTAATTTACGAAAATTAAATTAATTTTATTTTAAACACGGAGTGTTTATGGGATTTTATGGATTAAATCTAATATCGGGCCTTATTATTTTTATAATTGCTTTACTATTATTTGGCCCTAAATATTTAGGAATTATTTTCAAGGATCTATATTTTTTATGGAATAAGTGTATTAATTTTTTTTTCTTAAAGTTATATAACGTAAAATCAAGTGATAATAAAACCGAATCCGAAACAGATACTACTGGTGGATGACGACGAATTGTTTCTAAAAATATTAACTCAATATTTAGATGAAGCTCAATATTCCTATATAGCTTGTAAAGATAGCCAACTCGCTCAGAATTATCTACTACAAGATCCCGATAAATTTTTTGTTGTTTTAAGCGATAGAGTTATGCCAAAACTTCATGGTTTACAGTTATTAACACAAATGAAAAGAAATGCATTAGAAATTCCTTTAGTGTTATTTTCTGGTGAAGCAAGTAAGGAAGAAAGGTGTGAAGCCATAGCGCAAGGTGTCTATGATTTTTTTTATAAACCTATTTCCAAAGAATTACTTTTCGCATTGTTGAAAAAAATAAAAAAACAATTACTATAGTTGTTTATAAGTAATTAAAAGGAGAGAGAAAAATGATTAGCTCTAATTTCAATTGGGAAAATAATTCGTTATTTACCTTGGCAAATATCGGTGATGTTCAATTATTTGAGTATTGGTTAAATAAAAAAAAACTAAATATTGATGCTCAAGATGAAGATGGTGATACTCCTTTACATTATGCCGCAAAAAGAGGACATAAAGATTTGGTGATTAACTTATTAAACAAGGGTGCGATAATTAGTTCGAATAAAAAAAAACGAACAGCTTTACAAGATGCTTATGCTTGTAATCAAGCTAAAGTAGCAAAAGAAATTACTAAATTTGTAGTCCAAAAAAATTCGGTAAAAAATATACTTCAATTCCAGAAATCTATTAAAGTAGGTTCTCAAGAGAAACAAGAACTGGATCGACTTGCTAATGGCTTTATACAGTATTTACGAAAAAATTACCTTGATAGGAACATCTTTATTCGTTTTTCAGCTAAGCATACTCGAAGAGCCAACCTACTAATCATTGCAGCTCGACGCTGTAGCACGATTAAGGAGTTTAAAGACTTATTAAATAATCAGCTTAACTTATTTAAGGGTGTTCCAGCGAACTCTATATCTAAGGCTATACTTGATAAGCGATGGTCTGAAGAAATTAGGAATAAACCTAAGGATTTAAACAAATCTCTTTTTTATAAAACGATAACTACTTTTGTTGTTGAAAGGCTTTCTAATAATAATGTGAACAATAGAAGTATTAGGGACGTTTCCCATCGCTAATTTTACAAAAAATTGAATACTGTTATTGTTTTGGGCTCATTTCTTGCATAAAGCTTGCAATTTTTTTGCGCATCTCTAAAATGTATACTCCTTCTAAGAGCTGTGCTATGAGAATCGTTTTAGCTAATCCTCGAGGTTTTTGTGCCGGCGTTGACCGCGCTATAGAAATTGTCAAGCGAGCATTAAATCTATTTGGTGAGCCTATCTATGTGCGTCATGAGGTAGTACACAATCGAATTGTAGTTGCAGAATTACAGCAAAAAGGAGTAATCTTTGTTGAGCACATCAATGAAATCCCCCGAGGTTCCACGGCTATTTTTAGCGCTCACGGAGTTTCTCAAGTGGTGCGCGAAGCCGCAAAGCAACGTAATTTAAGAATTTTTGATGCGACTTGTCCTTTAGTGACTAAGGTGCATATAGAGGTAGCACGTTATAATCGCTTGGGCCAGGAATGTGTTTTGATCGGCCATGCTGATCATCCCGAAGTAGAAGGAAGCTTAGGGCACTATGATAATCCTGACGGAGGAATCTATTTAGTAGAAAATATTCGGGATGTCGCTTTGTTAAAAGTTAAAAATCCTCTTTTATTGAGTTATGTTACACAAACTACGCTATCTCTTGATGATACTAAATCAATTATACAAGCTCTGAAGCAACGCTTCCCAAAGATTACTACCCCTAAGAAGGAAGATATTTGTTACGCAACACAAAACCGCCAATTCGCTGTTAAAGAATTAGCAAAGCAATGTGATATGGTATTAGTTTTAGGATCCGTTAATAGCTCGAATTCTAATCGATTGAAAGAATTGGCAGAACGTTTAGGGAAACCTGCCTATTTAATTGATTCTGCTGAAGATATTCCAACGAGCTGGTTAATTGAGAAAGAATCTATTGGTATTACTGCAGGCGCATCTGCACCGGAATTTTTAGTACAAGATGTTGTAACCTATATAAAAACATTTCCTAATTGGCGAGATTGTTTGGTTTCAGAATTAATGGGTATAAAGGAAAATGTTGCTTTCGCCTTACCACGGGAATTAAGAATTCCTTTAGCAATCGAAACTGAAACACTAAACTAATTTTAAATAAATTTATTTAAGAGTTTGTTTTTTTATTGATATAAAGCGGACTATTTTTTATTTTCCCAAATGTATCTAAATAAGCTTCCGCCAATTATTCCACCGATTAGAGGAGCAAGCCAAAATAACCAAAGCTGATGGATAGCCCATCCTCCTACAAATAACGCTGGGCCTGTGCTTCTGGCGGGATTAACTGAAGTATTTGTAACTGGAATGCTAATTAAATGGACTAATGTTAAGGCTAAACCAATGGCTAAAGGAGCAAAAGGACTAGGTAATTGTGGATTGGTGACGCCTGCAATAACAAGCAAAAATAAAAAGGTCATGGTTACTTCACATATAAAACAAGCCGCTAAGGAATAATGACCTGGCGAGTGTAGCCCATACCCATTGCTAGCAAAGCCATTTTGTAAATCAAATCCATGTTGTCCACTTGCAATCAGGAATAAAACAGTTGTCGCCAGTATGCCTCCTATTACTTGAGCAATAATGTAACTAGGAACCTCTTTAATGCTAAATCTACCCGCAGCCCAAAGACCTATAGAAACAGCAGGATTTAAATGACAGCCAGAGATAGGAGCAAATACACAACACATGGTTAGCAAACTTAAACCAAAAGCAAAAGCTACGCCCAAAAATCCTACACCTATTACAGGAAATTTAGCAGCTAATACAGCACTGCCACATCCACCTAATACTAGCAAAAAAGTGCCTAAGAATTCCGCTAATAACTTCCTTAGCATATTGAATCTCCTTGAAAATCAGAAGAAGTATAGTAGTAGAAAACATTTTTTAACAATGTAACGGATTTATAAATTAATAAACTTTAAAATTTAATCTCAATTACCAGCATAGATTTGAACCGTTGCCAGCATTAGTTTTTTCTCCTAATTGATTAAGCATGAAAAGATCACATTCTGAGTCAGAAAATTTAGCTTTCGCTGACAGTTGATAAGTGCTAGTAGTACTTTTTAGAGCTAATTGATAAAAATTTCTTTCAGTGATGTCTTTTAAATGTAGCCTGCTAAAATTCGCACCCTCGTAACTATTATTATTTGCAAGGTAATAAATTTCCATATGCTGGGCAAGATTGATTAAAGCAATTTTCGCTTCAGTACGACGAGTTTTTTTCAAAGCATGAGTGTAAATTGGATAGGAGATCGCGGCTAAAATACTGATTATAACCAAGACGATAAGCAATTCAAATAAACTAAATCCCTGTTCAGTGTTTTCCATATATAAACTTCCATTATTTTACTTTTTTATAATAAAAATAAAACATAATCAGGAATTTATAAAGTAATTTATAAAAATTCTTATTCTTATTTTTTGCTAGCGAAAACCATGAGGTAAAATACCGAGATTAGTACTGAGTTGTTGCGCGAATGAAGCGCCTATACGATCAGACAGTTGCTGCAATAAACCAGGTTTGACTGTGTAGTCGACGATATTTTTATTCTTAATTAAGTCTTGAGATAAACTATTTAAATCTCCAAAGCCATCTATAAGGCCTAACGATAATGCCTCTTCGCCAGTCCAGGCTAAACCAGAAAATAACTGAGGGTTATCTTTAATGCGGTTTCCGCGGCCTTGTTTAACCGCATTAATAAATTGTTGATGAACATTTGCAAGCATGCGTTCAGCAATGAGTTTTTCTTCAATTTTTTCAGGCGAGAAAGGATCTAAAAAGCCTTTGTGGTCTCCAGCAGTTAATAAGCGGCGCTCAACACCGACTTTTTTCATGGTACCAACAAAACCAAATCCGTCCATTAAAACGCCAATCGAACCGACTAAGCTGGCGGGATTAGCATAGATATCGTCACTAGCAGAGGCTATATAGTAAGCTGCAGATGCACAAAGATCATCACAAACGGAATACAATTTAGTCTTAGGGTATTGATGACGTAGATATCTTATTTCATTGTAGATTTGTGCGGCTTGAACTGGGCTGCCGCCTGGACTATTAATACGTAAAATCACTGTAAGGGTATTCTTATCTTCAAAAGCGTTTTGCAATCCTTCAATGACATTATCAGCACTTGCTGTTGAATTGTCATCAATGACGCCTCGAATATCAACGAGTCCGATATGAGCTTTTGCTTTTGAGGCGGTGGGGAGATTCGTAGTCGTTGGCCATAAAGCAAACAAAAGACCTAGAAGAATTATAAAAAAGAAGAATTTAAAGAAAATATTCCAGCGTCTTTTACGACGTTGCTCTTTCAAGGTATCAAAAAGTAATTTCTCTAGGGTTTTGCGTTGCCAAGCTGGATCACTTAATAATTCTTCTGTCATATAAACCCCTAGTTAAATTTTTGAAATAAGAATATAAGTGCGTTTAGTTTACCTCTTTTTTATTATCGGGGACATATTTGCGAAAAATAAAAAATTTTAGCGGTAAAGCAAGTCTTTATGTCCTTATCCGAACTAGCGCAATTTTTTTACAGAGTTTACTTTATATTTGATTGTTTAAAATTTGATGAAAATGCATTTTCTTAACAAAATTAACTTGATTTTTTCTAATTAGACTAAACTATTTATAAGATAGAAATCTAGATAAATGATAATTAGAGGGGAATATGAGCCTTAATAAATTAACCAGCCAGTTTCAAAATGCCTTAACCGAATCTCAATCATTGGCTGTAGGGCGAGATAATGCTTTTATTGAACCTGCTCATTTAATGTTTGCTTTGTTGCAGCAAGAGAATGGGACAGTCCGACCTTTGTTAAGTAAAGCTAATGTTAATTTAAATCAATTAACTAAAGACTTGGAACAGACAATGGCCCGATTACCCAAAGTACAGTCTTCAACTCCTGGCGAGATTTATCCTTCTAAAGATTTCACTCGCTTACTGAATGTAACCGATAAGCTTGCCCAACAAAGAAATGATGAATATATATCAAGCGAGTTATTTGTACTTGCTGCCATACAAGATAAAGGTATTTTGGGTGACTTATTAAGAAAAGCAGGTGCTAGCAAAGCGTTGATTGAACAAGCAATAAAAGATATACGAGGGGGAGAGGCTGTTAATGATCCTGAAGCAGAAGGTCGTCGCGGTGCTTTGGAAAAATACACAATTGATCTAACATTGCAGGCATCGCAAGGAAAGCTTGATCCAGTTATTGGTCGGGATGATGTAATACGTCGAACGATTCAAGTCTTACAAAGACGAACAAAAAATAATCCTGTGCTTATTGGCGAGCCCGGTGTGGGTAAAACGGCTGTAGTGGAAGGACTTGCACAGCGCATTATTAATCACGAAGTTCCAGAAGGATTAAGAAACAAACGTTTACTTGCTTTAGATATCGGTTCATTAATTGCAGGAGCTAAATATCGCGGAGAATTTGAAGAGCGATTAAAAGCTGTTTTAAATGAGCTTGCAAAGCAAGAAGGACAAATTATCTTATTTATTGATGAATTGCATACCATGGTAGGTGCAGGGAAAGCCGAAGGGGCTATGGATGCAGGAAATATGTTAAAACCTGCTTTAGCAAGAGGCCAATTACACTGTATTGGAGCAACAACTTTAAATGAATATCGAAACTATATTGAAAAAGATGCTGCTTTAGAACGTCGTTTTCAAAAGATTCTAGTAGAGGAGCCTAGTGTTGAAGATACTATTGCCATTTTACGTGGTTTAAAACAACGGTATGAGATTCACCACGGCGTGGAAATAATGGATTCCGCTATTGTTGCTGCAGCCACCTTATCACATCGTTATATTTCTGATAGGAATTTACCGGACAAAGCAATCGATCTTATCGATGAGGCCGCTAGTCGAATCAGAATTGAAATCGATTCTAAACCAGAAAAATTGGATCGTTTAGATAGGCGATTAATTCAGTTAAAAATTGAACGAGAAGCTTTAAAAAAAGAAACGGACGAGTCTTCCAAGATTAGACTGAAAAATTTAGAAAATGAAATTACTGATCTTTCAAAAAAATATGCGGATCTCAATGAAATTTGGAAAGCTGAAAAAGCGACTTTACAAGGCGAACAAAAAATTAAAAGCGAACTTGAAAAGGTGCAATTTGAGTTAGAAAAAGCGCGTCGTTCGGGAGATTTGAATCGAATGTCCGAATTACAATACGGTCATATTCCTGCTTTAAAGAAAAAATTACTGGCTGCGCAGAAAATGGAAAAAAAAGAGCCTTATTTAGTACGGAATAAGGTGAGTGAAAAAGAAATTGCAGAAATTGTTTCACAATGGACAGGTATTCCAGTGGCTAAGATGCTAGAAGGTGAACGAGAAAAATTATTACATATGGAAGATGCGCTACATCAACGTGTGGTGGGTCAAGATGAAGCGATTTCTGTTGTCGCAAATGCTATTCGCCGTTCTCGTGCCGGTTTATCAGATCCTAAACGTCCCATAGGATCATTTATTTTTTCAGGACCTACCGGCGTCGGCAAAACGGAAGTGTGTAAAGCTTTAGCAGGATTTTTATTTGATTCTGATGATGCAATGGTGCGTTTAGATATGTCTGAATTTATGGAAAAACACTCTGTTGCGCGTCTCATTGGTGCACCTCCAGGCTACGTCGGTTATGAAGAAGGCGGTTATCTTACCGAAGCAGTTCGTCGAAAACCTTATTCAGTTGTTCTTCTGGATGAAATTGAAAAAGCGCATGCTGATGTATTTAATCTATTATTACAAGTATTAGAGGATGGGCGATTAACAGACGGGCATGGACGTACAGTAGATTTTCGTAACACCGTTATAGTAATGACATCAAATTTAGGTTCGCAAATTATTCAAGAGTTAACGTCAAAAAAAGATTATGCGGCTTTAAAAAGTACGCTGATGGATATTATTGCGCAACATTTTCGACCTGAATTTATTAATCGTATCGATGAAGTGGTTGTATTTCACGCGCTAAATGAAAAACAGATCCATGCTATTACAGAAATCCAGCTGCAACAATTACGTCAACGCCTCAGTGAACGAGATTTACAATTGGAAGTCAGTGAAGCGGTGATTAATCACATTGCTAAAATGGGCTATGATCCTGTTTATGGGGCTCGACCCTTAAAACGTACCATTCAACAAGAATTGGAAAACCCGATTGCCAGAGATATGATTGAAGAAAAATTCTTACCTGGAGACAAAATTTTTGTAGATTATATCGATGGAAAAATAAAATTAACGGCAAAAAAAAGCAAAAATAAAACTAAAAAATAATTGTTTTTTTAGTTAGTTGTTCTTGCTTAGTCTTTGACTGTCCTGCATAGCAGCCAAGTACATAGGATATTTAATAATATCAAAATAAGGAGAGTAGTCAAAGTCACGTGGCGAATATAGCCTGGGATTGGTTTTATAAAGCTTAAGACTTTTTCCATCAGTTTTTAATAAAGGTAATATCGGAAAATTGACTGATTGAAAGGCCTCAGCTAATAATGAAGAACAACTTTCTTTCGTTCTCGTTCCTGGTTTGTAATTAAATAATGTAGAGTGCCATTTCCGAGGTAAAAGTGGCCAAGGCATTAAAAAGCGCCCCAAGTCAAAGGTTAATCTAAAATCATATTCTATACCTAAGTTTTTGATAGTGTAATTAATGATTTTTTGTCCTTCTTGATAAGAAATATTTCTTGGGCGACAAATGCGAATATGTTCTTTTTCATACTTTTTTAGTGGAGAAATTAAAGCCCCTTTCCCTAATAAGCTTTCAAATACTAATTGCTCGCTGGGATCCCCAGAATAAAACTCAGTAATTCTTTTTTGCATAACTTTATCTTCAATGTCGTATAATCTACCAATGTAAAGTGCAGCGTGTGACCATGAGCTGCGGGTAATTACTTTAATCATTTGACTGATACGATTACGACCTTCTATTAGCAAAACGTCGCAAGGTCGTAATTCATAACGAAGTTTATTGAAATCACTTAAAGGGATTGGTTGAAGAGGTTCTACTTCTTTATTAAGCCATTTAAAAAAAGGGTTGAATAGTTTATTTGTTAAATCCATCTGTGTAGTGGTCCCTAGATTCGATTTTTTCTGAAATAATTATTTATTTAATTAGGCATTTTAAAACTTTTTTCCGTGATTAAAATTTCAAATTGATTGTGCCAGTTCAGTGGCATAGCCTAAGTAATTGGTAGGGGATAATTCGAATAGTTTTTGTTTAATATCATCAGATATTTTTAGACTGTTAATAAATTGATGAAGGGTTTCTTGATTAAGTTTTTTACCTTGAGTTAAGGTTTTTAATTGTTCGTAGGGCATTTCAGTCGCATATCTCCTTAAAATAGTTTGTATGGCTTCAGCTAATATTTCCCAATGTTGATTAAGATCTTCCAGTAATTTTCTATCATCGATAGAAATTTTTTCTAAACCAGAATATAAGCTTTTTAAGGCGACTAAGTTGTATGCAAAAGCTACTCCAAGATTACGTAGCAAGGTTGAATCTCTTAAATCTCGTTGCCAACGAGAGATAGGCAATGTTTTAGAAAAATGTTGGTATAAGCTATTAGCTAAGCTAAAATTTCCTTCTGCGTTTTCAAAATCGATGGGATTAATTTTATGTGGCATGGTAGATGAGCCTACTTCACCTATCTTAGTTTTTTGTTTGAAATAACCTAAAGAAATATAACCCCAACAATCAGCCGCTAAATTAATTAATATATTATTAATTCGATTTAAACAATCACAATAGGCTGCGATATAGTCATGAGGTTCAATCTGTGTAGTATAAGCATTCCAATCTAAATCTAGACTGCTTACAAATTTTTCATTAAGTTCAGGCCAATTAATATCAGGATAAGCAATACGATGGGCGTTGTAATTACCAATAGCGCCATTAAATTTGCCGACTATTTTTACTGCAGCAAATAGTTTTTCCTGCTCTATTAAACGATGAGTAAAATTAGCAAATTCTTTACCCATCGTGGTGGGTACAGCCGCTTGTCCATGAGTACGACCCAGCATCGGATGCGTAGAATATTGATGTGAATAATTTTTTAAATAAACGATAAATTGTTGAATGGCGGGTAATAAGTGTTGAGCGCGTACTTCTTTAAGCATTAAAGCATAAGCTAAATTATTAATGTCATCGGAAGTGCAACCGAAGTGTATAAATTCACGAATAGATTTTAACTGTGGATTATTAGCTAGTTTCTCCTTTAAAAAATACTCAACTGCTTTAATATCGTGTCGGGTAGTCTTCTCTAAGAATTTAATTCTTTCAGCATCTTCCAAGCTAAAGTTTTTAATAATATCATTTAATTGTTGTTGGGTAGTTGGAGAAAATTTAGAAATTTCCTGGATGCCAGAATGAGCAGCAAGGGCTTGTAGCCAACGTATCTCAATGAGTACTCTAAAATAAAATAAACCATATTCACTGCATAAGGGACGTAAAATGTCGGTTTTATCTGAATAACGACCATCAATGGGAGAAATTGCGGTTAAAGGATTAAGTAGCACAAGGGCCTCGATTAGTTTTTTACAGTTCTTTGGATTCCTCTGGACCATATTTTTCTGATCGATCATGTCGTTTTTCTTTGATTTTTTGTTTATGTTTATTGATTTGTTGCTCTATTCTATCAATTAAAGTATCAATAGCAGGATATAGACTTTCATTTTCAGCACTCGCGTAAAATTCAGTACCATGGGTATGCACGAGAGCTTTAGCGACTTGATCTAAGTTTTCAAGACTTAAGGTGATGTGTATTGTTGTGGTTTTATGGGTTATACGTTCCAGGCGTTTAAATTTATCGAGTATATATTGTTTTAAAGCATCCGTAACTTTAATGCCATCATCTGTAATAGTAATTTGCATTAGACCCTCTACTTTATATTCTATTGTCTTTAATATTATTCGAAAAAAACAGTGATTATACCTTAGGTTGAACAGTAAAGTAGAGTGCAAACGATTTTATTAGGTTATTTTTTAAACGAAAGTGTAATTTAAATTTGTTTTATGGACAGTTTGTGCATAATTTAAGACAATCTCTGACTATAGGTCAAATTCATGACCCAAATAGACCTCCCTGACACGTTGGTTATTTAATACTTCTTTTGGAGTGCCCACGTAGATGGTTTCTCCCTCGCTTACTATATAAGCACGCGTGCAAATCGTCAGGGTTTCTCTAACATTATGATCGGTAATCAAAACTCCGATGCCGCGTTGACTAAGGTGAATAATCATGCGCTTAATATCAACGACAGAAATAGGATCGATTCCAGCAAAAGGCTCATCTAATAGCATGAACTTTGGTTCCATAGCCAAAGCCCGCGCAATTTCTACACGACGACGTTCGCCCCCTGATAAGCTAATTCCTAATGTATCGCGGATATGAGTAATATGGAACTCATGAAGTAGATTTTCAAGATGTTGTTTGCGCTGTTCTTTTGAAAGATCTTTGCGTAATTGGAGAATAGCGAGGATATTATCAGCAACAGATAATTTACGAAATATTGAAGGTTCTTGGGGTAAATAACCAATACCTGCTTTAGCACGGGCGTGCATCGGTAAATGGGTAATATTATGGTTATCTAATAAAATCTTTCCTTGTGCACTGGCAACTAAACCTACGATTAAATAAAAGCTCGTGGTTTTTCCTGCTCCATTAGGGCCTAATAAGCCCACTACTTCTCCAGTTTCTAGTTCGATAGAAACATTTTTGACAACAACGCGAGAATGATAGCGTTTGGTCAAATTGATAGCGTGTAATTTACTCATGACAGTACAGGTTGCAATGG
>Ga0209668_10000975_pt1 | contig 12031 bp, 6 predicted proteins | sample FrelakmetPLP11PL_FD_187150 | JGI IMG/M metagenome (GOLD analysis project Ga0209668, IMG submission 187150) | Freshwater lake sediment microbial communities from the University of Notre Dame, USA, for methane emissions studies - PLP11 PL (SPAdes)... | ecosystem: Environmental > Aquatic >... | reverse complement strand
GGCGGCAGCACCTACTCTTGCCTGCAATGACAGCTACTTCCAGAAAAAAATCATAAACTGGGATCCGGTAAATATGAAGGTTGTATAATTGTTACTACCACCAGTCTTTAAGTCCTGGTCTTGCTAATTCAACCATAACTCAGTCAGCATGTTCTTCATACTGATTGTAAGACTATTATTTACCGGTATTTAACGGAAGGTTAAATCTGAATTCTGAACCCTTTTCATCAGAAGTCTCAACCCAGATTCTGCCTTCATGTTTTTCAACGAATTCTTTACAGAGCAACAGACCTAAAGTTGTCCCTTTTTCTTCTGCTGCACCTATCGCTGTATTTATATGTGTACTGTCAAAGAGTTTTATTATATAATCAGGGATTAATCTGTTTCCAATATCACGGACTGATATAACAACCTCTGAAGTTGTTTTCCGGGCAGAAATCTCAATATTCCCATCACTGGCGGATAACTTTAATGCACTCGAGACAAGATTTCTTATTATTGTTTTTAACATGAAAATATCAGCAAATACTGATATTTCATTATCAATAAAATAGGTGATTTTGAGGTTTTGTGGATCTGCTTCAGGCTTAAGAATCGAAACAGCATCCTGACTGATTTTTTTCAGATTCAGTTTTTGAGGTTCGAAAAGTATCTTCCCCTGATTCAATCTTGTCCATTGAAGCAGATTATCCAGCAGGTTATAGAGGTTGCCGGCTGATTTGCTCATCATAACGGCCATTTTCTGGATCTCCCTGATTGGAAGATTATCCAGTTCCTCTGCCATCAGCTTGGAGAAGTTATTAAAAACATTGAATGGAGTGTATAGATACTGGGCAATCATGGAGTAGAATTTATCTTTCTCAGAACTTATACGAAGCAATTCTTTTTCATACCGTTTTATTTCGGTTGTATCCCTGATAACAGTACAAAACAGACTAACTCCGTTTAATTTAATCGGAAAGACCATACTCTGAATATTTCTTGGCTTCCTGGAATCTGCCGGGATAATTTCACTGTCAATAATCTGATTGAAAATTTCGGGAGTTTCATGAGTCAGAATACCCTTAATCACCTTTTCAATTGCCGCCCTGTCATTAAGCGGCGGAGGTGTAAGCTGAACCTGAATGTCGGCAATACTTTTATTCAATACTTCCTCTGCCTTTAGTCCGCAAATATTTTCAGCGCCTTTGTTCCAGATAATTATTTTTCCCTGTTCATCAAAAACAATAATTATATCGTTGATCTGGTTTATTATTTCCTTAAATTTAATTTCACTGTCTTTAAGAGCCTGTTCTGCCTCTATCCGTTCAGTAATATTCCTGGCTAATCCCGTACATCCTACAATCTGATTTGTTTCATTCACTATGGGATTAAAAAAGACCTCATAAATGCCAGGATTGACATTGCCAAAAGTCTGAACAATTGAATGGGATTCCCCTGTTAAAGCTCTGTCCAGATTCTCCTTAATCTGTTTTTTGTCTTCATCTGAAGTTATGCATTCCAGAAAGTTCATCCCTGTTTCAATATCTGTATTATATGCAAACTTCATAGCATCAATGTGGGCTCTGTTGAAATACAAGTATTTATAATCCTTGTCGATAAAAAAGATAATTGTACCTGCCTGGCTCTCAATGCTGGACATCAGAAGCATCTGGGTTTTTTTAAGCGTTTTCTCTGTCTTTTTGCGTTCAGAGATATCAATTATATTAGCCAGGAAAAATTTCCGGCTGTCTTCCTGGATAAAGGATGTGATAATAACATTAACAGGAATCTGTTTTCCGTTCTTGTGACGGAAAACAAGGTCAAATCCTTCCCTGGGTGCATTATTGTTAATTGTCTCCCTGAAAGCATTATTTATGCTTTCAATATCGCGCGGGGACCAATAAACATAAGGAGGTAGCTTTTCTAAAAGCTCCTCTTCATCATAACCGATCATTTTACAAAATGTCTGGTTGACATACACCTGTTTCCCATTTTCATCAATCACGGCTATACCGCTGGGAAGGGAATCCTCAATTGCCTGCCTGAATGAATTTTCTTTTTGAAAATTTCCGTCAATTTTTTCAGATACTCTGCTATTTTGAACGGGCTCCAAATCTTTTAATATTATACCAGGGATATTGGAATTCATACTGAATAATATTTAACCTGTGGTTAGATGTTTAGATATGTAAACAATCAAAACAGAATATTGTTCTTTCTGTTCTCAATCAACAAGGTTATATCAGAAGGCAGAATAAGAGTATTAATTGGGTCACTCTTCCATTGAGAACTTAACCTCAAAAACCGGCTGGCTCCCCACATTTTTAATTGCTTCAATATCCGGAACAAAGATCTTTATTCTGAATAAGGAATCTTTTGATTTTACATAATCCTCAACCAGTTTGAGCCGTAAATTATCACGGTCATTTGAGATCAGGGCTACTTTTTCAATTCCTGCCACTTTTATACAATCATTATAAAGGTCGGTTGTATCTTTTGTAAGCGTACTCCTCAGGAAAGCTTTAAATTCGTCGCTTTGACTTATATAGTCGCCCCCTCTCTGGTCCCTGAAAATGCTTCCTGCTATCTCATACCCAATCTGTTCTTTCTCCTTTGCTCTGTCGTTGAAGTAAGCCAGCTCAATATTCATTTCTGGCTTCTTCTCTTTTATGAGCAGCAGCTGGTCGAGTTTCCTTATGTTGGGTTCAGATAAAGTTGTATCAGTATAATTGAATTCAATCTGCTGAAGATCTTTCTGATCAATGCCAAAAATATTTGCCAGCGCAATAAAGGGAGTTGCAGCAACCTTAATAATGAAATTCTTAAAGGTCGCCCAGATAAGAGGACCTAATTTTATTTTTGGATCATTAAGATCACCTGAAACAGGAAGATCAATTTTGATATCACCCTTAAGATCTTTTATTAGATAGAGGGCAAGCCTGAGAGGGACATTGAAAATTCCACCGCTTTTCTTTCCTATCTCGGCATTCCTGATAATTAACTTATTGTCGCTTGAAATCTTTCTGGAAGTAATTGAAGTTTTACCGGTATAGAACATATTACCATAAACAATTGCAGAGCCCAGATAGAATTTTGAATAGGGACTTATATCAGGAAGCTGGAAATTGGTAATTACATATTCAACCTTAAGTTCGTAGGGATCACTGGGATTAATACCAATTTCAGCCTTCAGATCTCCACGCTCGTTCAGTTTCATGCTTGAATAGGCGGTAAGCCAGGTGCTGGATGAAGAGACTGAATCCAAGTAAAGTTTTATCTGACTGAGGTGATACCTGAAAGGTTCCTTCAGGGTGATATCTGTAAAATCAATAATTCCCTCGTTGATAATGAATGAGTTCAGTGAATATGTTAGTGATGCTGAAGCTGAATCATCATCAGCGGCCTGTGCCAGAGTATCAGACTTTTCAGGAGGAAATAATTCAATAAAATTATTGCTCGAATCATGCATTTCAAACAACAGATAAGGTTTTGTCAGAGCAAGGCTGTCGATCTCGAATTTTCCCGCCATCGGGAATGATGGTTTCAATAACAGATCCAGCCCATCAACACCCAGAATTCTTCTCTCAGCATTATCGGTAACACTTAAGGAATTCACATAAAAACGACCATTTACCGACAGGTTTTCTATCTTATCGGAACTACCTGAGATATCCAGATTGCAGCCTGCAAGTCCCTCAATATTGTTAATAAGGAAATAAGGCTGGATGTAAGAGGTGAATTCGCTGAGGTCCAGATTGCTGATTTCAATTCTCGACCCGAATTTACCGGTTCCCGGATCAAAACTGCCATCTGCCATAAAATAGCCTCCATTCCTGAAGTTGAACCTTAGACCTGCCTTGCTTGACTCTTTCTGGTTCCAGCTCAGATAAGGAATAGTGAAGTTTAAGTTATCTAAAATGGTTGTATGATTTATATCTTCATCGGTGTAACTTATATTTCCGTTACGCAATCTTATATCTGACAATTCAAACTTAAATTCAGATTTTGCTGAGCTTGTATCTTCCATTGCTGCAGTATCGGGAGCAGAAAAGAAATCAACTATATCTGTGAAATTATAAACAGTGTCCCTTTTTGTTATTTTTGATACCGGATTGATCAGCCATAACCGTTTTACTGACAGCTCAGATCGGATGAGCTTTAATGGCTGAAGATCGACAAGCAGGGTGTCAAATCCTGTAAAAACTGATGTGTCATTCTTTTCAAACATTGTAAACCCTATAGCCCGTATTGTAAAGGAAAAATAGTTTACCCTGATTTTTTTAAGATTAATGGTTCTGCCAGTAAGCTCTTTTCCGTTCTTATTGATGTAATGTCTGGCAATCAGAGGGGCAAAGACCATTACTGATACAAGAAATACCAGAACTATAGCGATAACTGCCCGGATTATCTTTTTTTTCATATTCTAAATTGGGAATAATATCAAAGATAATCACTAATTTAACTACCTGCTTTTAATCTGTTATCAGTTTATTATTATTTATAAAAATAAATTATGAAAACGACCCGGCGTACCTTTATCAAAACAGCAGCGGCACCATTGATTGCTGTACCTTTCATCCTCCCTTCAAGAGTATGGAGATTGTCTCCCAGCAACAGAATAACAATGGGTTTTGTGGGAATGGGCATACAATCAAAATATCTGCTCTCACAATTCATGCCACTGACACAGGTTCTTGGTATCTGCGAAGTTGACACTACCCGTCGTACCAATGCACAGAAAGTGGTTGAGAAGTTCTATTCAGAGAATCCTGACAAGGGAACTTCCGACTGTAAGGCTTATAATGATTACCGTGAGCTTATAGAACGCAAGGATATTGATACTGTCTGCATTGCAACCCCTGATCACTGGCATACCCTGCCTGTATTGTTGTCGCTGAAGACAGGGAAGGATGTGTATTGTGAGAAACCATTGACTCATAATATTCAGGAGGCTATTGATATAATGAAAGCTGTTGATAAGCACAAACGTGTGCTGCAGACCGGATCAATGCAGCGTTCGATGAAGGAGTTCCGGGTAGCTTGTGAGATTGTCCGTAACGGCTGTATAGGAAAAGTTGATCATGTGGAATGCAGTTTCGGAGGGCCTCCGAAACCATGTGATCTCCCTGAAGAAACAATGGAACCTGGTCTGGATTGGAACATGTGGCTCGGACCGGCACCTTTGCATCCGTATAATGCTGTATTAAGCCCCCGGGGAGTGCATAACCATTATCCGAAATGGCGTGCTTACAAAGAATACGGAACAGGAGATGTTGGCGACTGGGGAGCCCATCACCTCGATATTGCACAATGGGGACTTGGAATGGATGAGAGCGGCCCCGTGGAGATCAGTTTTATAAAAAATGAAGCCACACTTACCTACTCAAATGGAATATCAGTGATCCAGAAAAATGGTTTCGGGGTTCATTTCTTCGGAAGCGATGGAGAGGTCATGGTCAACCGTGGCAGAATAAAAGTAATTGTAAAAGGAGAGACGATTGCTTCCAATGTACCTGAGGATGGCAGAAAAACAACATGCCAGGCCGAGGTGGATAAGGCTGAAACATTATTACTGAAAGATGCTAAGATCAGGCTTTACGACAGCCCCTCACATTATGAAGACTTCCTGTCGTGTGTCGGAAGCCGTAAAAAACCGGTAGCCAGCGAACAGATAGGCGGACGCACTGTTATTTCATGTCATCTTTTAAACCAGCTTTATTTCCATAACAGTCCAATAAAATGGGACCCGGAAAAGTTCCGTTTTGCAGATGGTACAGGAAATCCGGAATGGCTTACTGAAGCCGGAAGGGATTGGAGAAGAATAAAATAAAATTAATTCACTATTTTGCAGCCATTAAGTTAACTATAATTTTAGAACCATCTTTTTATGAAAGTATCCGTAAATAAAACAGTTCTGGCATTTCTGTTGATGTTTCTTCCGGTTATTTCAGTTTATTGTCAGCTATATGAGTGGAGGGGACCGGAACGATCAGGTATTTATAATGAAACAGGTCTATTAAAGAAATGGCCTGACGGAGGACCTAAACTTGTTTGGAAGTATGAGAATTCCGGATTTGGATACTCCTCAGCAACGGTAGCCGGCGATGCAGTATATGTTACAGGCCGTAAGGAGACCAATGATGTACTTACTGCTCTTACACCTGATGGAAAGAAAAAGTGGGAGGTTGTTTACGGGAAGGCATGGACCGCCAACAATGACGGAACCAGATGTACCCCGACCTTTTTCAACGGTAATATTTTCCTGATTAGCGGAAGCGGAGATATTGTCTGTATCGGAACCGACGGTAAGATTAAATGGTCCAAAAACCATTATGATCTTTATGAGAGCAAGCCGTTGATGTTTGGTATAGCTGAATCGCCGCTTGCATTTGACAATATGGTAATTGCATCCCCGGGTGGCAAAAAGGCCTCCGTTGTAGCATTCAATATTGCTGACGGAAAGGTCATCTGGGAGACTGAGCCAATTGAAGCCACACCGCAGTACGTAAGTCCGAGGCTCATTGAATATGCCGGTAAAAAAATTATCATCACCGTAATGGGCACAAATATTCTGGCAATAAATGCCAGGGATGGCAAAATTTTATGGAAGGTTGATTATGTTGCTGCTAACGAGGGGCAGCCAAAGAGTTATAAAAACCATGCCATAACTCCCACATTTCGCGATGGAGAGATCCTCATTGCCAACGGATATAATTTTATAGCTCTAAAACTGAAACTGTCAGCCGACGGGAATTCTGTAACTAAAATCTGGGAAAACAGAAATTTTGATCCTCAGCTGGGGGGAGTTGTTCTTCTCGGTGATTATGTTTACGGTTCCACTCATGAGGCGAAGCCGGCCGACTCATGGGCCTGTGTCGATTGGAAAACAGGGAAAACACTCTGGACAGCAAAATGGTACAGCAAGGGTTCAATAATCAGTGCCGATGGAATGCTTTATATGTATGAGGAGAAATCAGGTCATGTTGCACTGGCAAAACCAGGTCCGGAGAGACTTGATATAATCAGTGAGTTTCAGATCACCAGTGGTGAGGGACCTTTCTGGGCACACCCTGTAATTAATAATGGAAGATTATTTATTCGTCATGGTGAAGTATTGATGGTATATCTTATTAAGTAGAATAGTGCGGGGAGGTATATACCTTTCATATACAAACATAATTATCTCAGGTTCCCTGTTGCTGCAGGGTATTTAATTAATCTGATTCAAATTTCCCCAATCATTTTTATATTGGCATTGTTAATGCAGTGTTAATTCCTCTTTTTCAGCGGAATATTTTAACAGCTTCAAATGTCTGATGAATAATTGTGTATGCAAAAGCATAATGTTTTTATTAATCATAAACCGTCAGAATCAAAATTATGACCAGATCCACTTTTAAATTATTCAAAACTATATTATTCCTGGCCATTCATTTTAATGTTTCAGGTGAGGAGGCTGTAAAAATCAAAAGGCTCACCAGCCCTGTTGAATTTGATGGCATACCTAAAGAAGCAGCCTGGGAATCGCTGGACCTCTTTGCTCTTACAATGCATAAGCCAAACTATGGGACACAACCTTCGGAAAAAAGTGATGTCAGAATCGGGTATGATAATGAATTCCTGTGGATAGGTGCCAGTTTGTTAATGAATGATGCATCGAAGATCTTTTCAGTTACAAAGAAACGGGATGAAATGCTTTTTGATTATGATGCTTTCGGGATTGTTCTTGATACATATAATGACAATGAAAACGGACTTGCTTTTTATACTGCACCAACAGGTCTCAGAACTGATTATACAATCTCAAATGATGCATCGGGAGAAGGAGGTGGTCCCGGAGGACCTTCATTTATGAATTTTAGCTGGAATACTTTCTGGGATGTCAAAACATCAAGGGATGATAAAGGGTGGTATGTTGAAATGAGGATCCCTTTTTCAAGCCTGAAATTTAAATCTGATAATGACATTGCCACGATAGGCGTGATAATAAGCCGGAATATAAGCGCTAACAATGAGACAGACAGTTATCCGGCAATTGATCCCAAATATGGATTTATGGCTGTTAACAAACCATCTTTGGCCCAGACAGTCGAAATCGAAGGAGCCAGGCCAACAAAACCTATTTATATTTCACCTTATGTTTTGGCCGGCTATTCACGTGACTGGTCTCTTAACGAAGAGGAGACAGACTATGTTATGGAAGATAATCCCCAGTACAATGCAGGTGTTGATATAAAATACAATATCAACAGCAATCTTACTCTTGATCTTACTGCCAATACAGATTTTGCACAGGTTGAGGCAGATGACCAGCAGGTAAATCTTACACGCTATTCCCTTTTCTTCCCGGAAAAAAGAAAATTCTTCCAGGAAAGATCCAGCTCATTTGATTTCAGTCTTGGAGGAGAAGCCGATAACCTGTTTTACAGCAGGAATATCGGAATAGCTGACGGTTATCCTATTAGGATATATGGAGGAGCCAGACTTACGGGCAGGTTGGGGAAATGGGATATGGGGTTCCTTGATATGCAGACAGCAGAACATGAGGAGACTCCTGGTGAGAATTTTGGCGTCTTTAGGTTGCGCAGGCAGGTTATTAACCAGAACAGCTACATAGGAGGGATCGCGACTTCAAGAATTGGGATGAATGGCGATCAGAATCTTGCCTATGGTGTTGACGGGATATTTCGTCTGTTCGGAGATGATTATCTGAATGTAAAATGGTCACAAACCTATGACAGCAAGATCGGAAACAAAATGAATTCTCTCAATCCCTCATTCATTCTTGTTGATTGGGAACGCAGGTCTGAAGAAGGATTTGGCTATAAACTGAACTACACATATTCTGGACTGGAATTTAATCCAGGTGTGGGATTTGTTATGAGGGGAGGCGTTCAGGGCCTGAACGGGCATCTTATGTATGGTTGGATTCCGGGTGAGAATTCAAAACTGTTCAACTATAATATTAATGTCAGGGGTGAAAGGTATACGCGCCTGGAAGATGGAAATCTTGAGTCAATGAGAGTATCTCCGGGATTTGAGGTTAATACAAAAAAAGGAATACATTCCGAAGTTTCTTTGGAGTTCCAGGAAGAGGGAGTCCTTGAAGATTTTCAGCTTTCTGACAGCATAATTATTTATGCAGGTAACTATTCATTTATCGGCTCGGAGATCATGCTAGGGACATCCCAGGCCAGAAAGATCTCCATCATGGGAGAGGCAAATATCGGACAGTTTTATGACGGTAACAGGTTCGGATTCAGGGCTGAACCTGTCTTTAATGTGTCCTCGAGCTTAAATTTATCAGCAAATTATGAATTTAATGCAATCAGGTTTCCTGAAAGGGAGACCAATAATTCTCTTAATATCCACTCCGTGAATCTGAAAGCATTATATATGTTCAGCACAAAATTCTCTGCAACACTGCTTCTGCAATATGTAAATACCGAAGATGAGCTTATCACAAACTTCAGGTTGAGGTATAATCCGCGCGAAGGGAATGACTTTTACCTGGTGTTCAACGATTACCGTGGTATTTCAGGCAGCTACACAATACCTGAATCACCTAAATTCTTCAATAAAACTGTCATGGTGAAGTATATCCATACTTTTATTTTATAAACCTCCATCCCGCTTAAGCGGGACAAACACTTATAAACAGAATTTTATCGATTTGTGGATTCCACTGCTTTAGCCGGTCAGGCTATCATACCACTGAAATCAAAATTATATTATGATGAAAATTTTACTAATATTGGAGTCCTGATATTAATTCTTATAAAATAATTCAGGTGAGTAAGGTAAAGGATATAAATCCCACCGGATTTGACAATGAAAAGTACCTCCGGGAGCAGACGGCTGCCATTCTCGAGAGAGTTGACAGGTTTAATGATAAGCTTTATCTGGAATTCGGAGGTAAGATTCTGTATGATTATCATGCATCGAGGGTGTTGCCGGGATTTGATCCGAATGTGAAAATGCGTCTTTTGCAATTACTGAAAGACAAGACGGATGTGATCCTGTGTATTCATGCCGGCGATATTGAAAGAAACAAAGTCAGGGCTGATTTTGGAATTACCTATGATGCTGATGCATTAAAAACCATTGATGATTTCAGGGAGTGGGGGATTGATATCGCTGCTGTGGTTATAACCCGTTATCAGAATCAGTCGACAGCAAAAGCATTTAAAAACAAACTTGAGTTAAGGGGGGTCAAAGTATACTTACATTATCCCACAAAGGGGTATCCCACGGATATTGACCTGATTGTCAGTGATCAGGGTTATGGAGCGAATGAATATATTAAAACCACCAATCCTATAGTGATTGTAACCGGACCAGGACCAGGCAGCGGTAAGCTTGCAACATGCCTGTGCAACCTTTACCATGAGTATAAAAAGGGAGTTAAAGCCGGGTATGCGAAATTCGAAACATTCCCTATCTGGGATCTGCCGATTGATCATAAAGTAAATGTGGCATACGAAGCTGCCACTGTCGATCTGAAAGATGAAGTATTGATTGATGAACATCATTTAAGGGCATATGGTGTAAAGGTTGTAAATTATAACCGCGACATAGAAGCCTTTCATTTGCTTAAAAGGATCTTTGAGAAAATAACCGGCGGAGAATCGATGTATCAGTCTCCCACTGATATGGGAGTAAACCGTGCAAGTTCAGGTATCATCAACGACGGAATCATTACAGAAGCGTCGCATCAGGAAATAATCCGGAGATATTTCAGGTGTGCGGTTGAGTATGTTATGGGGATAGTGGACAAAGAGACTCTTAACTGGTCGGTTAAGGTCATGGAAAAAGTAGGTGCGGTAGTTGAGGACAGACGCGTTGTATTGCCGGCAAGAGAAGCTGCCAGAAAAGCTGAAATGAACGGGAAAGGCAATGCAGGTATATATTGCGGAGCTTCAATTGAGCTTCGTGATGGTACCATAATAACAGGTAAGAACTCGCCGCTGTTACAAGCATCTTCAAGCCTTATTTTAAATGCCGCCAAGCATCTGGCCGGACTCCCCGATAATATGTATCTGTTACCCAAGAATCTAATTGATTCTGTGACCTATCTGAAAAAAGACATATTAAATGGCAAAATGGTAAGTCTCGATGTAGAGGAGACATTGATACTGTTAGGTGTCAGCGCGTTATCGAATCCGGCGGCACAGATGGCGCTTGAAAATCTGCAATGGATGAACGGCTGCGAAGTACATCTTACTCATATGCCTGCTCCGGGTGATGAAGCCGGTTTAAGAAAATTAAGGGTAAATGTTACGTGTGACCCTGAATTTTCAAGCAAGAGTCTTTATATAAGCGGATGAGAATTAATATATTTAGCTTTGGTTTTTGGATTTTTACCTGCAATTAGTTAATATTGCAATCCGTTTTTGGGCCCATAGCTCAGATGGTTAGAGCACCTGACTCATAATCAGGGGGTCGCTGGTTCGATCCCAGCTGGGCCCACCTTCGCCCTCCGAAGCTTTAGCGTAGGAGGGCTTTTGTTTTATAAGATACTTAGCGGTCGCTAAACCTTCTACAGGCTACGGTGGGCGAAGCCCACTGTAGCCTGTAGTAAAAAAACCGATAGATTTTCGTCTCTGAATAATTATTTTTATTTTTGATTATATGTTTCATTGGCTAATCTGGAAAGATACCTGATGAAGCTTCTGTCATCGCTGTAACTATGTGGTTTGTATACATTTTAAAGTGTGCTGATAATTCTTATTATACAGGCTGTACATCAGATCTGGATGATCGGCTAAACCGTCATTTCAAAAGAGAGAATACTTATACAAAAGACAAATTGCCAGTTACACTTGTTTATTATTCTGCTTTCCAGGATAAATACAAAGCCTATGAATTCGAGAAATACCTAAAATCAGGTTCAGGTAAAGCATTTGCCAGGAAAAGATTCCTGTAACTTTTACTATCTGATTTTCCTAATGCGCCAGGTTTACGCCAGGTTTTGGTGGTTTTTGATGAATTTTTGACAATTTGTTTAAATTTAAACAAAGATTGATTGCAGGCATGACCATTCTTAGAT
>Ga0209668_10000974_pt1 | contig 12035 bp, 7 predicted proteins | sample FrelakmetPLP11PL_FD_187150 | JGI IMG/M metagenome (GOLD analysis project Ga0209668, IMG submission 187150) | Freshwater lake sediment microbial communities from the University of Notre Dame, USA, for methane emissions studies - PLP11 PL (SPAdes)... | ecosystem: Environmental > Aquatic >... | reverse complement strand
ATCAGCCTCAAAAAATCCCGGTCGGGAGCTCTCCCAGGTGTCGGTTTGAATGGGGATCTGGTTTTTCAGAAGCGTTCCGGGTTTGGTGCCGCAGCGGCCTTTGCTGGTGTAGCGGGTACGCACGGGTTTTAACAGTCGGTCTATGGTTGAGGGGCTGATGGTAAGCAGTTTTGCTTTACGGTGATCATCCAGAAAACCATATTCCTGCTCATAGAAGGGAAGAAACAGGGGAATGGCAACCTGAAGTTTCTTTGAGCACATCTGATCGGTAGCAAACCAGATGCGCTTCAGGCTCACCAGAAGGTCCTTGTCCTGGTAGACCGGTTTGGGACCAGACTTTGTTTGAGATTTTTTCTTGGTTTTCTTACCCTTGAGCAGACGGATGGCATATTTGCGATGGTAACCACAATTTATGCAGAACTCATTGAGAATGGGGGTTTTCTCCGGTTTACTGGCATGGTGATAACGTACCCTGATAGCCTGAAGATATTCTTTTCTTGATTTTATGGTCATATTGCAGGGTCTCCTTTGGGTTACCTGTAATATGACGCAACGTTACCTTTTTCACCATCTCCTCTTTTGGCCTTCGGTTACATTTAATATGAGTCAATTCGTGACATAATGAGTCTTACTTAATACTCTTGCATGCGCATCTATATGCTTTATGCTTTTGGCTTCTCAAGTATTGGTGATTACCCCCTGATACGTATTTTATGTACAAGAAAAATAATTTTTTATTGATGGTAATTCTCATAGCAGTGGGCGGCGCGATAGTTCGATTCATGCTTGCCTATAACCGCCCGTTCTTTGGCGATGAGTGCGGCACCATGAGATATATCTGCTATTCCTGGAGATACATTCTTGGGCACTTTGATTTATGGCTGACGATGAATTTTTTTATCTTGCTGGAAAAGTTCATAGCTCAGGTTTTTGGCGAGGGGTTTATTGCAATGCGCATCATTTCGCTCGCCGCGGGTACGGGAACAATCCTGCTTGGCGCACTGGTAGCAGCGAAACTTTTTAACAAACAGTCTGTTGCCCTTTTAACCGCAGTACTGCTTGCGGCAAACCCGTATCTGATTGACTTCAGCGCAAAAGCGCGGGCGTATGAAACATTTGCTTTATTTGCCCTCTTCTTATGGGTGGCATTTCTCCGGTGGCGGGCCGCGCCGAACTGGATAAACAGCATAATCGTTGCAGGGGTCTGCCTGCTTTTGATAATGAATCATTTGAATGGAGCTTTTTTATTCCCGTGGCTGATTGTGGTCATTGGACTGGAAGCTTTTCGAGTTCGTCATGATACCCATCAGTACAACCATTTGAAGAGAGGCATTAAACGCCTCTGTATCCCTATGACTGTTTGTGTTGTTGGTGCTGGTACATACTATTTCTTTCTACTACAACAGATCATGAGGCATAACGAGCCATACCAGCGGATAGGCTACAGCTTTTTAAAAAATATACCTGATTTATTTGGCGCTTATTGTGGTGGAGAAACAGGATTCATAGCAGGGTTTTGTGCTGTTTTATTTTTGGCGGGGATATTCAGCATAATGCAGACGAGCAGATATACATTTCTATGGATGGTTTTGTGGATTATCATCCCTCTTGGTTCGATCGCTATTCTGGGGTATTCCTTTTCCACTGTCCATTCCGGTCGATTCATGATTTTCACGGTGCCAGTGGTTCTTATGCTGATCGCTTTGGGGTTTGAAACCGTAACTGCTTGGTTCGGAAGAAGAGTGCAACAGATGTTGATGCCAGTAATGATCATTGGAATTGTTTTAGCTTGGCGCCCCGTGATAACAGAACAGTTTGCGGAATGCAGGCGCTTTCCCATGCATACGGTATATAAATACATAGTAGAAAACCAGAGTCCCGGTGACCGGATTGTCGGAATTGAATACTCCACCCTATTGTATATTACACCATACATGCCCTGTGCTGAACGCAAGGTGGCAAGTGAAAGTAACGACATATTTCGTGTCGTATTGTCGGTAGTGCCGGAATTGATGAAACATACCGAAGCGGGAAAAATATTTGTGGTCGCTCCCTGGTCTGATATTCCCACATTCGGTGCGCAGACTACACGTTTTGGTGATGTGCGGGTCTCTGTGCTCCCCCCTGAGCCATCAGCAGAGCGCTATAAACGACTTCTCAATGGATATGAAAAAGCTGCTCAAGAGCCGCAGCAGGGCAAGCAAACTGCCCAACGCTTTAAAATTTACCTCGCTCTTGCCGACCTTGCAACGCTTCGCGGTGATGCAAAGATGGCGGGCTATTTTAATGGTATTGCACAGAAGGATAAAGGGGCCAGCGCCCTATATTCTTTTCTTTTTAAGAACAGTAGATTTGCTGACAATGAAAGGGAGGGGCTTTAACACAGCTTCTGCCTTTAAATAAAAATAATTTGATAGTTATTATCTCTATGCAGGATTATAGGATGTCCCCTTTAACCCTTTAAAACCCCCTTTAAAAACCATCTGTACTTATTTTCCTATTCCATAAATCGACCGTGGCGTTGCACTCACTGAGCCATGCTTTTTCGTGACTCGTGATACGGGGTTCGTGAATCGCAATTTACCTCTCCCGACCATAAACCCAGAAAAAACAGTTGCAAGAAGACTGCACAGGTTGTTAGAATGTTTACCGCCGGGGAGGCCGAAAAAGAGCGGCAAACAGAGGGCGCTGATCCCCTTTACCCTTAAGAACATACCCCGCCTTTTATATAAGCAAATTGTAAGTAGCTATGGAAAAAAATATCTCATTTATCTGGGAACAGTACTTATCATTTCAGGTCTTTTTCTGTTCCGGCCTGCACTACTCTATTTTATAATCCCTCCCCACGTTGACCTGACCGCAGGCAACCGGCCTGTAATAATACTTTCAGCACGACTTATGTCAATTTTGATAGGTTTGGTTCTTATTATGGCGCTGATGCTGAGCAGACCTGCCCTTAGAACGGAAATAACCAGGGACCTGAGCCGACTTGTCGCATTGCTAAAGCGCAACGCGGCAAATTTGACCCTGATGTTTGTTTCCCTTTGTGTATGCCTGCTGTTTCTCGAAATACTGCTCAGACAGGTTTATAAGCCGGTTGAGCCGTTGCAGTTGGGTGAGATCGCAAACTGGTTCTCACCAGAAACGGTATACACACCTCCGTTGAACGCCATGGGCTTTCGTGAAGAAGACTTGAACGATGAAATTTTCTCTGACGGGTGGGTAAGGATTCTGTTCCTGGGCGACTCTTTTACCTTTGGGCAGGGGGTTGCAAACGGCGCCAATCTTTTCAGCGACCTTATTGAAAAGCGGCTCAACAAAGAACTCGGAGGAAAATATCATATTTACAATGCGGGCAGAATGGGAACAGAAGCGGATGAATGGATTGGTTACCTTAAAACATTATATTCTACTTACCGGCCACATTATGTCTTTGCAATTTTTTCCCTGCGTGATGGTGCACCGCTGTGCACATCGTTGCGTTGCCATAAAGAAGTTATCAGCCGCATCAAGAGCAAATATGCTGCGAACCTCTTCTATAAATACTTTTACCTTGGCAAGTTTATCGGCAATAAGCTCATAAGCTGGGAGTTCACCACGTGGTATAACAACCGCCTTATTACCGCTTATCTTGGGTCAGAGGGAAAAACTGTCGTATGGCAAAATCAACAGCAATTTTTGCGTGAAATGCAGACGTTTTGCCATCAAAACAGCCTTGAACTGCATCTGATCATTTTTCCGCTCCTGTTCAGGTTAGATAGGAACTATCCTTTTCATAAGGTAGAAGGGGAGATAATCCGCTTTGCAAAACAGGCAGATATGCCCGTTTGCTCGCTTACACAAGGGTTCATAGGGCAAGTGGACAATACCCTCTGGATATCAGCCAATGACCAGCACCCAAATGAGAAGGGCCACCGGATTGCTGCTGATACCCTCTATCCGTATATAAAGGATGTTGTTACTGGTGCTGATTGATTGACGAATTATATTTATTATTATTTAATAATAAATGATAAAGCGTCACTTTAGGATTATTTCGATGGAGTGATTTTTTTCGATCAGATTGTGGGTTATTGATGTGCGCTTTTTTGAGGCATACCTTGTTTCAATCTCTCCTTGGTGTCCCACTGAAATAGGGTAGGTTTCAATAGTCATCAAACCGACGCATGATATATATGCATAGGTCTTTTTGGGGTCGCTGCTTCTTTCTTTAATTTGCTTATATTGGGTGTCATTAAATTACACATGAAGATGTGCTCCCTTTGGCCCCATGTTTTTCATGATTCGCGACTCGTGATTCACCTCACACATCCATAAATCAACCGTGGCGTAGCAGAAACCGGCCCATGTATTTTCGTGACTTGTGACTCGGGATTCGTGAATCGTGATTTACCTCCTCCGACCATAAATCAAACGTGGTATAGCTGACTCAGGTCCGTGGAATGTGCTCACCCCGTTCAGGTCTATGTCTTCCAGCTTGTAGTAATAGGTCTTTCTGTTCTTTACCTTAGTATCAATAAACTCATACGATGCACCCTGTGTGGATGAGCCTTGGGCGGGGATTAGAGATGAATTTGTTTTGATGTAGCTACCAATCTCTGTTTCTGAGCGGTAGATGTTGAAGCCTGCGCTATCCATTTCTGATGCGGTTGACCATTGCACGACCACCTTTCCATTTGATGGTATTGCTATAAAAAAAGAAAGGTTAACCAATGTAGGATCACAAACCACCTCCCAGCTTCCCGTATGAGTACCTGAACCACCCGGGTGCCACCAGTACTGGTTCCACGATCCGTTAAGGCAGACCCTTCGGCTATCTTCTGCTATGACGACGTATGCCCCGGGATAGGGCGCATACATCACAGTACAGGCAAAATAATAGCACAGCAGCCGATTGTCCCAGCGCGGTGAGCTGTCGCAATTACAAGCAAAATCATCTGAGTCTACTGAACAGTCAATGGGCTGATCCCACTGAATACCACTGAAGGACTCCATGGCCGCCTGCTGCGTCTTTTCTGTCTCAGTAGTTACAACCGAACCATTAAAATCTCCCCACCATCTAATTGCGCAATTCTGGGAAGCATTGGAAGCACTGAAGGCAACAAAAATAAAGAAAATTATAAAAAATAACTGTTTCATTTCTTTATTACTCAGCTTAAATCATGCTGCCTATTTAAAACTATAAATTAACCTCGGTGTCGCACTCACCGGGCCGGATTTTTTTTCGTAACCCGTGACACGGGGTTCGTGAATCGTGATTTACCTTCCCCGACCATAAATCAAACGTGGCATAGCTGACACAGGCCCGTGCTTTTTCGTGATTCGTGAAGCGGGTTTCGGGACTTGCGCTTTATTTGCCGAATCCATAGATAAGACGTGGCGTGGCTGAAATTGGTCCATGTATTTTCGTGACTCGGGATTCGTGACTCGGGATTCGTGAATCGTGATTTACCTTCCCCGACCATAAATCAAACGTGGCATAGCTGACACAGGTCCGTGGAACGTGCTCACCCCGTTCAGGTCCATGTCTTCCAGCTTGTAGTAATACGTCTTTCTGTTCTGCACATTCTTATCAATAAATTCATACGAAGCGCCTTGGGTGGAAGAGCCTTTTGCAGGAATCAGTTCTTTGTTTAATTTACTGTATTCACCATCCTCTGATGCAGCACGATAGACGTTGAAGCCGGCGTTGGCGATTTCTGATTCGGTGGACCATGTAAGGATTATTGTCCGAAGGCGTGGTTCGGCAAGAAAAGATGACAGAGTGATCAGCGTCGGTTTAGTAGCAGATAACTTCTTGATGGTGTTGCGATTTGCAATATACACATTACCTGACGAACCGCACCAGATCGTATTGACAAGCGGGAGCGACAGCCCGCAGTTTATGTAGGCCCACGAAATGCCGTCATAGTGATATACGCCATCCCAGCCGGCAGCATATATATTCTGAGAAGACGTTCCGGAGATGGAGAAAAACATGTTTGCGGTATATTTATATATTGTTGACCATGCATGTCCATCATAGTGCAGAATAATATCCCTGTCTCCCACAACATAGATATCTGCTGCTGAGCTGCCCCAAATCCCCCGCAGCCATTCGGTAGTGGTGCTCTGCTCAGGGGACCAGGTCATGCCGTCGTAATGAACAATAGTCCCGTCCGCGCCGACTGCGTATATATTGTCTCTAGAGCTGCCCCATACATCCAGCAGATGCTGGGTAGTCCCGCTCTGCATTTCTGACCAGCCTGAGCCGTTGTAATGCAGAATTTTTCCCGTCATACCCACGGCAAATATATCCGCGCCGGAGCTTCCCCAAACTCCCTGCAGATCAGCATATGGCAGTCCCTGAACCGCCGACCAGCTGCTCCCGTCATAGTGTAAAATGCCGTTTTCGCCGATGGCATATACATCCCCCGGGGAACTGCCCCATACATCATGGAGCCAAATGGCAGTGCTATTATACACCTCCGTCCATGCCGTGCCATTGTAGTGCAGAATATATCCTTGCGTTGGATTTGTATTGCCTCCAACCGCATAAATATCAGTTTCGGAAAGCCCCCAGATGGCATAGATTGATTGTGCTGTTGTCGCCTCAGGGTACCAGCAGGACTCGCAGGCATCACCAATTCCATTATTATTCATGTCCCTCTGATCAGGGTTATGCACTGCCGGGCAGTTGTCGCAGGCATTGCCGATACCGTCCCTATCTCCATCTGCCTGATCAGCATTGGAAACACCGGGGCAGTTGTCAACGCCGGCACAGACCCCATCTCCGTCCGCATCGTTTTGCGGGTCCTGCGGGCATGCATCGCAGGCATTACCCCTTCCGTCATTGTCTGCATCTGCCTGGTCAGGGTTGGCAGCAGCGGGGCAATTGTCAACACTGGTACAGACGCCATCGCCATCGGGATCATTTTGCGGGTCCTGCGGGCAGACGTCACACGCATCGCCGATACTATCATGGTCAACATCGGACTGATCAGGGTTGTTTACCGCCGGGCAGTTGTCGCAGGCATTACCCCTTCCGTCATTGTCTGCATCTGCCTGATCAGGGTTAGCAACACCGGGGCAGTTGTCAATGCTTGTGCAAACACCATCGCTATCGGGATCATTTTGTGGGTCCTGCGGGCAGACGTCACAGGCATCGCCGATACTATCATGGTCAGCATCGGACTGATCAGGGTTGTGTACCGCCGGGCAGTTGTCAATGTAATCGGGTACGCCGTCATTATCCGTATCAGTCAACACTGAATCACAGTCATCGCCAATGCCGTCTCCATCTGTGTCTGTCTGTAAAGGGTTGTACACATCGGGGCAGTTGTCAGCACAAAAGCCTGCAGTGTCATCGTCCGCAAAACTGTCTCCATCAGAATCAGGCCCTAAAAGCCAGGCACATTCCCGATACATACAGGAACACACACAATAACTATCCCAAGCATACCCGCATTCTGCTGGACATGATATTACACACCGGGGAGGCATCGCAAAAGAATCAGCTATGTTGAATAATATGAGCAACAATACAAGACCTGGTAATGAGCAGACATAACTTATTTTAGTTATTTTTTTTTGGTGAGTAAGCATAATCTGGCCTCATCCTCTTTTAGTATCTTAAGATTGGATTTCTGCAAAAATGGAAAGAAAAATTAAAAAATCTGGAACTCAAGAAATCAGGAAATATTTATTTTACCCTTTGTGAGTTCCTGAGTTCCAAATTCAATCTTCTTTGTTTCTTTTTTAGTCTTTGCGGTTACCATTGGTTCCGGCATGTCCGGGTTAGGGTTATGTTTTGTATTTTTCGTTTCTCGCCTCTTTCGATCTGGAGAGTGGCACGCTGTATTCTATACTGAGAAAAAAGTTTAACATCCTTCACAGGGCAGGCACTGTAGATTTTCCTCATCCAGTTTTTTGATCAAAAACAATTATACTGCTGTCAAATCTCATCCTTTGCCTTATGCTTTTTGCTTAACCCCGTTAGCAAAACTTAAAACCGCCTGCAGGTCTATTGTTTGACCTGAATGCGGTTTTAAGTTTCCTGATTAGAATCAACGGCAGAAATCATTATATTTCCCCTTACACTCTGCCTATTGTTTTTGTTCAATAAAAAAATTGAATAAATATTATTGTTAATTATAAATCTGTGGTTAAGGAGTTGTCAATAATTTAAACAGGAAAATATTCAGCTTTTATTGTATTAACTTTAAGCCTTTTATATTAAAAGGACCTCTGAAAGAATGGGATCACGCCCTCATCATTATTATACTGAAGTCATTTAAAATATCGCCCAGCGTGGATAACAGAAGATAATTTGGGGGATAGAAGACCCGTTGCATATTGCGAACCTTGGGGACTCAGGTGGAAAAGATCTCTGAACAGATCACGATTTGCCAGTGGATCTCCCAGATCGATAAGCGTGATTCCAAGTGCCCTGCACATTTCTCTCAGTCTATTTCGTATCGTCGGATATGTCATGGCAGGGAACTCTCTATTGTGCCACGCTGCGTAGTCAGCAGTAATTGGCAGAAAAATAATGCCGGGATTTTTTAATCCATGATGTCTGCATATTTCGGAAAAAAATATTAATCCCTCAGAGTCAAAAATATAATTATTCATCATTGCCCTGGTAAATTCCTGCTGGTCAATATCAATTTTAATCAATTGATATTTTTCTCGCCAGGATGGCAAGTCTTCTTTTTTAACAAACACCCGTGACCACAGCGTTAATGTCTTGTAATAGAGGCTCCCGCGTACTGACCGCAGCCATGAATAATTCTTTTTATATTTTCCCCACCAGGGCATAAGTCGCAGATATGTCTCTGAAGTGCGAGCACCTAAACCATTGGGGTTGAAATCATCTTTAGAAACAACAAGCATGACATATTCTGGTTTATAGGAGACTTCTTTCAAATAAAATTCAAGCATGGCTGCCGATCCCCGCACTGTTGCTCCGCCGTGACAGAGACTTATGGCTGCAAGGCCCAGATCTTTACTCAATTGTTTTTGATCAATACCGAACTCCAAACCACTGTTGCCCACAAGCCACAACGGAGGCCGTTTTTGTTGCAAACAGGAAACATTGTCTGCCAGGAGTTTTTGCAGTGATTTATCCTGTTCAAGCCTGCCGGTACGCACCATCATTAGCGCTGCCATTTCTGCTGTAAAAACCAGACATAAACAAAGAATAACCGCGCGCGGCATTTTCATGGAACAGCGCATAGTATTAAAATTGAAAATAGATAAAAGGTATTTCATTTCCCGACGCTAAAAGTATCATGAAAATTATCATAGACCCATAGATCAGGCCCCTTAACACCCAGGGCCATTCAAGCATTGCGGTGTGATTGTTGTGGAGATACTGGGGTATATCAATCAGTAGAACGAGGGCGATGTAAAAAACGATGCGCCAGAAGTAAAATAGACAATTTTCCCACGAACCCCGGAGCAGTATAATGCCTTGCAGATAGATCAGCGCTTCAGACATGCCGGGGGCACGAAAAAACAGCCATGCGAGCGCAACCAGATTAAATGTTAATAGGATACTGCACAGTTTTATTGCCCGGGCAGCCGGCAGTGTCCGGGATGTATTATCCCCTGCGCCGCCGAATAACAGCCGGTAACCGCACAGATACATGCCATGCAGTGCGCCCCAGGTAACAAAGGTCCAGTTTGCTCCATGCCAGAGCCCGCATAAAACCATAGTAAGCATAAGGTTTCGATACGTTTTAAAAACCCCCTCACGACTTCCCCCTAAAGGAATATAGAGGTAATCACGCAGCCAGGTGGAAAGTGAAATGTGCCACCTGCGCCAGAACTCGCCGATATTTGCAGCAAAATACGGGTGGTTGAAATTTATCATGATTTCAAACCCAAGCAGGCGGCCGACGCCGCGGGCAATATCAGTGTAGCCAGAGAAGTCACAGTAAATCTGAATGGTGTACAGCCATAGCCCGCCGACGAGTTCCGGCCACGGCGCGGTTGCTGCATGGGAAAAGACGCTGTCCACCTCCGGCGATATGGAGTCCGCGATGGCGATTTTCTTGAAAAAACCTATCAGCATTAACAGCAGCCCGGAGGAAACCATGCGCGAATCAACGCTGCGCGGTTTTTGAAACTGCGGCAGCATGCGACCGGCCCGTTCAATAGGGCCGGCAAGCAGCTGCGGGAAAAAACTCATGTAAGCCGCTACTGAAATAAAATCGCGCACTGCTGGAAAGCGCCCTTTATACACGTCGATTGTGTAGCCCATCATTTGAAAGGTATAAAAGGAAATCCCGATCGGAAGAATTATGTGTAATATCGGAAGATAAGGATGAAGTCCGAGGTGAGACAGGGCGGGTGCAAGGGACTCTATAAAGAAATTGTAATATTTAAAAACGCCCAGTACTGCAAGGTTTCCGGTAATGTTTATACAGAGATAAGTGCGCCTTTGAGGTGTTTCTGAATGTAGGGCTAATGCTGAAAAATAATTTAGTAATGTCAAAAAAAACAACAGTCCGCAGAACCGCCAATCCCACCAACCGTAGAAAAAATAGCTGGCAAGAATGAGCAGCACATTCTGCGCACGGTATGAAAAACAATAGTATACCGTTAGTATCGCAAGCAGAAATAGAGCAAATTCTAAGCTATTATAGAGCAATTAGATAACTCACCAGGATTGTGTTAATAACTGCGACGTCTATTTTTATTGAGCTCGGTCACTGACCACCATCAGTCTGCTCAAGGAGTTTCAAGTCAACAATTTTATTGAAAAACAACCTGGCTTTTAGTGCTATACCCTCCAGTGTCAGCCTGATTAGATAAAATCAATGCTTTTCCTTTTCTGAATCTCCCTTGAGTTTTTCCAAATCAGAAAGCGAGATATTAATAGCAAATTCATCCAGGGGATTTTTAGGGTCTGCCTCCTTCTCCAGAACCTTTGCTGCCCCCTCAAACCCGTTGAGAAGGCGTGAATATCTTTCTGCTTTCGCCTCTGGATTGAAGACAAAAACTCTAATGTCACCGAAGGCTATTGTTTCTGAATTGAATGAATGGATATTTTTGCAGGATGAAACCAGGAATACCCTGCCTCTTTCAGTATCCTTCAGCAAATCAGGGACGCTCGAGTGCAGGAAAATATCTCGGGTAAATGTTGCTTGTTCAACGGCTGCTCGCTCATCACAGCTCATATAGGGAGACAGATGATGCCGGGAATAGAACTCCATGCTGACAACTCTATCATTCTTTCGGACCTGCTTTGATATATATGCAAAAACTTTACTGAAAGGTAAAAGATCTCCTTTCTCAAGCCGTTTATCAATTTCAGGAAGCCACGCAAGAAAAAATCCTAAACAAACCAAGGAAAGAACTAATTTGTATAATCGTCCCCCAAACAATGACGCTATTGTATCAATACCGATAGAGCTGAATATAAGTATTCCAGGTAAAACAAAGATAAAAAAACGGCCAAAATCCTTAAAGTTAAAGGAATACCCTAGAATAGATGCTGAAATAATGGGCAAAATAATCCACAAAGAGAGCCATAAGCACTTATATCGCTCCCAGCGAAAGGTTCGTATTACTCCAATCAGCATTAAACAAAGCATTATCCAGGCAACTGGTTTTGTTGCAAAATATAAGGTAAAGGTATCTGGAACATATGAGATTGAAGAAAATTTCTCAGCTATCCACTCAGTTGAATAGCGCCGTATCTCGCCTAATAGCTGGAAATAAAAAAGTCCCGCACCAATCATGCAAAAGGCCGAAGGAATACCCAAACGTTTAATTCCCAACCAGAGAAGATTATATTTTTCAGCATCATGAATGCTGCGAAGTAATTCTATTAAAATAATTGCCAGCAGCCATAATAAAATGAAGATGCCGTTTAAATTGAACAGCATCAACAAAAGGCAGGATACGGCAAGGCTGATACTATTACCCCAGCCAGGATTATCACGCCAGATTAAAAAAAGCAGCAAGAGCAAAAGTGCACAAAAAGAAAAAACCGCATATACACGGGCAATCGCACTATAAGAGATGAGGTAGGGATTGCCCGTGTA
>Ga0209668_10000972_pt1 | contig 12047 bp, 9 predicted proteins | sample FrelakmetPLP11PL_FD_187150 | JGI IMG/M metagenome (GOLD analysis project Ga0209668, IMG submission 187150) | Freshwater lake sediment microbial communities from the University of Notre Dame, USA, for methane emissions studies - PLP11 PL (SPAdes)... | ecosystem: Environmental > Aquatic >... | reverse complement strand
GAGCTTGAGCGACTGCGCGGTTCGGGCCGCGGCGATTCGGGCGAGCCGGAGGCAGCCGAAGCGGAGCTCCTGCGCGCCATCGAGCGCCTTGAGGCGCTGCAGCGCGAACTGCTCTCGCGCGGCGCGGGCGAGCGCGCGCTGGCGGCTGTGCGCTCACGCTGCGCCTCGGTCTTCGTAAGCCTCGCCGTCAACGCCAACGTGCGCTTGCGCCAGCCGGAGCGCGCGCTGCAATACTTCGAAAAGGCCTGGGCACTGCGTCAGGATGATTTCATGCGCGGCCTGCGGGCCTGCTATCTGGCGCGCGCGCTTCGAACCGCGGAGGCGCGCGCCATGATCGCCCTGTGTCCGCGCTCGCCCTCGACGCTGTACAACCTGGCCTGTGCGCACGCGCTGCTCGGCGAGCGTGCGGTCGCGCTGGATCTGCTGGAGGCGGAGTTCGAGCAGAATCTGCCGACCCGCGGCATGCGTTCGCGGCAGGGCGAGTGGGCGCAGGACGATCCGGATCTGGCGAGCCTGCGCGAAGAACCGCGTTTCCGCGCCCTGCTCGAGCGCTGAAGCGATTCGCCGTACGCGCGCGCTCACTTGCGCAGCCAGCGCTCGAACGGATTGGGACGCGATGCGTCGGTGAACATCGCCGGCGTGGCGAGAATCTGCTCCAGCAGCGCCGGATCGACCTGCATCAGAAGACCTGAGGTCTCGTTGTAGATCCAGCACTCGCGCGAAAGCGTCGGGCGGGCGGCGCGGATCACGAGCGCGGGACCGGAATCGGGCTGCGCGACCATGGTCAGGAACGGCGGCTCCAGGCCCAGCTGGGCCAGCCGCTGGCGCGAGGCGAAGGCGAGCGCCTTGGCGCGGATCCAGATCCCGCCGTAGCCTCCCGCGCGCCACTCGATCGCCGGCATCGCGCGTCCTTCCTCCGCGAGCACCCAGTCCAGCCGCGCGGGATCCTCGGCGCGGGGGCTGGAGCGTACTTCAAACGAGGGGCCTTCGGTGTAATCGAAGAAATAGCGCTGAAAGTATCGAAACGAATTGTCGAAGCAGCCGGCGCCCAGACGAGCATCGAGCAGCGGCGGCAGTGCTGGGCCCGCACTCTTTGCAAGCTGAGCCAGATCCGTGTCGATGTCGAGCACACGCTCGGGGGCGCCTGAGACGCGTGCCAGCGCATGGCCGCCCGGCGGGCCGTCGAATCGTCTCAGGAGCTCCACGCTCACCAGCACGTGCCGGTCCTCGCGTTCCAGCAGCCTGGAACCCTGCAGTTCAAGCTTCCACACCGGGTCTGCGGCGGCCGGGAACGGCACCGGGGTCCCGCGCGTCTCCAGCGCGGCGCGCAGGAGTTCCTGCACGGCGCTCTCCTCCGCAAAGGCCCCCTGGGCATCGAGGCAGCGCCATTGGCCCTTGCTGCGCACATAGCGCCAGCTCGCATCCGGCCCGGCGCTGATCGTGAAACCGGCCACCTGCTCGGCGGGCTTGGCGGCAAGCAGCGTCTGGGCCGCGACTGCGGGTCGAGCCTCGCGCGAGGGCAGCCAGCGCAGCAGCGCGGCGCACACTGCCAGCAGTGCAATCAACCCCGCGACATGCTTCATGCGCGCCACCTGCGCCACAGGAACAGCGCCGCGCCCAGCACGGCCAGCGGTGCCGCGAGCGTCAGCCAGCGCCAGCGCACGCGCTCGGCCGGCGGCACATGCACCAGACCCGGCGCGCGGGCACGCTCGGTCAGCAGCGCGCACAGGTCTTTCGGCAGCGTGGCGCGCGCGCACAGCTCGACGAGCGCGTTGGCATTGTCGGTCTGCGGACGATGAAGCTCTTCATCCGACCACTGGCGCCAGGCTCCCAGCGCGATGAAACCGGCCCTGGAGCTGCCCTCTCGCGGAGTGAAGCGCCAACCGAGCAACTGCGCGCCGGTCGGTCCATCGGAAGGGCACTGCAGCCAGGCCGGGTTGAGCTCGCCGCCGCTCCAATCGTGCGTCCAGCTGCGCTCGGAGGAGCGCAGCAGCACCTCGGGCTGCCAGCCGCTCTGCACGCAGCGGGCCTCGTCGAGCCGCAGCGGGCTCGCCTGGGGCATCGACATGGCACCCACGCTCTCCAGTCCGGACTGCGCCAGACCTGCACCGGTCAGACGGGGAAACCACGGGTTGGAAAGCAGGGCGCGTTCCGTGCTGCGCCTGCTGCCCGGGCCCGCCGCGGTGTTCACGGTGGTGACCTCCGCACTGGCGCACTGCTCGTCGAAGAGCAGAGTGCGCTGCCACTCGAGACCGAGCGACTGAAAAAAACCCTGCTCCAGATCGAGGAACTGCGGCTGGGGCCACCAGCCGCTGGCGCGCGGGTCCTCGCCGCGCGCTCGGCTCATCGCCACGAAGTGCTGGGCCGCGACCAGAGCGGGAATGCCGCGCTCCAGCGCGCGGGCGAAGGCCGCCTGCGCCGCCTGCGAGGGCCGCTGCGGCTGCAGCAGCAACAGCATTTCCGCCGCCGGATCCTGCGCAAACTCCGCCTCCGAAAGCGGCAGCACCATGAAGCCCTGCGCGCGCAGCAGCTCGCGCGCCGCAAGGCAGGGATCGCCTCCGCCGGGCGCGAACAGTCCGCGATCCTGATACTGCAGCTGCGCCTCGGCGGGAGACAGCCGCAGGCTGGGCGAATGGAATGCAATTCGCACGGGCGCCTCTCGCAGCAGCCGTTCCAGCGCAAAGCCGAGCCGGAAGCGGGCGCCGATGAGCTCGCTCTCGCGGTGGAAGTGCAGCGTCTCGCTGCGCGCGCCCTGCGTCAGCGTCAGCGTGGCGACGAACTCCTGCGCGCGCTGGCTGTCCTCATCGGCTTCCCGCACCCAGACGCTGGGAACGGCCTGTTGCTGCAGTATTCGGCGCTGTTCGGCATCGAGCGCGGGATAGCGCTCGATCCGCAGCGCACCCCCGGCCAGTTCGACGAGATCGCGCTCGAAATCCGCGAGCGGTCCGCGCCAGGCCACGGGCAGCCGCTCGCGCTCCGAGATCGACCAGCGCCACTGCACAGGCTCGCGCTGCGCCAGAGTTTCGACCCGTGTGGTCAGCGCCGCGGGCAGTTCGGGGCCCTGCGCGGGCAGCGCCAGCAGTGCCAGCAGTGCCAGCAGGCCCAATGCCAGCGCCAGCGCCAAGGACCGTCTCCCGACAGGCGGGCCGCGCCGGATCGCGCCGGCGCGCTGCGGTCCACGCAGCCGCAGCAGTGCCACCAGCCCCAGGCCCAGAGGAATCAGGAACACGACCAGCGCGCGCATCCAGAAGCGGGAGCGGCTCGACAGCTCCGGCAGCGGCACAGCCGGGCGCGAGGCGAGGCGTGCGGCGTCCGCGCGCGCAGGATCCGCGCCGCGTGCTTCCAGCACGCGCACCAGCGCGCGGTGGGCGAGCGTCTCCTCGCTCCAGTGCGCGTCGGACAGCGGCAGCGGACTTGCGCTCAGCACCGCGCGGCCGCCCTCTCCGGCGGCCGGTTCCGCCAGCATCAGGCGGGCCAGGCGCTGTTCATCGCTGGCGAGCGTGTGCATGCGCCAGGCCGGATCGTTGAGCGGCTGCAGCTGCGCACAGGGGCCGAAGAACAGCGTGCCGTTGGGCTGCGCGCCGAAGGGCTGGAAATCCTGCGCCTGCGCGATCGAACGCGCGGCGCTGCGGCTGGCATCGCCGAGGATCTGCGCGCCGGCCACGGAGAACAGCAGCTCATCGGCGGCGGTGGGAGCGGGCGCACCGCTTGCGCACAGCAACAGCTCGCCGCCGCGCGCGAGGAAGTGCTCCAGCGCCGCTGCCTGCGGCGCTCCATCCCGCTCGGCGACGATCCACACTAGCCAGTCGATCTCCGCGGGAACGCTCTCGAGCGGCGCATTGCCCAGCAGGAACAGCTCAGCGCGCTGCGCGAGCTCCGTCTCGAGCTTGGCATACCCTTGCGCGGGCAGTCGCAGTCCGATGCGCGGGCGGCGTGGCGCTCGCAGCTGATCCAATCCGCCAGCGACGAGCGCCGCCAGCTGCGGCGCTTCGAGGGGACCCAGCCGCGCCAGCGTCCAGGCACCGTGGGTCGGGCTGACGATGCGCAGGCTCGACCAAAGGTTGATCTCGCTCCAGCCGTCGCGTTCGATCGTGCGCAGGCGCAGCGGAGCGAGCCCCAGACGCGCCGCATGGGCCGCCTGAGCCGCGTCGTTGCCCGGATCGATGCGCTGCACGCGGATCCCGCTGAGGGACTCCAGGCGCTCGATCGCCAGCGGAATCGCGCGCCGCTCGCCGTGGAACTCGCCGGCCGGCGAGGCGTACCACTGGATCGTGATCGGCTCGTTCAGGCGTTCGAGGCTGGCGCGGAGCTCGCTTTCGCCGGAAAGGCGCGGGGCTCCCGGCAGCAGGGCCAGCGCCAGGCTCAGCGTGCACAGGCCCAGCAGCAGCAGCGCCGCGAGGATCCAGCGCTCGCCCGCCTTCACGCCCGATTCCTCGCCGCTCCGCGCTGCGCGCCCCACAGGAACAGCAGCGTCACCAGCAGCAATCGCAGCACGGGCAGCAGCGTGCTGATCCAGTCGAAGCTCGGCGCGTAGACCAGCTCCTGATACGCACCCAGCAGCGCGACGCGCTCGCCGAGCAGGCTGCCGAGCCCCGAGCCGGGCAGCAAACCGTCGAGGATCGCCATCACGCGCGCATCGCCCAGCGCCAGCAGGACAAAGGCGGTGAAGGCAGCACTCACGAAGGCGCTGAGCGCCTCGGCGTGCAGCGTGGAGAAGAAGCCCGCGATGGCGAGCAGCGCCGCACCCAGCGCCAGCGCGCCGAGATAGCCGCGCGCGATCGCCAGCAGCGGCGGATCGCCGAGCTGGCACAACAGAATCACCAGGGGCAGCGTTCCGACCAGCACCAGCGTGTACAGACCCAGCAGCGCCAGATACTTGCCCAGCACGATCGCGCCCGTGCGCACCGGCAGCGTCAGCCAAAGCTCGGCCGTGCGCTGGCGCAGGTCTTCCGACCAGAGCCGCATGCCCAGCGCCGGCGCGAGCACCACCAGCACCATCGGCAGCGTCTCGAACAGCGCGCGCAGCTCCAGTCTGCCCGCGAGGAAGAACTCATTCAGTGCCGTGGCATTGAGCGCAAGGACCGCCAGCGCGATCGTCAGCCAGGCCAGCGCGGAGTCGAAGGCCGCGTTCCACTCGCGCGCGCAGACTGCCCAGGCCGTCTGGACGAAGGGAAGGCGCTTGTGTTCAGCCAAGGCGCGTGCTCCCTCCGGCGCGCTCGATCACGCGCACGATGTGCTGTTCCAGATTGATACCCTCTGCGCGGGCGCGCTGTTCCAGCGTCGCGGTCGGCTCATCGAGCAGCAGCCGGCCCTGATGCAGCAGCAGCACGCGGCTCGAGATCGCGGCGACTTCCGCGAGAATGTGGCTCGAGAACAGGATTGCGCGGCCGGGCGAGATTCCGTGCAGGAATTCGCGCAGCGCCAGCACCTGCAGCGGATCGAGTCCGTGAGTGGGTTCGTCCAGCAGCAGCACGGCCGGATCGCCCAGCAGCGCGCCCGCCAGTCCAATGCGCTGACGATAGCCCTTGGAACACTCGCGCACGCGCTTTTGCAGCACGGCCGCAAGTCCCAGCTGCTCCGCGGCAAGGCCGAGGCGCTGCTCACGCTCCTCACGGTTCAGTCCGCGCATGTGCGCGAGGAACTCCAGACACTCGCGCACGCGCATGCCCTCGAAGAGCGGATTGTGCTCGGGCAGATAGCCCAGTCGGGCGCGCGCGCCGAGCGGATCCCGCACGGTGTCGATGCCCGCGATCTCGATGCGACCGGCATCCGGCTCCAGGTAGGTGCTCAGCATGCGCAGCAGCGTCGACTTGCCGGCACCGTTGGGCCCGAGGAAGCCGACGATCTCCCCGGGCTGGATGGTGAAGCTGACACCGGCGACGGCGTGCGTCCCCGCGTAGCTCTTGTGAACACCTTCGACCCGGATCATGACCGCAGCAGTCTAGGAAGCGGCGCGTGCGGTTTCATTCACTCCCGCAGGGACTCAGCCCTGCGCCATCCCGGGGGGACAGGCCAGGTGGCGCTCGGACGAGAGTGGCACGAGCGGGGGGGGCTGTGTGCGGCAGGCAGCGTCCCCCTGCTGTGCGAACAGCGCACAGCGCGGGTGGAACGCGCAGCCGCCCGGGGGGGCAAGCGGGGAGGGCGGATCGCCGCGCAGGACGGTGCGCTCCTGAGCTCGGGCGCGCACCGGATCGACCGGCGGGATCGCGCTCAGCAGAGCGCGCGTGTAGGGATGGCGCGGCGTGCGGAAGACCTGCGCGGTGGGGCCTGATTCCACGATGCGGCCGAGGTACATCACGGCCACCGACTCGCACAGCGTGCGCACGACCCCCAGATCGTGCGAGATGAAGAGGTAACCGAGATGGAAGCGTTGGCGCAGATCCGCCAGCAGGTTGACGATCTGCGCGGCGATCGACACATCCAGCGCGCTGACCGGCTCGTCGAGCAGCAGGTATTCCGGTTCGAGAATCAGCGCGCGTGCGATGCCGATGCGCTGGCGCTGACCGCCGGAGAACTCATGCGGCAGCCGCAGTGCCTGCTCGGCGGAAAGGCCGACGGCCTCGATCCACTCGAGCGCGCGCAGGCGGCGCTCGCGCGCCGTTCCGATGCCGTGGATGCGCAGCGGTTCCTCGACCAGATCGAGGACGCGCATGCGCGGATCGAGCGAGGAATACGGATCCTGAAACACCATCTGCAGCTTGCGCCGCAGCGGCAGCAGCGCGCGCCCATGCTTGGCGCGCCACTCGGTGCCGTCGAGGCGGATCGAGCCGGAATCGGCTTCTTCCAGACGCGCCACGCAGCGTGCCGTGGTCGACTTGCCGCAGCCGGACTCGCCGACCAGCGCCAGGGCGCCACCCGGCGGCAGTTCGAAGGAGACGCCATCGACCGCGCGCACGCGCTGTCCGTGCCGCGTGGCGAAGCTCTTGACGAGCTGCCGGACGCTGAGGCCTTCGTTCACGCGCTGCCCTCCGGGTGGTGGCAGGCGGCGCGCGGGTTGGGCGCAAAGCGCGGGGCTTCGCGACGGCAGAGCTCGCTCGCGCGCTCGCAGCGCGGTGCGAACGCGCAGCCGCGGATCGGCTGCGCGAGATCGGGCGGCTGCCCCGGAATCGTGGCGAGACGGGCCGGTGCTCCGGCGGCCGGCTCGGAGTGGGCATCGCCCTCGATGCGCGCATCAGGCACGCTGCGCAGCAGCGCGCGCGTGTAGGGGTGCGCGGGTGCCGCGAGCACCTCTTCGGCGCTGCCGCGCTCCAGCGCCTGACCGGCGTACATCACCTGCACACGATCGGCGACGCGCGCCACGACGCCGAGCGAGTGGGTCACCAGCACGATGGCAAGCCCGCGCCGCGCGCACAGCTCGCGGAACAGCTCGAGAATCTGCGCCTGCACCGTGACATCCAGTGCGGTGGTGGGCTCGTCGGCGAACAGCAGGCGCGGAGAGGCGATCAGCGCCATGGCGATCATCACGCGCTGGCGCATGCCGCCGGAGAGCTCGTGCGGATAGGCGCGCAGGCGCTCTTCGGGTGAGGGAATTCCGACCTCGGCCAGCGCGGCAATGCAGCGTGCCCGGACCTGAACACGGGTCAGGCGCTCGTGCACCTCCAGCACCTCGGAGAGCTGGCGCCCGATGGTCAGCTGGGGGTGCAGCGCGCTCAGCGGATCCTGAAACACCATCGCGAGCTCGCGGCCGCACAGTGCGCGGCGTTGGGCACGGCTCAGGCTCGAGAGCTCCTGGCCCTGCCAGTGCATGCGGCGCGCGCGCACGCTGGCCGAATCGGGCAGCAGGTCCATGATCGCCAGCTGGGCCACGGACTTGCCGCTGCCCGACTCGCCGACGATCGCGAGGATCTCACCCGCGCCCACGCACAGATCGAGACCCCGCACCGCCTGCACGCGGCCGCGCGGTGTGCGGAATTCGACTTCGAGGCCTTCGACCTCCAGCAGTGTCCGGCGCTCGGCGCTCATTCCTTGTTCACCATGCGCGGATCGAGCGCGTCGCGGATGCTGTCACCGATCACATTCATCGCCAGCAGCGTCAGCGCGATGCACAGCGAGGGCACGAGGATCAGCCAGACATCCAGCGAGAGCGGTGTCAGGGCTTCGGCGCCCTCGGCGGCGAGCAGGCCCCAGCTGACGCGCGGCGGCTCGACGCCCAGGCCCAGGAAGGACAGGAAGGCCTCGAAGAGCATCACCGAGGGCACGGTGAGGCACAGGTACACCAGCACCACCGGCAGCGTGTTGGGCACGATGTGCGTCAGCAGGATGCGCGTGTCCGACGCACCCAGGCTGCGCGCGGCGGTGACGAACTCGCGTGTGCGCAGGCTCAATACCTGCGCGCGCACGATGCGCGCCATCGTCAGCCAGTAGAAGCAGCCCAGCACGATGAAGAACACGCTCTCGCGATCCAGGCCAAGCCCTGCTTCCAGCTCGCTGCGATACTCAGCGACGATCGTCACCAGAAAGATCACCAGGAACACGAAGGGCAGCGAATAGAGCAGATCGACGAAGCGCATCATCAGGTTGTCGAGCCGTCCGCCGACGAAGCCTGCGACCGCACCCCAGCCCACGCCGATCAGAAGGCTCGTCAGCGCCGCGAGCAGCGCCGCGCTGAGCGATGTGCGGCTGCCGAACACGGTGCGCGCGAGCAGGTCGCGACCCTTGGAGTCCGTGCCGAGCAGCGGGGCGAGCTGACGCTTTCCGAACAGCTCGATGCGCAGCTCGTGCAAGGCCTGATCGACGCGGCCGTACTGCCAGTGCTCGCCGGTGTACTGCTCGTTCCACAGGCCGCGCCAGTCTGCGCTCCAGGGTGCGACGGGCGCGCTTGCACCGCGCGCGAGATCGAGGCTGATGGGGGAAGCCAGCGGCAGGAGCGGGGCCAGCAGCGCCAGCAGCGCCAGCACGCTCAGGCCCAGCAGTGCGATGCGCGCGGGAATGTCGCGCCAGATGCGCCGACGCGCCATCGCGAAGAGGCTTGTGCCCTGCGCGCGCGCGGCGCGGGCGAGGAGCTCCGCCTCATCGGTCTGCGAGGGCCGCGGCCAGCGCCAGAGGGAGCGGGTGCTCACGCGGACTCCTCCAGTCGGATGCGCGGGTCGATCGCGGCGCTGGCGAGGTCGACCAGCAGATTGAAGGCGTAGACGAGCGTCGTGTAGACGATCGTGACGCCCATGGCGAGCGTGTAGTCGCGGTTGAGCGCGCTGTTGACGAAGTGCGTGCCCGTGCCGGGAATCGCGAAGATGCGCTCGATCACGAGGCTGCCGGTGAGGATGCCTGCGGCCGCCGGACCCAGCCAGGCGAGCAGCGGCAGGAGCGCGCCGCGCAGCACATGGCGCCGGATCACGAGGCTCTCCGGCAGGCCTTTGGCGCGGGCCGTGCGCACATGGTCGAGCGCGATCGTCTCCAGCACGCCGGCGCGCGTCAGGCGAGCCGCATAGGCCGCGAAGGGAGCCGCGAGCGCCAGCGTGGGCAGCACCCAGTGCCGCCAGGTGCCGTAGCCCGCCACCGGCAGCAGCGGATGGCGCAGGCTGAAGAGATACAGCAGCACGCTGCCGAGCACGAAACCGGGCACCGCGATGCCGAGGCTGGTCGAGACGCGCAGCAGGGCATCGAAGCCTCCACCGCGTGCGAGCGCGCTGGCGATGCCCGCCGGCACGCCGATCAGCAGCGCCAGGCACAAGGCCAGCGCACCGAGTTGCATCGAGATCGGCAGCGACTGCGCGAGGATGTCATTGACGCTGAAATCGCGGTAGCGGAACGAAGGGCCGAGATCGCCGGTCAGGACGCCTCCCAGCGGGCGCGTGCCGTCGCCGCCCAGCCACTGCGGCCCGTGCTCATCGAGGTTGAGGGGGCCTGTGTACTGCAGGTACTGCTTCCACAGCGGCCAGTCGAGGTGGTAGCGCGCGCGCAGGTTCTTCTCGATCGCCGGCGGCAGCGGCCGCTCGCCGTCGAAGGGGCCGCCGCGCACGCCGCGCATCAGCGCGAAGGCCACCGTGATCACGGCGAGCAGCGTCAGGAAGAACCACAGCAGTCGGCGCAGCAGGAAGCGCTTCATCGGCGGCCTCCGCCCTGATCCTTCCAGTGCCAGAACTGCGGGAAATGCTCATCCAGCGCATTCTCGTGGAAACCGCCGAGCTGCGGCGAGACCAGGTTCTTCGTGACGAAGAACCAGATCGGCGCGATGGGCGCCTCGTCCATCAGGATCGTCTCGGCCTCGCGCAGAAGCGCGCTGCGTTCGGGTTCCAGCGCACGGCGCGCGCGGTCGATGCACTCGTCGTAGCGCGCGTGCTTCCAGCCCGTGCGGTTGTTGACGCTGTCGGAGCGGAAGATCTCGAGGAAGCCCAGCGCATCGGGGTGATCGCCCACCCAGGAGGAGCGCGCCACGTCGTAGCGCAGGTTCTTCTGGCTGTCGAGCGCGACGCGCGCCTCCTGGTTGGAGAGCTTGGCGGAAAACCCCAGCTCGCGTCTCCAGCCGTCCGCGATCACTTCGGCGACATCCTTGTTGATCGTCTGCGTCGCAAACAGGATCTCCAGCGCAGGCAGGCTGAGGCCGCTCTCGGCCAGCAGCGCACGGGCCGCGGCGCGATTGTCTTCCGCCGCGGCGGCGTGCAAGAGCTCCACCGGAACATGCCCGCGCGCGGCCGGTGGCACGAAGGACCAGGCCGGACTCTCGCCCGCGGCGAGGATCTTCTCGCAGATCACGGCGCGGTCGATGCACAGTGCCAGCGCGCGGCGCACGCGCTTGTCGTCGAGCGGCGGCCGCGTGGTGTTGAAGCGGTAAAAACCCACGCCGAGGTAGGGCGCGGGCTGAAAGTCCGCGCGTCCTTTGAGCTTTGCCAGCGCGTGCGTCGGCAGGTTGTCGCACCAGACGCTCGCGCCCGTGAGGTAGAGGTTGAGCATCGTGTTGAGATGCTCGACCGCGAGCACGTCGACGGTCTCGAACGCGATGCGGGAACGGTCCCAGTAGTTCGGGTTCTTCTTCAGGCGCACGCGGTCCTGGATGCGCCGCTGTGCGAGCACATAGGGTCCGCTGGTGACGAGATTCTCCGGCTTGAGCCACTCCACGCGCCAGCTGTCGGGATGCAGCTTCTGCATGCGCTCGATCGTGCCGCGGTGCACAGGCATCAGCGGCACGCTGCCGAGGATGTCGAGGAAGAAGGGCGTCGGAGCCTCCAGCTCGATCTCCAGCTCGCGTTCGGAGAGCGCGCGGATGCCCACCGTCTCGAAGGCATGCCGCGGATTGCCCTGCGCGTCGGTCTCGCTGGTGTAGCGCTGACCGCCGCGCACATACCACAGCTGATAGGCGTACTCGGCGGCGGTGCGCGGCGAGAGCAGGCGCTCGAAGCTGTACACGAAGTCCTGTGCCGTGATGCGCTCGCCGTTCGACCAGCGCGCATCGGCGCGCAGCACGAAGCGGTAGACCAGTCCGTCGGGACGGATCGTCCATGATTCGGCGATGCCCGGCAGGGGCTCGAGCGTCCGGGGATGCTTGATCACCAGGCCCTCATGCAGGAAGCGCGCCAGCTTGCCTTCGGGCACGCCGGTGATCGCCGCGGGGTCGAGGCTGGCGACCTCGCCGGCGTTGGTGAAGGCGAGCTCCGCCTCGCCCTCGAGTCCGCCCGCGCAGCCGCCCAGCAGAGCGAGGCAGGCTGCGGCCGGCAGCATGGCAAGCAATCCGGCGGCAGCCGGTGGGCGCGGGGCGGGGCAGAGTCGGGTCACCGCGGGCGAGAATAGAGGCCTGCGGCGGCCGCTTCCATGCCCGTATGCACTTGCCTCGCGATCCGCCAGTCGCCAAAGTGCCACGGTGCTCAGGATCGGCGGTTATTCCGCAGGTCGGGTGAGCTAGTCCTTGCTCCTGCCATGCGCCCGTCGTACCGGCTCCATCTGCTCGTCCTTGCGCTGTCGCTGCTCGCGGCCTGCGGGGATACGCAATCGCCGCAACAGCAGCACCCGCAACAGCAGCACAGCCCCGCTCCGCCCCCGCAGGCCACCGCTCCCGCATCTGTTCCCGCATCCGCTTCTGCTTCTGTTTCCGCTTCTGGGGCCGGCGGGCGCGC
>Ga0209668_10000971_pt1 | contig 12051 bp, 8 predicted proteins | sample FrelakmetPLP11PL_FD_187150 | JGI IMG/M metagenome (GOLD analysis project Ga0209668, IMG submission 187150) | Freshwater lake sediment microbial communities from the University of Notre Dame, USA, for methane emissions studies - PLP11 PL (SPAdes)... | ecosystem: Environmental > Aquatic >... | reverse complement strand
GGGAGCAGGGAGCAGGGAGCAGGGGGCAGGGAGCAGGGGGCAGGGAGCAGGGAGCAGGGGGCAGGGAGCAGGGAGCAGGGAGCAGGGGGAAAATAAATTACTATGTATTACCAATTACCAATTACCTGTTCCCTAATGATGATGTTCATAGCGACTAAAACCTGGACCATAAGTAGCTAAAAGATTTTGTGGGGAAAGGGCTATTTCCGGTTGACCGGAACAGACAAGAGTTTGATTGAGACAGATGACGCGATCGCAATGACGGCTTACCATATCAATATCGTGGGAAACTTGCAACACCGTCCAATTCTCTTCTCGTTTCAATTCATTTAACAAAGCATAAAAATCCGTTGTTCCTTGGACATCTACCCCTGCAAAAGCTTCATCCAATACTAACAATTTTCGCCGTGTTACCAAACAATAAGCCAATAATACCCGTTTGAGTTGACCACCGCTCAGAGTCCCAATAGCCTGATTTCGCAAGCGATAAGCATCAGTCCGGTGTAAAGCTGTGGTAACTGCTGCTGATATTTCCCGTTTTTCTTGCCAAAATTTCGAGAAAAATGAATGTTTTTTATTCCCTATTCCTAAAGCTACCAATTCACTAACTGAAATGGGAAAACTGCGATCAAAAATAAAGTTTTGTGGCATATATCCCAACTGATTCCGCAAATTTCCTAGTCTAGAAATTGGGCGACCAAAAACTTCAATTGTTCCAGCACTGCGGGGAATTAAATCTAAAATAGCTTTAATTAAGGTACTTTTCCCAGCCCCATTTGGACCAACTATGGCTGTATCTGTTCCTGCTAACAATTCAAAGGAAACATCTCGCACAGCTAGATAGCTGCTTTGGTAGACTGTTAACCCAGAAACTTTTAATATTGGTAATGTAAATTCTGCTTGTTCGTCAGTCATGTAATTTAGGATTTAAGATGCCAATAATTTATAGTGATATAGCAGGAGTCAGAAGTCAGAAAAAAAGAAGGATTGAGGAGTATTGGTAAGAGGTTGTTTGAAAAGTAAAACGGGCGGTTAGAAACCGCTTCTACACAGGCAAAAACCACCTGGGTGGGTTTCCAATCCTTGATTTTTCCTTAGTCCGCGCAGGCGGACTTTGTTTGTGTAGCCGTGTATCCCTGACGGGAGCCGGAGGCATCTTTCCATTCGCTAGGGCTTAAGTTGACACCATTAAGCTTTTGCTTTACCCCTACTCTTCACTTGCATCCAGCGACTAAACTCTCCAAATTAGCTTTCATTGCTTTAAAATAATACTCTGGATTGGTATCACCCGTTTCTAAAGAATCCAAAGTCCGCACAGTTAACCCCAAATCTTGGGAAATGCTGGTGAGTAATTTGTTATCTAACCCTGGTTCGCTAAATAGGGCTTTTACTTGGTATTTTTTGACTGTATTCACCACTTTTTGGACATCTGTTGGGGAAAGTTGCTTTTCAGGAATTTCTACCACTGCTAATTGTTTAATATTATAACGTTTGGCAAGATAGGGAAAGGCATCATGAAAGGTGATAAAGGTGCAGTTTGGTGTTTGTTTAATAGTTTGTTGAAATTCATTATTTAAATTATCTAATTTCTGAACATAAGCCGCTGCATTGGTCTGATAGTTGGCTTTATTGACCGGATCTGCGATAATTAAACCATCTCGAATATTAATAATTTGCTGTTTTGCTAAAACTGGATCTAACCAAACATGAGGATTTCCCAATTGGTGTTCATGATTATGATCATGTTCTCCCGTTGCTGTTTTATCTATGGGGGAAGTTTTATTAATAGCTGGAATACCTTTACTCGCATCAATTTCCATTAATTGAGAATTTCCGGCATTTTTAATTGTATCTGCTAAAAACTCCTCTAAGCCTAAACCATTTTTGACTAATACCTTGGCTGTAGCGATCGCTTTTACATTTGCTGGTGTCCCTTGATATTCGTGTATTTCTGTGCCAGGCTTAACTAAAATTTCTACATCTGCTACATCTCCGGCTACTGCTTTAGTAAACAAATAAACTGGTAAAAATGTGGTAACTACTTTAGTTTTTGGTGATTTTGGGACTGGGGTTGGTTCTGTTTTTACAACCTCGCCACTGTTAGGATTATTACATCCATAAACTACTGACAATATTATTAAGGTAATCAGAGGTAAGAAACTTCTGGTTTTTCTATCTATTTTGATTTCTCTAAGACTTTTCATGGTTTGAGGTTGACAATAAAACTTCATTGGGATTATATCTCATAATGAGATCCATTCTCATATAAATTATCAGAAAAATGCTACTGTATCAAGCGTTACAGAATATTTGCAAATTTCAGGTAATACTGCTGTATACTGAGAATATTTCCAGTTAATAAGGATTTCTTAACTTTTTATTGTGATCAGCTTAACTTAGGACTGTAGTATATTAAAGATCACTATTAATAGCTGTACTAATTCAAGTGTAGCATTATCAACTTTAAACACGGGTGTGAGGAAAAATGCAAAAATTCTGGACTTATTTAATTGCTAGTTCAACAGTTGTGAGTAGCATATTATGTATGAATGCTGCTGCAAAGGCAGAAGCATTACCAGTACCAGCAACTAATTCAGAACAACAGGTTAATAATAGTCAAGAACAGGCAGTATCTCAAGTTACCTCCGTATCTCAGTTATCCGATGTTCAACCTAATGATTGGGCATTTCAGGCTTTACAATCATTGGTAGAACGCTATGGATGTGTTGCAGGTTATCCCAATGGGACTTTCCGGGGTAATCGGGCGTTATCACGATACGAATTTGCAGCCGGTTTGAATGCTTGTTTAGATCGAGTCAATGAATTAATTGCTACTGCTACCGCTGATTTGACGACAAAACAAGACTTAGCAACAATCCAAAAGTTGCAAGAGGAATTTTCCGCAGAATTAGTCACTCTCCGGGGGCGTGTAGATACAGTAGAAGCTAAAACCGCTGAGTTGGAAGCTAATCAATTTTCTACCACCACTAAGCTACAAGGACAAGTTGTCGCAGTTGTTAGTGATGTACTGACAAATAAACAGGTTGATGGTGCGGATATTTCTGGGAAAAATACCACTTTAGCTTCAAGGGCGCGGGTTGAATTGGTAAGTAGTTTTACGGGGAAAGATACACTTTTTACCAGAATCCAAGCTAATAACATCAGCAGTCCTAGCATTAACACTAATGAGGGCAACTTATTTTTTGCTGGTACTACTGGTAACACCAATGCTTTTATAGATGGGCTATGGTATGCTTTCCCACTGGGCAAAAATACCCAAGTCAAACTAATTGCTAATGCTGGTGCAGCGGACGATGTTACCAGTACAGTCAATCTGTTTGATGGTGATGGTGCTTTTGGGGCTGTGTCTACTTTTGGGACAAGAAACCCGATTTATGGACAACTGGGTGATAAAGGTATAGCCGTTAACCATCAGTTTGGCGATAAAATCGGCTTAAGTTTAGGCTATTTAAGTAGTACAGCTAATAACCCCACTGCTGGCAACGGTCTATTTGATGGGAATTATGGTGCTTTAGCGCAGTTAACTGTCAAGCCAAGCGATCGCATTTCTCTTGGTTTAACTTATATCAATTCCTACAATCAACCATTGCTCACTGGTAGTAATAACGCTACATCTAATATCGTCACTTCAGGTGAAAAATTTTCCAATAATTCCTATGGTGTTCAAGCATCTTTAGGAATTAGCAAGAAGTTTGTCCTCGGTGGTTGGGCTGGTTATACCAATAGTCAAGTTTTGACAGGTACAAAGGGAGAGTTTGACACTTGGAACTATGCTGTTACTCTTGGATTCCCTGATTTGGGTAAAAAAGGTAATTTAGCTGGTGTTATAGTTGGTATGGAACCGAAAGTCACAAGTTCTAGCGCGACTGGTGCTACAGTTGCAAAAGATCCAAATACTTCTTATCACATTGAAGGATTTTACCAGTACAAAGTCAGTGACAATATCACCATTACTCCTGCTGTAATTTGGCTAACAGCCCCAAATCACAATGATAGTAATGCTAATCTAGTGATTGGTGCCTTGAGAACTACTTTTAGTTTCTAGGTTCCAAGTCAGAGTTATTAAGAATAATTCTTAATAGCTTCGATTTTTCATAAAAAACCAGGTGTGAAGAAAAATGCAGAAGTTCTCAACATATTTACTTGCTAGTTCGACTGTTATCAGCGCTGTACTATGGACAAGTTCTGGAGTCTTGGCTGAAGAAATACCAGCAAATAATCAACTCCAGACTGACACTAATTCTCAACAATTAAATATAAATAATCAAGAAGAGGTAATATCTCAAGTTACTTCCGTGTCTCAGTTATCCGATGTTCAACCTAATGATTGGGCATTTCAGGCTTTACAATCATTGGTAGAACGCTATGGATGTGTTGCAGGTTATCCTAACGGGACTTTTCGGGGTAATCGGGCGTTGTCACGATACGAATTTGCAGCCGGGTTAAATGCCTGCTTAGATCGAGTCAATGAATTAATTGCTACTGCTACCGCTGATTTAGTATCAAAGCAAGATTTAGCAACAATCCAAAAGTTGCAAAATGACTTTTCCGCAGAACTAGCAACCTTAAAAGGGCGTGTAGACACTGTAGAAGCCAAAACCGCTGATTTAGAAGCTAATCAATTTTCAACTACCACAAAACTGCAAGGACAGGTTGTTGCGGTTGTTAGTGGTATTGTTTCTGGTGATAAAATTGGCACTAGTAACATTACTGACAAAAATACGACATTAGGCACTAGAACTAGACTGGAGCTTCTCACCAGTTTTACTGGAAAAGACACACTGTTTACTAGGTTAGAAAGCAACAATATTAACAGTTTTGGTAATACTACAGAAGGTAAATTTACAGATGGTAGATTGTCTTTTGCCAGTGGCACACCTAGTAACAATGTTTCCATAGGTGCGCTTTCCTATGGATTCCCCCTTGGTAAAAATACTTATGCCAACATCATAGCCAATGATGGTATAATTCTCGACCTTGACAGCACATTGAATCTATTTGATGGGAATGGTGGGTCTGGTGCTGTGTCCGCATTTGGAACCAGAAATCCCATCTATGCCCAATTGGGTGGTGCAGGACTAGGTGTAAAACAAAAATTCGGTAAAAATTTAACTCTCAGTTTAGGTTACTTAGCTAGTCAGCACAATACCCCTACTCCCGGAAATGGGTTGTTTGATGGTCCCTACGGCGGTCTAGCACAATTAACAGTCAAACCAAGCGATCGCATTTCCCTTGGTTTAACTTACATCAATTCCTATAACAAGTCACTGGCTACAGGTAGTAATAACGCCACGTTTACCAATCTTGCCCCTGGTACAAACTTTTCCAGTAATTCCTACGGTGTGGAAGCATCTTTAGGTATTACAAAGAAGCTTGTTTTAGGTGGTTGGGCTGGATATACCAATAGTCAAGTTTTGACAGGTACAAAGGGAGAAGCGGAAATTTGGAACTATGCTGTTACTCTTGGATTCCCTGATTTGGGTAAAAAAGGTAATTTGGCTGGTGTCATAGTTGGTATGGAACCAAAAGTCACAAGTTCTAGTGTTGCTGGAGTAACAAAAGACCCAAATACCTCTTATCACGTTGAAGGATTTTATCAATACAAGGTCAGCGACAATATCACCATTACTCCTGCTGTAATTTGGCTAACAGCCCCAGACCACAATGATAGCAGTAGCAATTTAGTAATTGGTGCTTTGAGAACTACTTTCAGTTTCTAATCATAGCAATTAGACATCTCCAAAAAGGATGGTAGAGACGTTCCATGTAAGAGTAAGCCTTTCTTTTTGTGGAGTTCTCTTAGATAAATCTCACAAGTCATAGTTCAGATGTTGTTTCTGTTTCCTTGGGGAGAAAGATGTCTGAACTGTGATTTTTTTAATCAGTGTGATTAACGTGATTTTGAGAAGATAACAAAAAGACCAACCCCTCCCACAGGGCTGGTCTATAAAAAACGTTGTTCGAGTTGTCTTCTCAGTAGAGTCAAAACCAAATTGCACGTTCCCAAAATTCAACGGGCAACTTTTCTTAACAAGATTGTAGCAGGCAGTACAATTTTTTCATGAAAATATCTCAAAAAATATCTGTCTTCGGGTGAGTAGCTTTTCTATTTGAGGCAAGAGGCAAGAGGCAACAGGCAAGAGGCAACAGGCAACAGGCAACAGGCAACAGGCAAGAGGAAGTAGGGGAAGTAGGGGAAGTAGGGGAAGTAGGGGAAGTAGGGGGGGGAGAAAGAATTTTCCCAATGACCAATGACTAATGACCAATGACCAGTTGGGGTTTTCCCCAAATAATCGTTTCTTGTTTATAAACCACAAGTCCTGGTTTAGTGCCTTTGGGTTTGTAGACGTGCTTGGGTTGGGTGTAAACTACTGGTACTTGGTCACTTTGACGGGCGCGACTGAAATAACCTGCTAGATTGGCTGTAAATTGTAAATCAGCTTCTTCGGCAACTGTACCCGGTTCTAAGCGTAACAGGACATGACTTCCCGGAATTTCTTGGGCGTGAAACCACAAATCATAGTCTCCAGCGACACGGAATGTCAGTTGATCATTTTGGATATTATTGCGACCGACAAGGACTTCAAAGCCACTGGGACTGCGGTAACGATGAAAATTAGTGCCGGGGGTGTCATTGCTGCTACGGCTGCGATATTCTAGGTCTTCTAGATATTTTTGCCCAATGAGTTCATCCCGGATTTCTTCTAAGGCTTGTAAATCTTCTGGATTTTGGTATTTGTCTATTTGCGAAATTGCCGCTTCTACAAGTTCGAGATAGTCAATTTCTGCTTGGACTGCAAATAGTAAGGGTTCAACGGCAGCACGGGCGCGTTTGAGTTTTTGGTGCTGTTTGTAAAGCTTTTGGGCATTTTGGACGGCGTTTTTATCGGGCAAAAGAGCGATCGCAATTGGCTGTTCGGTTTCAAAATCTGGTAGAATTATTTCCTGCATTCCTGGTTGCCAATGGTGCAGGTTAGCCATTAATAGGTCGGCTTTTTGACGATATTCTTCAGCCTGATCTGATTGTTGCAGGCGATCGCTAAAAGTTTTCGCTTTAGTGCGTAACTTCCCCAAAATATTCAACAACTTCTGACTTAACTGATGACGCAGTTGTCCAAATAACTGTTCATTCAGTTGGTCAGAATAATAACGGTAAAGTAACTCTTGAATATTCTTCGTTGGTGCAATTCCACTCCAACCCATCACCGTATATCCGGTTTCTGTCCAAGCAGGTTGAAATTTACCTGAATCTAAAGCCTGTAACCATTCTTGCCAACGTTGAAATAAATTTTGCCAATCTTGGGGAGTAAGTTCGTCAGTATTCGTATCTGGGATGATATTTGCCGCTAACAGCATCGTGTCTAGCAAAGCCGAACTTAAACCACTATAACTTTTGAGTAACTGGCGTTTAATTCCCCCTGGGACTAAACTTACCCGTTCTTGCCAACGTTCTAGAGATTCGCTTAAATTGGGGACTTTTCCCGTCAATTTCGGTGGTGTTTCGTAATTTTGTCCAGTTCGAATCGGACGAACGCTGGATTGTTGCTGACTAACTTGATGGGCAGCAGTGATAATTTCATTACTCGCATCAGTTAAAATTACATTACTATATTTGCCCATCACTTCCGCATAAACGTGATAAAGGGCAGTTTCTCCCGGACGACGGGCAAATTGTAAATCAATTACCCGTTCCCAAGGGGAAATAGCCTCAATTCCCACTAAAGCTAATCCACCTAATTGATGTCTTAATTGTTGACTAAAAGTAAAAGTATCTGGGGCGCGTGGTGGTGGTTCACTAATACAAATATGGGCGGCTTGGGGATGCCAGGAAATATCTAACCAACCCCGTTGATTTAAGGTGCGTAAGGCAATGGCAATGGTAAAGCGATCGCACTGATATACCTGTTCTATGCGTGCAGGCAACCAATTAGCGCGGATTTCGCCACAAGCGGCAGTTAAAGCGGTAAAGTCCAGGGGTTGCACAACAATTACCCCTTTTTCGCTATCAAATTACTTTCTTCCTTATAGGACTTACGCACAATCTTGAGTAGGGGGAATTCATGAATTCCCCCCACTTTCGTGATGTTTTGCATAAATCTGACTTTAGTATTTTCTTGGTTCATTAAATAACTGGACTTTGGGTTGTAATTCTATCTTCCCTGATTTGAGAAAGAAATTTTGGATTTTGACTCTTCAATCCAAGAGAACTCAACAGAATGATTGATCCTATAATGAGAGAAGATAATTTAAGTGTGCAGATTACCTCATGCGTCCAAAATCTATCATTTAACTCACGGAGAACCTAAAATCTCTGTATATAAAAACAGCTAAAAAACTCAAGGGAAGTGACCGAAGACAATTCATGGCAGAAGTAGTCAAAGGATTGGGAATAGCTGGACAGACTTTAGTAGGAGTATTCCAACCAAAAAAATGCCCAATGGTCATTGCGTAGGCGTAAGCTTCCCGTAGGGTAATGACAGGTTTTGGATCATTTATTGCTTGGAACACTCTAAGTAATTGGACAAAATTAATTACACAAAAATCTGGTCTGAAATCCTTGATTGGCAAAAGATTGGTAAATAACCAATATGTAATTAATTCTGTCGTAGTACCAATACTATTGCCAATTTTCCAAAATATGTTTGAAACCCAATAAAATCGTGACGATATCAATAGGGTTTCAGGGCTTTGGCAATAGTATTGAGTACTTAATGAAATCATCCTTGCCAAGGTGAAGGGATAGGTGTAGTGGAAATAACCTTTTCTGCCATCAACCTCACGGCAGTTTTCCCACAACTTGGGCATTCTACCTCTAAATACTGTGAAGATGATACGTCTACCTCACATAATATCCCCTGTTTGCAGTGCCAACATTCACAAATTACCCTGCATACTGGTTCGTTGCAGTCAAGGATCTTGACGTGCTGAAAATTTTGGGATTCGCTGTCTGGTTTCCTGGGCTTCGGGAATTTTTTGATTTCTTGAACTTCCATCATTTCACCGTCTAACTGCAACTATGTTTAGAGCTTACTTGATGCTTTCCTATCTTACAACTATGTACGAATTGTCAGTTGTCAGTTGTCAGTTGTCATTGGGAAGAAATATTCTCCTTGGCTTCTGCCTTCTGCCCCCTGCCTCTTCCCTGTTCCCTATTTAATCGCTAATGCGGGTTCTTTAACAGATTGTTGCAACAGTTGGGTATAGAGTTCATCTAACTGACTCGCTACACCATGCCAGCTAAATTTATTGATAACACGCTTTTTAGCAGCTTTTCCTAGTTCTTGTTGCCATACAGGATTGCCAAGAATCCGATCAATAGCGTGGTTAAAAGCTGGGACATTTTGTGGTGGTACTAATAAACCAGTTTCTTCATTGACAACGGTAAATTGCAGTCCACCGACATCACTAGCGACTACAGGTGTACCACAGGCCATGGCCTCGATAGCTACTAATCCAAAGGGTTCATAGTGGCTGGGAACAACACAAACATCCGCAGCAGCAAAATAAGCTGGTAATATATGCCGACTTAGACAACCAGGAAAGGACGTGCATTCATCCATCCCTAACTCGTTGACAATGCCGACAAGGCGATCGCGTTCTTTTTCATCACTATTCCCCGGTGTACAACCACCACCAATAATCAACTGCAATTGTTTGGATTCGTAAAACTTAGATTCCCGCATTGCCCTGATCAAGGTTTCTATGCCTTTTCGAGGGTCAAATCTACCTACATATAACACTACTTTAGCTTCTGGATCAATTCCTAAAGTAGCCCTGGCAGCTTGTCTTTCCACCGAACCAAATTGCTGAATATCTGTACCACAGGGAATAATATCAATTTTGCCTTTTTGGGAAACAAGCGATCGCATATGTTCCTGTTCTTGAGGACTGGTGGCAACGATTCTTTCCGCTGTTTCCAATACTTGTTTTTCGACTATTAAACGTTGACTTGCCACCAGAGGAATATTTTCTATGGTGTTGTATTTGATCACCCCTAAAGAATGGTAAGTATGAACCTGTTTAGTTCCTTGTCTTTTCTTGAGTTCCATTCCTACCCAGCTAGATAACCAATAATTAGTATGCACTAAATCATAATGAATCCCAGATTCTTTTTGAAATTCTAGTAACTGAAAGACGAAATCTGGCAAATATTGAAAACCCTGATCTCTTGGCACAAATTCCACTGGACCTGCGGTTAACCGAATAGTCCGACAATTAGGATTATGTTCCACTATCCTTTCTTGATCAGCACTGACCCTCCGGCTAAACATATCTACCTGCCATCCTAGCTGTGCCAGGGCTTCACCCACTTGGCGGACATAAACATTTTGTCCTCCTGCCTCTTCTCTGCCTATTTCAATTGCTGGATCACCATGAACTGAAATTAAAGCAATGTGTTTTTTCGTGGTAGCTTTCATAGATTTTTCCGTTTCTGATTTCAACAATATAGGAGTGAATTTGCAACTTGCGCTTATTAAACTGAAATCTGTGTTTTTGTGGGTAACTTTCAATAATTAATATTTATTATATTTTAACTATTACCAAAATATTAGTTAATTTTTCCCATTTTCTATATTTGTATTTAATACCTGCGATAGACATTGTTCCCTATCTTTTGACATAGACGAACAAATATTATCTATCATGATATATTAGTTAATCCATGATAAAACCCATCTGAAGTAGCAACGCCACATCATAAGTTAGATATTTAGGGTTGATTATTTACGAGGTTCAAGCAATCAAAATAATTTTCCTTAAAGTCAATCCATCAAAGTTAAATTACCGAAACAATAATTTGTCCAAATCAAAAAAAGTCCCTAACACCGAACTCAGGTTATACTATTCCTACATTGTGAGAATTTTTGTTAATTTAGATACAGTTTTTCTAAAAAATCACAAATTTTGTGTAATCACACCGTCAAACTGGAAAAATCGCCAAAACAAATAGTGCAGATAACCTGATATAGCTACCTGCACTACTTGTTGATTAAATTTGGACTTTCGTGGGTGACGAAAGACATTTTTATCCGCTGGCACTAATCCAAAATAAGCTTTAAGAATTACTCTCAAAGCGTATTCACGAAACAGACAATTTAGTTGGTAGTTTGTGCTGACAGCATTTGTTTTAGCTTTTCTAAATCCGCTGCCCAACGGGGATCTGGACGAAAAGCTTCGTTATCAACGCTAGTAGCAGTTTCACGCGCACTACCACCACCGCTACCACGCCGAGATTTCTTACTTCTCTCCCGACGATTACCTTCTTTATTACCGCTAGAACTAGGGGTGCTACTACCTTGGATAATTGGTTTGGGAACTTGTTGTTGTGGTTGTTCTTCACCTTCCTCACCTTTAGTCCGTGGTAAAGCTTTTTCCAGCTTGATGGGTGTATCTTTGAACATTTGACCATTATATTTTTCAATAATTTGATCTGCTTGTTCGTCATTATTGACTGTTAGAAACCCAAAACCCCGACATTTGCCTGTTTTCCGGTCTTTAATTAGTTTGGTGGTGACAGCATCGCCTTCTTCTGCAAATACAGCTTGCAAATCTTGACGATCTATTTCTTCTTTGGGCAAATTTCCTATATATAGGCGAATGGACATGGAACATACCTCCGAATTGGGATTAAACAGGGCAAGACAAAAACAATAAATTGGCTTTGGTTTTTGAATAGATACTATGGACTAAAACTGCCACAAACCAATTTCTGCAATCCGATATTGTAGCGTGGCGTGAGTCATGCTATCAACTTATAGAATACAGTTTTTTGTTGGGATCAAGCTTATTCGTCACGAAAGCAATTATGCAATCGTGGGCTAATATCACTTTAATTTTAGGAATTGTTAATTTAATAGCCAACTATCCACCACAGTAAATTCATTCTTCTTAATTCTTGCCCGCAGAACAAAATACCATTCCTTAACATTATCATGGTATTTTCCACGTAGCTAGTTCGGCAGAAACTTTTCTGCCAACAGCCAATAGTATTCCTTTATCGTAACATAAAACACATTTTTCAGGCAAGAG
>Ga0209668_10000970_pt1 | contig 12063 bp, 8 predicted proteins | sample FrelakmetPLP11PL_FD_187150 | JGI IMG/M metagenome (GOLD analysis project Ga0209668, IMG submission 187150) | Freshwater lake sediment microbial communities from the University of Notre Dame, USA, for methane emissions studies - PLP11 PL (SPAdes)... | ecosystem: Environmental > Aquatic >... | reverse complement strand
CACAATTACAAATACTTATTCATATCAGAATTGGACAGTTAACGGTGGTGTAATTACTGCAGGAGGGAATAGCTCAGACAATTTTGTTTCGGTTTGGTGGGGTAATGGTCCTTCAGGGAGCATATCAGTTTCAGCCGGAAACAATTCTTTATGTACCGGTTCAATAGTGCTGAATGTTAATATATTTAACCTTACTGGTTCAATTACTTCCATTACAGATATTACATGCAATGGAGGTTCTGATGGTTCGGTAACTGCCGCAGCCTCGGCGGGAACCGGGTTTGCACCCTATTCTTATTCTCTTGACGGGGGATCATATCAGGCAGGAGGTACCTTTACAGGTCTTTCCCTTGGTAGTCATACAGTCAGGATCAGAGATGCTCTGCTGTGTACATTCGATCTGCAGTTTATCATAAACCAGCCTCCTCCTCTTTCCGGTGCAGTTTCGGCCCAGACAAATGTCAGCTGCTTCGGAGGGTCAGACGGATCTGCAACTATTAATGCCTCAGGAGGAGTGGCACCTTATCAGTACAGACTTAATGCAGGTCCGTTACAGAGTTCAGATGTTTTCAGCGGTCTGTCAGCAGGTCTTTATATAATAACAGTTCAGGATAATAATGGATGCTCTGTAAGTGTACAGGTTACAGTTAACCAGCCTTTGGCTCCTTTAATTGGATTTGCATCTGTAACAAATGTAAGTTGTTATGGAGAAGCTACAGGCAGAATAGATCTTACAGTTTCGGGGGGGACCCAGCCATATGCTTATTTATGGAATAACGGCGCCATAACTGAAGATATCAATAATATCCCTGCAGGAAATTACAGCGTGGCAGTTACAGATTCAAAAGGGTGTTCTGCAATCGTTCTGGCAAATGTTTCGCAGCCGGCAGCCGCACTGACCGGGATAGTAATTGTTACAGATGTTCTTTGCTTTGGAGGAACAGATGGCGCAATAAACCTTACTGTTTCAGGGGGCACTATGCCTTATTCATTCAACTGGACCAATGGAGCTTTAACTGAGGACATTACAAATATATCAGCCGGTTCTTATTCTGTTATCATAACTGATGCCAACAGCTGTACAGCGACTGTAACAACATTGGTTGGACAGCCATCTGCACCTCTGGGCGGATTGATTATCTCCCAAAGCAATGTTTCATGTTTTGGAGGTAATAATGGCATTATCACTGTAGGCGGAACAGGCGGAACAGGTCCGTATGATTATCAGTTTGGATCTGGAGCATTCCAGTCAACAGGTACATTTGGTTCACTCACAGCAGGAACATATAATATAACAATCAGGGATTCCCATCTGTGCACATTTATTCTTCCTGTTACAATCACAGGACCTCCTTCTCCGCTGAATGGTTTTATAGTTGTAACCTCTGATGTTCTTTGTTTCGGGGATGCCTCAGGAAGCGTGACCGTGGCAGGATCAGGCGGCACAGCACCATACCAATACAATATTGATGGAGGGCCTTTCCAGTCATCTCCTGCATTTGCAGGCCTTTCAGAAGGTGTATATACAGTAATGATCAGGGATAATAATCTTTGCACCTTCACTTTGCTGGTAACAATAAGTCAGCCGGCTACTCCCGTAAACGGTTCTGTCGTTGCCCAGACAAATGTCGGCTGTTTCGGAGCAATGACTGGCAGTGCAACAGTTTCCGGTTCAGGTGGGGTTTCACCATATACCTATTCAATTGACGGAGGTCCGTATCAGTCCTCCGGGCTCTTTACAGCTTTGGGAGCTGGCTTACACAATGTAACAGTCAGGGACTTTAATCTCTGCCAGTACCTGGTTCCGGTCAGTATTACACAACCAGCTGCTCCTCTTGCTGTGACAATATCCCATACTGACGTCTTATGTGTGGGTGGAGCTACCGGGACAGCCACGGCAAATGTTTCAGGCGGGAGTGCCCCTTACACATATCTGTGGAATAGTGTTCCTCCCGCTTCAGGTGCATCTGTTTCGGGACTTCCGGCGGGGAATTATACAGTTACTGTCACTGATAATAACGGATGTGTTTCATCTGCAAACGTCTCTGTATTGCAGCCATCAGCTGCTTTAACTGCCACTTTGGTTATGACGGGAGTAAGCTGTAACGGGGGCAGCGACGGATCAATCAATCTGACGGTATCCAACGGCACATCACCATTTACTTTCCTTTGGAGTAATGGTGACTCAACAGAAGATATAAATGGTCTGACAGCAGGTACCTATACTGTTTCGGTAACTGATGCAAACGGATGTCTTGCAAATGCTTCCGGAACTGTTACTCAGCCCTCGACTCTCACTGGCAATATAGCTGTAACCAATGTTTCTTGTTTCGGCGGGAATACAGGTTCTTTAAATCTGACTGTAAACGGTGGAACATTACCTTATGCGTTTATATGGAGCAATGGTGCCGTAACTGAAGATATTAACAATCTTTCGGCCGGAAATTATACTGTGACAGTTACCGATTCACGCGGATGCGCCCTGATTCTCAACTCTGCCATTACCCAACCAGCCTCGGCACCGACCGGAAGTATAACATCGCAGACAAATGTTTCTGTCTACGGCGGTAATGATGGCAGCGTAACAGTTACGGGATCGGGAGGAACTCCGCCATACCAATACAGGATTAGCGGAGGCGCTTACCAGATATCAGGTACGTTTGGTTCCCTTTCAGCCGGGAGTTACACTGTGACTGTCAGGGATGCAGCCTTTTGCCTTCGTAATGTGGCAGTAACAATAACTCAGCCACAGATGCCACTTACAGCAAACATCACTGCGCAAGCCAATGTCTCATGCTTTGGAGGGAACAACGGCAGTGTAACTGTCGCAGGAGTTGGAGGAACCCTGCCTTATGATTATTCTATTAACGGAGGTGCTTTCCAGTCGTCCGGAACCTTCGGCTCTTTAACCGCAGGGACATATACAATCATCGTAAGGGATGCGACTCCTTCTGTTATAAGTGTTCCTGTAACAATCACGGAACCTCCGGCGCTCGATGTATCAGTTTCAGGAGTAGATGTTCACTGTTTCGGAGGAAGTACTGGAAGTGTGACTGCAACACCCACAGGAGGCACACCACCTTACAATTATGTTTGGAACACAATCCCTGTTCAGACTACACCAACTGCTACCGGACTGGCAGCCGGAACTTATTCGGTAACTGTGACTGATGTAAATGGATGTTCTTTGTCGAAAAATGTTACTATATCACAGCCTGCAGTTGACCTTGATATTTCAATATCCCAGACAAATGTTCTATGTGCCGGGGGGTCATCAGGCAGTGCTTCTGTTGCTGTCACAGGAGGTCTTGCTCCTTATTCATATTTATGGGATACAACACCGGTTCAGACGAAGGAGAGTGTGACAGATCTTTCAGCCGGAACTTACACAGTAGTTGTTTCAGACAGTTATGGATGCATTAAATCAGGTTCGGTTAATATTTCCGAACCCGAGGCTTTATCAGTTGAATCTTCTGCAAATCCTGCCTCCTGCCCTGATGCCGACGACGGATCGATAAATATTACAATTACCGGAGGTTCAGAGCCTTATCTTGTTATATGGTCCGACGGAGTGACAGCCCTGAACCGTCCTGATATTTTACCAGGCACATATAGTGCAGTTGTGACAGATAAAAACAGCTGTGCGGTTTCAATTGTGGTTGAGGTCGGGTTTGAATGGACTTTCAGTTGTGTTGTTATCCCACAGGTTATTACCCCGAACAACGATGGTTATAACGATGACTGGAAGATAAAGAATATTGACCTTTATCCTAATGCAGAGGTCCGTATCTTCAACAGGTGGGGGAAATTGGTTTTCAGCACGAAGAATCTGATGAGCAATCCGTGGGATGGAAGTCAGGACGGAAAACTGGTGCCGACCGATTCATACCATTATATTCTGTACCTGAATGATGGTTCGAAACCAAAATCAGGAGTTATAAGTGTAATTAGATGACATGTAAAATGTTGAAGGTTAAAGATATGAGTTATTTTAAAAGTGCAATATCAGTTTTTTTACTCTTTCTGATTTTCGGGATATCCACGGCACAGCAGGTGCCGATGTATAGTCAGTATATAATGAACGGATTTTTAATAAATCCTTCATTTGCCGGCAATGACGGGTATACTTCGGTAAATCTTACAGTAAGGGAGCAATGGGCGGGATTGGCACAGGCTCCGAGCACATACGCCCTGAGTTTTCAGACACGGATCCTGAAAAACAGCTATATATCAAAATCGACAACAGTTAAAAAGAAACTTGTAAGGCCCACAAGAGGCGGACAGGTTGGATTGGGCGGTTATGTCTTTAATGATAACAATGGTATTATGCACAGGACTGGCTTTCAGGCTGCGTATTCATATAATATTCCGCTTGGCAAGGATCTTGAAGACTACAGGAGGAATCTGGCCTTCGGGCTTGCACTCACGGCATACCAGTATGCAATAGATCTCGACGGTCTGATTTTTGACCCGGATGATCCCTACCTCAATAACTATGACAGATCAGTATTCATCCCCGATTTTAATTTTGGAGTAAATTATTCAACAACAAAATTCTATGTAGGGTTTGCGATGACCAACCTGCTCAGAGGTTCCGTTATGCTTTTCAATGAGAATGACAACAACAATTCTGAACTTGGGCATTATTTTCTGACAGGGGGAATTAAAATACCTCTTTCCGGAAACTGGATGCTTGAACCATCAGCTTTTATAAAGTCGTCCGATATGCTGTTCAAGGCTATCCAGCTCGATCTGACAACCAGGATATACTACAGGAATGATTACTGGGCAGGGATATCATACAGGACGAATGATGCCGTCATCGTAATGCTTGGTTTGAAATATGACAGATTCTATTTTGCATATGCATTCGATTTTACATTAACAGATATAAGGACACAAAGCTTAGGAACTCACGAATTAAGTCTCGCTGTTAAATTCGGCACAAGTGCCCGAAGGTACAGATGGATAAATGCTTTCTAAAAGGATTCTCTTGAAAACAGCAGGCATCCTGATCCTGATGCTTCTGCGTTGTTCATTTGCAGTTTCACAGGAAAGATCTGATTCTTTTCCTGTCAGGGTGATGTTTTATAATGTTGAAAATTTATTTGACACCTTTAATGATCCACTGACAGAAGATGATGAGTTTTTGCCCGACGGACTAATGAGGTGGAATCAGTCCAGATACAATAAAAAAATCAATTCTGTTTATAAGGTTATAATTGCCGCCGGGGGATGGAATCCTCCCGCAATTATAGGTTTTTGCGAAATAGAAAACCTAAAAGTGCTCGAAGATCTTGTATACGGGACACTGCTTTCCAAATACAGTTATGGTATCATTCATAATGATTCACCTGATACAAGGGGAATAGACGTTTGTATGATATTCAGAAAAGATCTGGTGCATGTAATTGAGTATCGTTCATGGATACCGGGATCCACGGCCAAGGCAGATTTTCATTCACGCAGCATTCTTTATGCAAAATGTGCCATAAGGGATGATACGGTCCATCTTATAATAAATCACTGGCCATCAAGGAGGGGAGGCGTTCTGGCAGGAGAGCCCTTAAGAAATGAGATTTCAGATATGATTAGAAATGCAGTTGATTCAATAGGAAGAAGTTCTACGGGTCCGTCAAAAATAATAATTCTTGGTGATTTTAATTGTAGTCCCGACGATCCTGTTATTCAGGGGCTGGTTAATCCTGATTTAAGTAATGGTCCGGATCTGGTAAATCTGGCCGCAGGGATAAAAACATATAATTCAGGTACTTACCGGTATCAGGGAGCCTGGGAAATTCTGGACCAGATAATAGTCTCAGCAGAGCTCCTGAAATGCAAAAAAGGTCTGTTTGCCGAAAGGAAGAATTTCAGGATCTTCATGCCTGATTTTCTGCTTAAAAGCGAATCAAAGTATCCCGGATTTACTCCCTTTTCAACCTACAAAGGTTACCGATATCAGGGTGGTTTCAGTGATCATTTGCCGGTTTTACTTGATCTCGGGATCAGATAGATTTGTAATTGCCTTCAGTCCCAGTTTTTTTCCTATCTCAAGCATAAGTATTCTTGCAGCTTCATGGTCATTGGGAATTATCCCATCGAGGATAGCCTCCCTGATGGCATTCTTGATTATGCCAACCTCCCTGCCAGGGTTAATTCTGAAAGTGTTTATTATTTCTTTTCCGTCTACAGGTGGCTGGAAATTCCTTAATGCATCCTTTTCCTCTATCTCCCTGAGCTTGTTTCTTACTATTTTGAAATTCGCAAGATACCTGCTCTTTGTGGCTTCATTTTTTGAAGTAATATCTGCCTCACAAAGCATCATCAGGTCATCTATTTCATTCCCTGCTTCAAATAAAAGCCTTCTGATCGCAGAATCAGTAACAATTTCCTGCGAAAGGGCGATTGGGCGAAGATGTAAATCCACAAGCTTTTTCACATACTTCATCTTTTCATTAAGCGGAAGTTTCAGCCTTCTGAAGATATCCGGAATCATTTTGCCTCCGATGAATTCATGACCATGAAAAGACCAACCGTCCTCAGGCATATATTTTTTTGTCACCGGTTTGGCTATATCATGTAAAAGGGCAGCCCACCTGAGCCAGATATTATCGGTATTCCTGCTAATATTATCGAGCACTTTCAGTGAATGAAGGAAGTTGTCTTTGTGGGCTTTGCCATCCTTCTTTTCAACCCCCTTCAAATTATCAAGCTCGGGGAAAACAAGTTTCAGCAGGCCTGATCTTTCAAGCATAATGAATCCTTTTGACGGATGGTTGCACATTATTATTTTGTTCAGTTCCTCAACTATCCGTTCCTTCGATATTATGCTTATCCTTCCGGCATTTGAGGTTATTGACTGAAATGTCGTTTTCTCGATTGAAAAATCAAGCTGCACTGAAAACCTGATAGCCCTCATCATCCTGAGAGGATCGTCTGAGAAGGTAATATCAGGATCAAGGGGAGTTCTTATGATCCTGTTTTTGAGGTCTTCAGTCCCGTTAAAAGGATCGAGCATCTCGCCAAAAGAGTCTTTATGAAGGCTGATTGCAAGGGCGTTGATGGTGAAATCTCTCCTTTTCTGATCATCTTCAAGACTTCCGGTTGTTACTACGGGTTTCCGCGAACCCCGGTTATATGATTCCTTTCGTGCCCCTACAAATTCAATATCATAATTTTCAAAACGAAACATTGCTGTTCCATAGCTCTTAAACACACTTACCTTTATGCCGGGTCCCAGTTTTTTTGCCGCCTTTCTTGCAATCTCAATACCGTTACCTACAACCACAATATCAATGTCTTTCTCAGGATGATCCCTTTTAAGGATACAATCCCTGACATAACCTCCTATTATCCAGGCTCTGACATTTTCTGAAGTAACCACCTCGGACAACTTTTCAAAAACTTTGTCATTAAGACATATATTCATATATAGATATGACAATTTGTTAAATTATTATGACAAAGTTACAATTATTAACTGTTTTTTAAATAAATTGACAGGGTTGGGTATAATTGGAACAAAGATTGATAATAAAATGAACTTCATTCATTTTTAACTGTTAATTCATAAAAACGTTATGTTAGAGCATTTGACCAAAGAGACATTTCTAAGCAAGGTCTTCAACTACGAAACCAGCAAGGAATGGAAGTACGAAGGAGAAAAACCTTGTGTGATTGACTTTTATGCCGATTGGTGCGGGCCATGCAAAATGGTGGCGCCAGTACTGGAAGATCTTTCTAAAGATTTTGAAGGAAAGCTTGATATTTATAAAGTCAATACCGAGGAAGAGCAGGAACTTGCTTCAGTTTTTGGTATCAGAAGCATTCCTTCAATACTGTTTGTACCTGCCTCAGGACAGCCCCAGATGGCAATGGGAGCACTCCCGAAAGAAACCTTTATAAAAGCATTTAAAGATGTTCTCGGAGTAGAGAAGTAATTTGTTAATAAAATTTCTTCACTTTGTTAAAAAAATAAAAGTGGGTAAGCGAAACATTAATTAACTTTAAACGTTATATAATAAATGGTAGTAACCAGAAAGGTTACATGAGTTTTTTCATGGATTTAGGTTTAGGGTAGTAAAGTAAATTCCCGCGGGGCAAATGTCTCGCGGGTTTTTTATGTCAGATCCCGGAAGATGGCATTTATCTCTTCTTCGGTTGATTTAAGCTTTTTCTGACATTGCCTTATAAGTTCTGAGGCCCGTTTTACTTCAACTGATAACCGGTCCACATCCATTTCCCCGTTTTCAATCTCCTGGAGAATCTTTTCAATGTCGCTCACCGCCTTGTTGAATGAGAATTCCTTTTTTGTCATATAGCTCTGATCTTTAAATATTACATTATATTCTTATATATAACTCTTTATTAACACGGAGTTTGTGAAGTTTATACGGGGTAACACGGAGTCATATAACATAACTTTTATCTTTTCTGGACTTAACCCACCCCTCGCCCCTCCCAGGAGGGGATCCTGGACGCAACTTTTATCTTTTACCCGATTATCCCCCCGTAGCCCCTCCTGGGAAGGTATCCTATTGATAACTATTGGCATTTAAATCTCCTGTTCTTTCCTTTCCTTTTCTCCGATTCATATTTAAACTACTTTACTGCTCACTGTTCCGTCGCTGAACCTTGTGTTTATAATGTCATCTTTTTTCAGGAGGGTTTTCTTTTTAATTATCACACCATTCCTGGATGTAATTGTATATCCACGCTTAAGAACATTCTCAGGATCAAGGATTTTCAGGGAGTTTTCAGATACAGTAATTCTGCCGCTTAGATCCTTGAGTATTTTTTTTGAGAAATTGACAAGATTTTGCTTTTCATGGGCAATAACTGTCCCATTCATTGATAAAAGTGATTTGGATCCTGTTAAAAGCCGATGGTTATGGTTTGCCACTGAAAGCCCCGCTCTCAGAATATAATTCTTTCCGGTATTGATCATTTCAATGAGGATCCCTGACAACTCCTCTTTAAATTCGGAGATCATTATTTTCGCAACGGGAATAAGCTTCAGACGCGATGTTTCCATCCATCTTTTTACCTCTTCAAGAATGTCATGAGATTTATCAAATATCTCACGGCCCAATTCTATCAGATGATTTTCCGCCTTATTCATGCATTCGACAAGATAGTCAGCCACAGCGGTGGGAGTCTTTAGTGACTGATAGGCAACAATATCTGTGACAGAAAGATCTTTTTCATGGCCAATTCCGGTAATAACAGGCAAGGGGAACTGTGTTATGTAATATGCAATACTGTAGTTATCAAACCAGCTGAGATCGGTCTGTGATCCTCCTCCTCTGATTATTGCTGCCACATCAAATTTATCAAGATTGGCAGCGATCTTTTCGAGAGCTCTTATCACCCCCGCCTCAGTTTCAGTTCCCTGCATCGGTGATTCAAACAAGGCAGTATAAAAAGCATATCCATAGGAGTTCTCTTTAAGATGTTTGGTAAAATCAGTGTAGCCGGCAGCGCCTGATGATGATATTACAGCAATTCTCTGAGGGACCACCGGAAAATCCAGATCCCTGTTCATTGTAATTACCCCTTCCTCTTCGAGCTTTTTAAGGATCTTCTGCCGTTTAAGAGCCATTTCACCAATTGTGAAAGCAGGATCTATGTCATTTATAACAAGACTTAATCCATAAATCTCATGATACTCAATTTTTACCCTGATAAGTATTTTAAGTCCCTCTCTCAGTGACTCACCTGTTGTGTTTTCAAAAAATGATTTCAGGAACCTGTAACGGTTGCTCCAGATAACAGCTTTAATCCGGGCCCTTATACTTTGTTCGTCCGGATGTTTTTCGGCAAGTTCAAGGTAACAGTGGCCGTTATAATTCTCTTTCAACTCCGAAATCTCGGCAACCACCCAATACATATCAGGTAATGCCATATAAAGGGAGTCCCTGATTATAAGCTGCAGCTCTGTAAGTGTAAGCTTTTCGTTCATAATCACCTGTTGATCTTTATAACCTTATGAGTGAATTTCCCCTGGTTTGTGTGAACACTTATAAAATAGACTCCTGGTTCATAATTCCGGAGTTCATTAATTATTAAGGTCCTGCTGATATAATCACCAAAATCTGTTTTCATTAATAATTTGCCGTTCATATTATAATATTCAACGGACAACTTTTCAGGGATTTCCCTGAATGTGATTTTAAGATCTTCATTAAAAGGATTTGGGCTTACAATCGATCCGTTATCAGGTTTCGGTATATATTTTTCCTGTAACTCGTTTATTGCTTTAGCGATATCAGGAATACCATATCCATATAATGAATCGGGATGGTTGTACCTGTCAGATGCGGAATATAACGACGAAATAATATCAGAAGCTGTTGCCTGTGGTACTGCCTCCATTATGCAGGCAGCCATTCCGCTTATCAGAGGGCAGGAGAAAGAGGTTCCGTTCCCCCGTTCAACTATCGTGGTTTTGACCTGTAAAGGAACACTCACTCCCTGCGAGACAACGTCAGGTTTTATTCTGTTATCCCAGGAGGGTCCGGCAGAAGAAAATGAGGAGACTGACTTTTCCCAGTCTACTGCACCGACAGCCAGAAGACTATCTCCGTCTGACGGAGCGATTATCCTGATCCAGGAATTGTCCCTTTCGTTCCCTGCACTGTTAACAACCAGAATACCTTTCGAAGCAGCTATATCGGCTGCAAGAGTTACAAAAGCAGTGTTCCCATCCATATCTGAATACTTATAATCTAGAAGTGGATCATCGAATGTGAAATAACCCAGGGATGAAGAGATTATATCAGCTCCCAGGCTATCAGCAAATTCAGCTGCAGCGGCCCAGAAATCTTCTTCAACAGGGAACTCGGAACCTGTATCTTCTGTCCTTAAAAGCCAGTATTCCGCACCCTGTGCAGATCCTTCAATTGAACCGGGGATATATCCTGCAAGTATTGACAAGACAGCTGTTCCATGAGTATGATATCCATATACAAAGTCATTATTTCTGACAAAATCGAATGTCCCTGCGATCCCATTACGGTCTCTTAATGCATTAAGTGAGGTAATGTTCTCGGCATTCGCAAAGCCTCCGTCCAGAACAGCTATCAATTCACCATTTCCGGAAAATCCTGAATTATGGACACTCTTTCCGTTTAACATCAACAGAGGCTGATCATATGGCGGCAAACCCTCCTGGAATGTATTAAAAAACAGTTTATCCGCATTTGAACTTTTGGCAGCTGTATTTTTAACGATTTTTACATTACTGACAAATGGAAGTCTCAGAAGGCTGTCAATATCCCTGACAACCTCTGTTTTAAACAGGCCTGTGTTCATCCATCGTGATGTACAATGCAATTTGAAACCTAATGATGTTAACTGGTTAATATATCCATTATAAACGGGTAAATCCCTGAAGTCAGGGAATGATATGCCAGCTTTTTCCCTTCTTTCAATGGCTCTTTCTGATAGCAGATCGAGTGCAGAAAAATCATTTATACTGTAAGACCCTTTATCTTTAAAATAAATTCTGTAAAATACATTGTAACTCTTTTCCTGACTAAATAACAGATTGCCTGAAAAGATCATAACAGATATTAAGCAGATATTTCTGTTTTTCAGACAGAAAGAATAAGAAGAATTTTTTACCATATATTGCCTGTTTTGTCAGGATCAGGAATAACGGTTATGTTTCTCTCAAGCGAATCTATATAGTTTGATTCATAAATATCAATATCGCGGTTGTCCGGGATTCCAGAAGTATATTCAGTTTTGAATCTCTGGCTGCCGTCTTTTCTATAAATTATCCACAGGCCCTCCCTGAGATCATTTTTATATTGTCCTGTCATTTCCGGTTTACCATTTTCAAAGAAAGCTTCAAATTTTCCGTTCAACCTTCCATCAACATTACTTGTCCTGAGTATCAGAGTGCCGTCAGGATAGTATTTAAACCATTCTCCATGCTTGATATCATTTTTATAATATAGTTTTTCGGCCACAGAGCTGTCGGGATAGTATTTTACTGAAAGTCCGTTCTTTTTATCTCCTGAGTATTCCACTTCGCTTATGAGCACCCCTTGTGTTGTC
>Ga0209668_10000969_pt1 | contig 12065 bp, 9 predicted proteins | sample FrelakmetPLP11PL_FD_187150 | JGI IMG/M metagenome (GOLD analysis project Ga0209668, IMG submission 187150) | Freshwater lake sediment microbial communities from the University of Notre Dame, USA, for methane emissions studies - PLP11 PL (SPAdes)... | ecosystem: Environmental > Aquatic >... | reverse complement strand
CCCTTGCGGCGCACCTCGGCCTGCCGCTCGACGAGGCGGTGCGAGAGGTTGATCGGCAGCGGCATGAGGCGGTCGGTCTCCCCGCACGCGAAGCCGAACATCATGCCCTGGTCGCCCGCGCCCTGCGCCTTCTTCGACTTGCGCACCACGCCGCGCGCGATGTCGGCCGACTGCTCGTGCAGGAGGTTGATCACGCCGCAGCCGTTGCCGTCGAAGCCCATCGCCGCGTCGTCGTAGCCGATGCGAAGGATGGTGTCGCGCACGGTCTGCTGGATGTCGAACTTCTTCCGCGCGTTGTGGCTGAACTTGATCTCGCCGGCGACGATGGCCTGCGCGGTCGTCACGAGCGTCTCGCAGGCGCAGCGGCCTTCCGAATCGTGGTCGAGGATCAGGTCGAGCACGGCATCCGAGATCGCGTCGGCGACCTTGTCGGGGTGACCCATCGAGACGCTTTCGGAGGTGAACAGGTGGCGGGAGATGCTCATTGGTGTGGGGCTGCCGTGTGGCGAAAGGTGCTTGGAATCCTGAGCCGACGAGGCTCGTGCGAAAGGGCGGACTATAACCGCAGGGCCATGTGCCGCCCCCGCACACTCCGCGCGGCCGGAAAAACCAGACCGGAGTCGGCGAATCCGGAAACCCCGCCCCGGCCCGGCGCGAAGGCAGGGCTACATTGGAACGCCGCCCATGATTCTCCGAGCAGGACCGATTCTCGCAGGCGCATTGCTTGCCGCTGCCGCATCCGGCCGGCAGGCAGCCGACGCGGCCGTGGTTGAGAATGCGGTCGTCGAGAATGCAGTCGTCGAGCCGGCAGTCGTCGTGCCCGGTCACGCCGCAGGGCACATCATGGTGCAGCTGGCCCCGGGAGTGGTCGTCGGTTCGAACGCCCGCGGCGAGCCAACCCTTCGCGTTCCGGCGCAGCCGGCCCTGACGCTCGAGAGCGCGAAGTCGCTCCGCGCCGCGGGTGTCCGCAGGCTCGTCAGCCCGTGGATCCAACCGCCGCGCGACCAGGCGACCGCGCGTGCGCTCGGTCTCGACCGCTGGTATCGCGCCGAACTCGCGCCTGGGCGGGACCCTGTCGCGGCGGCCGCGCGCGTGCGCGCGCTCGGCGCGGCGATCGCCCGAGCCGATCTCGACGGCGTCGGCGGGCTCGCGGAGGTCCCCAACGACGCGAACTTCGGCCTGCAGTACGCGCTTCAAAACACCGGACAGGTCGTCTCGGGCTCGGTCGGAATCCCCGGCGCCGACATCGGCGCGGTGGAGGCCTGGAACTCGACGCACGGCAACGACATGGTGATCGCCGTCCTCGACTCGGGGATCGACCCGCACCCCGAGCTCGCGGGGCGGATCCTGCCCGGGATCAATGTGCCGGACAACACCACGGTCACGCTCGACGAGTGCAACCACGGAACGCATGTCGCGGGGATCATCGCTGCCGCGGGTGGAAATGGCGCTGGAATCGCAGGCCTCGCGTGGGGCGCACGGCTGCTTCCCGTCGTGGTCGTGAACGGCTGCACCGGTTTCGAGGCAAATGTCGCGACCGGCCTCATCTGGGCGGTCGACAACGGCGCGCGGCTCGTGAACATGAGCCTGCAGTTCTACGCGTTCAATCCCGTGTTCCAGCAGGCGATCCAGTACGCGCACGCGCAAGGCGCGCTGCTCGTCGCGGCGACCGGCAACAACGGGAACACCACGGTGGCTGCACCCGCGCGCTGGCCGGAGACGGTGGCGGTCGCAGCGACTGACAACCGCGACGCGCGGGCGATCTTCTCGAACTTCGGTCCCGAGGTGGACATCGCGGCGCCCGGACTGAATGTCTTCTCGCTCTCCGGCAGCTCGAGCTACATCCTGAAGAGCGGGACGAGCATGGCCGCCCCGCATGTGACGGGCGCCGCGGCGCTCCTCTGGGCGTACAACCCCGCGCTCACGCGCGACGAGGTCCGCGCACTGCTGCTCGCCGGAGCGACCGACCTCGGGGACCCGGGTGCGGACGCGCTCTTCGGAGCCGGTCGGCTCGACATCGCGGCATCGATCGCCCTCGCGCCGCCCTCGGCGCGGCCCGAGGACCTCAACGGCGACGGCGCGGTCAACGCGCAGGACATCGCGATCCTCCTCGGCGCGTGGGGTGCATGCCTCGACTGCGATGCGTGTCCGGCCGACCTCAACGGCGACTGCGCCGTGGGCGCGCCCGACATTGCGGCGCTTCTCTCGGCCTGGTGAGCGGCCGGGCGGCGCCTGCGGCGCTATGCTCGGACTCCCATGCTCGTTCCCATGGAGCTCTCCCGCGTGCTGATCCTCGACTCGAGCGCCGAGCAGTTCATCACGCTCACGGAGCAGGCCGCCTCCGGCGAGACGCCGCGCAGCTTCGCGATCAAGATCGGAACCGCCGAGGCGATGGCCATCGAGCGGCGCCTTCACGGGCACGAACCGCCGCGGCCGCAGACGCACGACCTCCTCGACAGCGTGATCCGCCTGCTCGGCGGAGAGCTGGTCAAGGTCGTGATCCACCGGCTCGAGGCTGGCACCTACTACGCGAGCCTCCTGATCCGGCAGGGCATGGATGTCGTCGATGTCGACGCCCGCCCGAGCGATGCCATCGCGCTGTCGGTCGCCCACGGAATCCCGATCGAGGTCGCCGAGGAAGTCCTCGCCGAGGCCGCCGAGGAGCGGCCGGATGTCGAGCCCCCGATCGAGACCGGCGAGGACGACCATGACGACTGACGGCCGGGATGGCGGCGAGGATGGCGACGACGCGCGGGGTTCGACCAACGCCGCCACGCTCGCGCCGCACCCGTGCGGCGGCCTCCTGCTCCCCGAGAACTGGGTCAGCCTCGGCGCGCCGGGAATCCGCCGCGATCCGCGCCCCGGCCCGCGCGCGTCGTCCGCGCCGGGAATCGGCGGCAGGCTGAAGGAGCGGCCCGGGGACTTCATCGTCGAGGAGATTCCCGCGTACGACCCATCGGGGGAAGGCGAGCATCTCTACCTCGGCGTGCAGAAGACGAACATGCCGCACACCGAGATGCTCGCGCTGCTCTCGAGGCACTTCAAGGTCGACGAGTCGGCGCTCGGATTCGCGGGCATGAAGGACCGGGTCGCGGTCACGCTCCAGACCGTGTCCGTGCACCTCCCCGACCGCCGGCCGGTCGGCGAGTTCCGGCACGAGCGGCTCGCGGTGCTCTGGGCGAAGCGGCATGCGAACAAGATCCGCCGCGGGCATCTCCGCGGAAACCGCTTCGTCATCCGCGTGCGCGGGGTCGATCCGCTGCGGGTCCGCGAGGCGAAGGCGCGGATGGAGTCACTTGCGCGGGAGGGCATCCCCGACTACTTCGGCGAGCAGCGCTTCGGCTACCGCGTGAACAATCAGGTCCTCGGCGCCCACTACGCGCGGGGCGAATGGCAGGCGCTCCTCGACGAGATGCTCGGCGCGCATGGCGCGCCGTTCCCGCCGCACCAGATGGAGGCGCGCGAGCGCTATGCGCGCGGCGACTTCGCCGGCGCGCACGACTGCTGGGGGCGCAACGACCAGGCCGAGCGGATCGCGCTGCGTGCGCTCGCGAAGGGCCGCGACGCCGAGCGCTCCGTGCGCGCGGTTCCGGCGCACACAAAGAGCTTCTGGATGAGCGCGCTGCAGGCCGCGGTCTACAACGAGGCGCTCGGCGAGCGCGTGCGGCAGGGCACCATTCACACGGTGCTGCCCGGCGATGTCGCGATCCTCTCTGGAACGAGCTCGCAGTTCGCCGTCTCGCCCGACGCGCCGACCGCCGAGCTCGAGGAGCTTCGCGCCCGGTGCAGCGCGCTCGACCTCAGCGCGGCGGGCCCGATCTTCGGACCCGACATGGTCGCCGCCGCGGGCGAGCCCCGCGCATGCGAGCTGCGCGCGCTGGACCGCTGCGCAGTGGAGGAGCGTCTTTTCGCGCCGCCCGCGCTCGACTCGGTCGGAGCCCGCAGGCCGTACCGCGTCGTGATGCGCGACTGGTCGGTCGATTCCGGGGTCGACGAGCACGGCGGCTACATCCGGCTGTCGTTCGACCTGCCGAAGGGCGCCTTCGCGACGGTGCTGTGCAGGGAGCTCCTCGGCTGACGCCGTGCCTCAGGCAGGCACGCCGTGGGCGCGCGCGGCAGCGAGGATCTGCGCGGCCGTGTCACGCGCATGGTCGACGCGCACGACATTCCAGCCGCACCGCTGCGCCGCGGCGCAGTGCTCCTCGAGGTCGTCGAGGAACAGGATCTGCGCGCCGGAGAAGCCCGTCTCGCGCTCGAACGCGCGGTAGATCGCCTCGTCCGGCTTCGCGCATCCGAGCAGGTGCGACGCGTGCCGCATCTCGATCTCGCCCATCGCGGGAAGCTGCAGGAGCGAGATCCAGTGGCGGTCGTCGGTGTTCGAGAGGCACGCGGTGCGCGCACCCGCCCGACGGATCGCGCCGAGTGCGCGCGCGACGCCCGGATACTCGCCGACGAGGATCGCGTCGTGGCTCTGCGCGATCGTGTCCCGGTCGATGTGGCGGGAGAGGACGCCGTGCGCCTCGTCGAGCCAGCGCTCCCACGCGAGCTCGCCGCGCTGGTGGCGCGCATTCAGCTCGCGCAGCCGCCGCATCTCCCCGACCTCGATCGCCTCGAGCAGGTAGCCCGGCACGCCGACGGCGTGCAGCGTCTCCGCGAGCGAGCGGCGGATTCGCACGACGACCCCGCCGAGGTCCACGCACACGATGCTGACGGGATGACGGGAGACCATGGGAAGGCGGGCGGTTGGCGGCAGGGCGCAGGCGCCAGGCTCAGGCGGTCCGCTTCGCGGCGTCCCTGAGTGACTTCTGCTGCGCGCGCCGCTCCTTGAAGAACGCGCGGAGCAGCTCGACGCAGCGCGGCGCGAGGACGCCGCCGTGCATCTGGACGCGGTGGTTCAGTCGCGAGTCGCCGGGAATGGCGTAGAGGGTCTCGCAGGCGCCGGCCTTCGGATCGGTGGCGCCGTACACGAGCTTGCCGAGGCGCGCGTTCACGAGCGCACCGGCGCACATCGGACAGGGTTCGAGCGTGACGGCCATCGAGCAGCCCTCGAGCCGCCACTCGCCGAGCTTCCGCCCAGCGACGCGCATCGCCACGATCTCGGCATGACCGGTCGGATCCGCCATCGCCTCGCGGTTGTTCGCGGCCTCGCCGAGGATCTCGTCCCCGCGGTAGACCACCGCGGCGATCGGGACCTCCCCCGCAAGGGCGGCCTGGCGTGCGAGTTCGATGGCGCGCTCCATCATGCGCACATCGACATCCGTCACGCCTTCGTGTGCTGTGCGCACAAGGCGAAGGGCGTTCATCTTCCGTCTCCGTCTCCGGGCGATGCGCGCGAACGCGTGGGCCGCGCGCAACTCCTTCGACTTCCCTCGATGGAACACTCGGTCAGCCATGCGGCGGGTCACGACGACCTGCCTCCGGCACCCTCGTCATCGTCCTTCGAACGGGGGGAATGCCAGTCATCTGGCTCATCTTCCCAACTTCGGCGGTCGGACTGGTCGGTTTGTTCCGTCTGCGAGGGCTCGCGACCCCGTCCCCAGACCGAGAACACGCGTCCCTGCGAGACCCGTCGGGCCGGGACGACCACCAGCAGGATGATGCCGAACTCGTAGAGGAACCAGAGCGGGATCAGGAGCAGCATCATCGAGGTCACATCGGGCGGCGTGACGATGGCCGCGATGATCGCCATGATGAAGAGCGCCCAGCGCCGCTTCTCGCGCAGCATCTTGGGGTTCACGATGCCGATCCAGCCGAGGAGCAGGATCACGACCGGCATCTGGAACGCCACGACGGATCCGGCGAGAAGAAGCAGCGTGAAGCTGATGTACTCGCTCAGCCGGTAGACCTGCGAGACGCCGCCGAGCACCGAGAGCGGAACCTCGAGGATGCGCAGCTGCGGGGTCGCGGGCTGCGCCGAGGGCGAGAGCGCCTCCGAGGCACGGTTCGCGAGGTCGATTACCGCATTCGCCACGACCTTCTGCGCCGGGACGGCGATGCGGAGCACCTGGTCGCGCGCGGAGATCCACGCCTCGCCTGCGCGAGGCGCCGTGGGGTCCTCGTCGAGCACCGGGAACGCGAACGGCGCGATCGGCGCGTCCGCCGAAGGATTCGTCCCGGGCGCGGTCGCCGCCGCCGGATCGGTCGCCGGCGCCGGCACAGGCATCAGCCTCGGCTGCGCCGCGCCGAAGCCGACCAGGAAGAGCAGCGTGAATGGCAGCAGAATCCAGTAGAACAGCGCGATCGCCGCAGCGGTCAGCACCGACGAAAGCGGTGTCAGGAAGTGGACATACCGGCGCTCGTGCACGAAGAGCCCCGGCTCGACGAACTTCCACAGCTGGAACAGCACCCAGGGCGCGGAGATCGAGAGCGCCGCGATGATCGAGAGCTTGAGGTCGGTCGTGATCGTCTCGGCCGGCGAGAGCGCCTGGATCTGGACGGGCTGCCCGTTGGCGCGCAGCGCCGCGAACAGGGGCGCCACCAGCAGCTCGCGCATGTAGGGCGCGAGGAAGAACAGGCCGATCGCAAGGGGAAGCGGCACGACCAGGGCCTTGAACACGCGCCCGCGCAGCTCGTGCAGATGCTCCCCGAAGCTCATCGAGGTGCCTTCATGCTCTGGTTGGTCGCGTGGTGACATGGATTGGCGAGTCTACGGAAGCGGCGCCACCTCTGCCGCTTGCGAAGCGGGACGGGTACGCTGTCCCGGGTGATCGACACGCACTGCCATCTGACTTTCCCCGAATATGAAGGCCGGGTGGGAACCGTGCTCGCGGAGGCCCGGGAGGCGGGGGTCTTCGGAGCCATCACGATCTCCACGACCACGGCGGACGCCGTCCGGGCGCTTGCCCTGGCGGACGCGCATGATGGCCTCTGGTCGAGCGCCGGGGTTCACCCGCTGTACAGCGACCGGCCGGCCGACTGGGCTGCGATGCGGGAGGTCGGTCTCGCGCCGAAGTGCGTCGCGTGGGGCGAACTGGGCCTGGACCGGCACTACGCGGAGCCCGCGCAGGACACCCAGCGGCGCGTGCTCGCCGAGCAGCTCGACCACCTCGTTCGGTGGGGCAGGGAGGACCCGCGCCTCGTGAAGCCGATCGTCATCCACTGCCGAGAGGCGTTCGACGAGCTCATCCCGGTGCTTCGAGACACGGGGATTCCGGGCGATCGCTTCGTGTTCCACTGCTTCACCGCCGGCCCGAGGGAGATGCGGCTGCTCCTGGATTTCGGTGCGTTCGTGAGCTTCACCGGGGTGGTCACCTTCCGGAACGCACGCGAGACGCACGAGGCGGCGCGCCTTGTCCCGCGAGGCCGCTCGATGGTCGAGACCGACGCGCCGTTCCTGACGCCCGAGCCGCACCGGACCGTCCGACCGAACGCACCCCGCTTCGTGGTGCATGTGGCAGACGCGCTCGCCCAGCTGTGGGCTCGGGATCCGGGAGAGGTTCGTGCGGAACTCGATGCGACGGCCCGGCGGTTCTTCCGGATCGATCCGTGAACCGAGGCGCGGTGGCCGCGAGAGTCCAATAACAAAGCCGGATAGCCGATTCCGCGTTTGACGCTCCGGGCGAGACCATTTAGGATGGCCACTTGGACTTCGTGAATTTTTGCACGAAGTCATCGCGGCGTTTGGGCCCTGAACAGGCCCTCGGTCGTGATCTCGCGTTCTTGGTCTGGCCCACGGAGCTCCTCCACCGATGAGCAGGTTCCTCTTCCCCCGATGGTCGAATCTCATCCTTCCGACCATCATCCTCGCGGCGCTGACGATTCCGGTGTACGCCGTGTTCTTCGTCGCGTACGGCTTCAGCCCGAAGACGCTTGAGGTCGGCTACCAGCCGACGCAGCCCGTCCCCTTCAGCCACGCGCTGCACGCGGGCGAGCTCGGGATGGACTGCCGCTACTGCCACACCTCCGTCGAGAGCGCGGCGCATGCAAGCGTCCCGGCGACGCAGACCTGCATGAACTGCCACACGCAGATCCGGCCTGAGAGCCCGAAGCTCGCGAAGCTCAAGGAGAGCTACGCGACCGGTCTCCCGGTCGAGTGGACGCGCGTCCACAAGCTGCCTGACTTCGCGTACTTCGACCACAGCGCGCATGTGAACCGCGGCATCGGCTGCGTCTCGTGCCACGGCCGCATCGACAAGATGGAGGTCGTCTACCAGAAGTCGCCGCTGTCGATGGGCTGGTGCCTCGAGTGCCACCGCAATCCCGAGACCAACCTCCGGCCCACGAGCGAGATCACGAACCTCGCGCTCGACGCGGAGACCGACCTGAGCGCCGAAGAGCGCAAGGCGCTGAAGGACAAGTTCCACATCAACCCGAGCCAAGACTGCTCGACCTGCCACCGCTGATCGCACGGCAACTGCAAGGGACACTCGATGCACGAATCACGCACTGGCTGCGACACCGCTTCGAACGACGAGACGACGAAGTTCTCGCGTCCCGAGTTCTGGCGCAGCGCCGACGATCTCGAGAAGACGCCTGAGTTCCGCGAGCTGATGGCGCGCGAGTTCGGGCCGAACGCGCAGGAACTCGCGACCGGCGACGACCGCCGCACCTTCATCAAGCTCATGGGCGCCGGCTTCGCGCTCGCAGGCCTCGCCGCGTGCCGTCGCTGGCCCGACACGAAGATCGTTCCGTTCGCGGCGGGCCAGGCCGGCCGGACCGCGGGCGTGCCGGTCGACTACGCGACCTGCGTCGAGGTGGCGGGCATCGCGTGGCCGGTCCTCGCGAAGAGCTTCGATGGACGACCGATCAAGCTCGAGGGCAACCCCGCGCTTCCGTTTGCATCCGGCTCCAATGCCGTGATCCAGTCCCGCGTGCTCGAGCTGTACGACCCCGACCGCAGCCGGACCCTCGCGAAGCAGGGCCAGCCGAGCAGCTGGGGCGAGTTCAAGTCCTGGTGCGACGGCACCGCCGCGAAGTTCAAGTCGAACGGCGGAGCCGGCCTCGCCGTCCTCGTCGACGACAGCATGAGCCCGACGCTCGACGACATGAAGACGCGGTTCCTCGCCGCGTATCCGAAGGCACGCTGGGCGTCGTGGAACGCGATGTGCGCCGACTCGGCCATCGCCGCGAGCAACGCCGTCCTCGGCGGCTCCTACATCGGCGTGCCTGCGCTCGACAAGGCGAAGGTCATGCTCGTCCTCGACGCCGACCTCCTCGGCTGCCCGGCGACCGGCCTCGCGCACGCGCGCAGCTGGGCGAAGGGCCGCCGCATCGAGGGCGATCCCTCGAAGCAGACGCAGTCGCGCATGTATGTCGCCGAGCCGTCGCTCACGGTCACCGGCATGAGCGCCGACGAGCGCTTCGCCATGCGCCGCAGCGATGTCGCCATCCTCGCGGCCATGGTCGCGAAGGAGCTCGGCGTCGCGGGCGCCGACGCGCTCGCCGGACACTCGCGGGCGGCTGGCCTGCTCGACGCGCACCAGAAGGAGATCTACGCGCAGCTCGTCGCCGACCTCAAGTCCGCCGGCGCGAACGCGCTGGTCGTGGCGGGTCCGATGCAGCATCCCGCGACGATCGCCCTCGCCGCCGCGATCAACGAGAAGCTCGGCGCGGTCGGAACCACCGTGGCGTACCTCGCTGGACCGACCGCAGGTGGCGCCGCGCAGCTCAAGCAGCTCGCCGACGAGCTCGCCTCGGGCGGCGTCGAGACGCTCGTCGTCCTCGGCGGGAACCCCGCCTACGACGCGCCCGCCGACCTCGACTTCGCCGCGAAGATGTCGAAGGCGAAGGAGGTCGTGCATCTCTCGTTCTACGCGAACGAGACGAGCAAGAGCTCCGCGTGCACCTGGCATGTCCCCGCCGCGCACAGCCTCGAGTGCTGGGGCGACGGCCGCGCGCTCGACGGCTCGATCGTCGTGCAGCAGCCGCTCATCCTGCCGCTCATGGACGCGGCGCAGGGCGGCCGCAACGCGCTCGAGGTGCTCGCCGCGCTCACCGGGGACGAGCAGTCCTCGAGCTACGAGATCGTCCGGCGCGCGCACATGAAGGTCAGCGGCCTCGCTGGCACCGCGTTTGAGGCCTGGTGGCGCCAGAACCTCGACCGCGGATTCGTCGAGGGCACCGCGATGAAGGCCGCCCCCGCGCCCGTGGTGAACGCCGCGAACCTCGCGACCATCTGCACGAGCACCGCGGGCGTGGTCGGCGTCTCCGCCGGCATGACCGAGGTCGCCTTCCTCTTCGACGGAAAGGTTGCGGACGGCCGCTTCGCGAACCTCGGCTGGCTGCAGGAGCTGCCCGATCCCGCGACCAAGATCACTTGGGACAACGCGCTGCTCATGGCGCCCGCCACCGCGCGCAAGCTCGGCGTGAAGAACGGCGACGTGATGAAGGTCACCGTCGGCGGCGCCTCGATCGAGGCCGCCGCGTGGTCGCTTCCCGGCCACGCCGAGGACTGTGCGTCGATCGCGCTCGGCTACGGCCGCGGCGAGGTCGCGGGCCGCATCGCCGCAGGCGCCGGCTTCAACGCCTATCCGCTGCGCACGACCGCGTCGCTTGGCATGGCGATGGGCGCCGTCGCGAGGACCGGAGGCACCTACGCCTTCGCGCACACCCAGGACCACGGCGCATCCGATGCGCTCATCGCGAATGTCCCGACCGACGGCATTCAGGCCCGCCTGCCCGGCCTGATCCGCGAGTCGAGCCTCGAGAACTACAGGAGCCATCCCGACTTCGCCCGCCACGGCGAGGGCGTGCCGCATGTCGCGCACCGCCTCTCGCTCTGGGAGGAGTCGAACCTCGACGGCGCGAAGTACCGCTGGGCGATGACGATTGACCTCGCCGCCTGCACCGGCTGCAGCGCGTGCGTCGTGGCATGCCAGGCGGAGAACAACATTCCGATCGTCGGCAAGGCGATGGTGGCGCGCGGCCGCGAGATGCACTGGATCCGCATCGACCGCTACTTCAAGGGCTCGAACGGCGACCGGCCCGACGGCGTCGCCGTGCAGCCAGTCACCTGCATGCACTGCGAGAACGCGCCGTGCGAGCAGGTCTGCCCGGTCGCCGCGACCGTGCATGACGAGCAGGGCATCAATGTCATGGTCTACAACCGCTGCATCGGCACGCGCTACTGCAGCAACAACTGCCCCTACAAGGTCCGCCGCTTCAACTTCTTTGACTACCAGAAGCGCACGCCGACCCGCGAGGAAGGCTTCGTGAAGGTCCAGCCCGACTACTACAAGTCGATCGCCGAGGACCACAATCCGATCACCGACAACCCGAGCGGCTGGCTGCGCATGCAGTTCAACCCCGAGGTGACGGTGCGCTCGCGCGGCGTGATGGAGAAGTGCTCCTTCTGCATGCAGCGCATCCAGGAAGCGAAGATCCGCGCGAAGAACGCGTGGGCGAAGGCCGGCGGCACCTCGAGCGGCCGCGAGACCTGGTCCGTCGAGGATGGCGCCGTCGTGACGGCGTGCCAGCAGGCATGCCCGACACAGGCGATCGTCTTCGGCGACCTCAACGACAAGAAGAGCCGCGTCAGCGAGATGGTGAAGAGCCAGCGCAGCTACGAGCTCCTCGAGGAACTCAACACCAAGCCGCGCGTGAAGTACCTCGCGCGCGTCAAGAACCCCGCCGTCGACCACTCGCACGGCGACCACGACCATGGCCACGGGCACGACCACGGCCACGATCATGCCCACTGATTCCGGAGCGCACCCATGACGACGCTCAACTCCCACAACACCATCGTCGACAACACCGTCGACGCTCCCGGCGAGCGTGCCCCGCTTGTCCTGAACATGGACAAGTTCAGCCAGGTCACGGCGACCGTCTGCCGCGTCAACGAGGCCGAGAAGGCCCCGATGGCGTGGTACATCGCGTTCGCCGGCGCGCTTGGCCTCCTCAGCATCCTCGGCGCGTGCATCGGCTACCTCATCCTCACGGGCGTCGGCGTCTGGGGCCTCAACAACCCCGTGATGTGGGCGTACGACATCACGAACTTCGTGTTCTGGGTCGGCATCGGCCACGCCGGCACGCTCATCAGCGCGATCCTCTTCCTGTTCCGCCAGAAGTGGCGCACGGGCATCAACCGCTTCGCCGAGGCGATGACGATCTTCGCCGTCATCTGC
>Ga0209668_10000968_pt1 | contig 12065 bp, 10 predicted proteins | sample FrelakmetPLP11PL_FD_187150 | JGI IMG/M metagenome (GOLD analysis project Ga0209668, IMG submission 187150) | Freshwater lake sediment microbial communities from the University of Notre Dame, USA, for methane emissions studies - PLP11 PL (SPAdes)... | ecosystem: Environmental > Aquatic >... | reverse complement strand
GGTTATTTCCAGGTTGCCTCTTTGCAAGGTGGCTTGCGAGCTTGGTTAGAAGCAGGTTATCCACTAAGCAAAATAAACGAATAAAATAAATAATACCCCTCTAGAAATAAATTGCCGAGGTGGTGAAATTGGTAGACACGCAAGTTTCAGGTACTTGTGGGGAAACCCTTGGAGGTTCGAGTCCTCTTCTCGGCACCATTGCGCTTCTTTCTTAAATGACTCTGTAAAGATTAACACGGAAGATTTTTCTAGCCCTAGTAGCATCTTAAGTCAAGAATTAGAATTCCTGGCTTCAAAGTTTAGTGATACTTTTCCTTTTGCTGAACAATTACTATCCTTTCAAAAATGCACACTAATAATCTGTCATAAATCGATTCCATAGATTAATTGGTTATATAAAAAACTTGGTATTTAGTGGAAAATCGGTTTAAATAGTCAAAACTATTTTTAGCTGTATCGCATGTTGCGCGTTTCATCGCCTCTCTATGACATTAATAAAACTTTTGAAGAAAACTTCAGCAATCCCTCTTTTCCATCAATAAGACCACCAACACGAATTTGGCCAGATAAAGCCCAATGGGTTTCTTTATTAGGCTATTCCTTAGCCTCAAAAATCGGTGCAGCGGCATGCGCGGTAACAACCGGTAAAGGGATTGCATTATTAGCTAAACTAGGTTTTGACGTATTAACTTATAAAACAATACGACGTCAAGCCTATCCTACGCATCCATTACCTAATATTGTGTATCTCGAATCTGAAAAATTATTTGATTGTTCTGATTTAAAAGAAGTTCTTTTTACCAAGGATGCACCTGAAAAAATAAGTCACAAAATTGCTATTAGTAATTCCTTTGGTAATGGATGCTTGAAACCCATAGTAGTTATGCAAGATATCGCTTTTGCAAAAAACTCTTTAGCAGAGGGTCAAGTGTTGATTGTGTCTGTTTACGGTGAAGGTGATTCACTGCAAGCGATGTCAAAAGATTTTACCGCAGCCGCGTTGATGGCTAAAGAAGCAGGCGCCGATATTATCGAGTTAAATTTTTCATGTCCCAATTTAATGAAATCAGGAGAACCTCTATATTGGAGTAATGAATATGTATCGCAAATAACCGCTTGTGTTGTGAAATGCGTACGCGATATTCCCATATTACTAAAATTAGGTTTGATTCATGAGCATCAGTTTCCCATTAATTTATTAACTTCCGCAGCACGTGCTGGCGCAAGTGGGATAAGTGCTATCAATTCCATTAGTATGCGTGTATTGAATAAAAATCATCACCCGGCATTTGGAAAAAGAATTTATAGTGGGGTTTCCGGTTATCCGATTCGTCGGTTAGCGTTGCAAGTTGTTAAAAAATTAGTTCAAATTAATCAAACTGAAAAATTAAATTTAGTTATTTTAGGTATGGGTGGAATTACTTTACCTGAACATTTTGATGAATTTTTTAATGTAGGAGCTGATATAGCTCTTTCAGCAACTGGAATGATGTGGAATCCTTATCTTGCTACCCAATTTCACCAACGAACGAGATCATGAAAAAATTAGCTTCAGCGCATTTAGTATTAAAAACAGGTGAAAGCTTTATGGGATATATTCCATCAAGCCAAACAGCTGAAGTTTCTGGTGAAGTTATATTTAATACAGGAATGTTAGGTTATGTTGAGTCTTTAACAGACCCTTCTTATGCAGGGCAGATATTATGTTTTACTTATCCTTTGATAGGAAATTATGGTGTTTCTGCACCGAATACTTGGGAATCTAACAAAATTCAAGTAAAAGGCGTGATTATTTCTGAACTAGCCGCATTTTATTCAAATCATACTGCACAACGTTCATTACTAAATTGGCTAGAAATTGAAAATATATCCTTTATTACGGGTGTGGATACGCGTGCTTTAACACATTGCTTAAGAGTCAATGGAGTAACGCCAGGAATTATTACTCAATTAAAAAAACCTGAAAAGGATTTTATTGAATTTGAATCTATCGATTGGGTAAAACAGGTAACAATTACTGAACCTCTTCATTATGGTAAAGGCAGAAAAAAAATAATTGTTGTGGATTGTGGCTTAAAAGAAAATAGTTTACGTTGTTTATTAAAATTTCCACTAAAAATTAAACGAGTTCCTTATGATTATGATTATAGTCAGGAAGATTATGATGGCGTTTTTATCTCCAATGGTCCCGGTGATCCGCAATTATGTAAAAAAACGGTAGCTATTTTAAAAAAGGCTTTAGCAAAAAAGAAGCCTTGTTTCGGTATTTGTTTAGGGACACAATTAATGGCTTTAGCAGTTGGTGCTAAAACCTATAAGTTAATTTTTGGTCATCGTTCTCAAAATCAACCCTGTATCTATTTGCCTACTCAGCAATGCTATTTGACTTCACAAAATCATGGTTATGCGGTGAACGAAAAAACATTGCCTAAGGATTGGCGGGTATTATTTCGAAATTTAAATGATGGAACGGTTGCAGGAATTGAGCATAAGAAAGATCCTTTTTTCTCTGTACAATTTCATCCTGAAGCCATGCCTGGGCCCATGGATACACAATGGTTATTTGAACGTTTTTATCGCATGTTATAAAAATTATGAAAATACAACGATACAAGGGTAAAAAAATTCTGATTTTAGGTTCTGGTGGTTTACGAATAGGCCAAGCGGGAGAGTTTGATTATTCCGGTTCACAAGCCATTAAAGCACTTAAAGAAGAAAAAATTAATTCGGTATTAATAAACCCGAACATAGCTACCATACAAACGGATGCAAATTTAGCGGATGAAATTTATTTGCAACCGCTAAATTTGGATACGGTGAAGCGAGTTATCATTAAAGAAAAACCAGATGGAATTTTACTGGGTTTTGGTGGCCAAACTGCGCTTAATTTAGGTTTAGATTTAGAGGAAAAAGGCATATTAAAAAAATACAAGGTGGCGGTATTAGGCACATCTATTGCATCGATACGTCAAACCGAAGACAGAGATCTTTTTAAAGCGGCTTTAGCGAAGATAAAAATTAAAACACCACTTAGTTTTGCAGTCAAAACAGTTGCGGGAGCATTGCAAGCAGGAGAGAAGATCGGTTATCCCATTATGTTGCGTTCAGGTTTTTCCTTAGGAGGATTAGGTTCTGGAAAAATTACACATCGAGAAATACTTGAACAGCGTGCCCAGGAAAGTTTAGCCACCGCACCACAAATTTTAATAGAAGAATATTTATTTGGATGGAAGGAATTTGAGTATGAAATTGTGCGCGATCAATGCGGAAATGGATTAACCATTTGTAACATGGAAAATATGGATGCAATGGGTATCCATACGGGAGAAAGTATCGTTGTAGCGCCAGCACAGACTTTAAGTAATGAGCAACATCAATTATTACGCAATATGGCTTTACAAGTTGCTGAACATTTTAACATTATTGGCGAATGTAATATCCAATTTGCGGTTAACCCAAAAAATGGTGATTACCGAGTTATAGAAATGAATGCGCGTTTATCGCGATCCAGTGCATTAGCGTCGAAAGCAACCGGCTATCCATTAGCTTTCATTGCCACTAAGTTAGCATTGGGTTATCAGTTATATGAAATAAAAAATAGTGTTACTCAGGTGACAAGTGCTTATTTTGAACCGGCATTGGACTATATCGTAGTAAAAATTCCACGTTGGGATACACATAAATTAAAAGCGGCTGAAAGAACGATTGGCACTGAAATGAAGAGTGTCGGCGAAGTGATGGCAATTGGTCGTTCTTTTCCGGAAGCATTACAAAAAGCAGTGGGAATGTTAAATAAAGGAGCTACTTGCTTAATGGATTATCCAGAAAAAATTGATAATCCGCGTAAAGAAATACAATTTGCCACCGATAGACGTTTATTTGCTTTATATCAATTTTTTAAAAATGGTGGTTCAATCTCACAAGCTGAACGTTTATCCCAGATTAATTTTTGGTTTTTGGCGCAGATACACCAGCTCACAGAATTAGAAAGACAATTAAATTTTCGTAAGTTGAATAAAAATCTTTTATGTCAATTAAAACAAGCAGGATTTTCAGATAGTTTTATTGCTAAAACAAAAAATAAGTCGATAAAACAAATTCGAGCTTTACGTTTAAGATATGGTATTACGCCTTTTGTGAAGCAAATAGATACATTAGCTGGGGAATTTGCCGCGCAAACGAATTATCTTTACCTAAGCTATCATGCGATTGAACATGATATTTCTCCTGCTAAGCGGCGACCTATCATTGTATTAGGTTCAGGGCCTTATTCGATAGGATCCTCTGTCGAGTTTGATTGGTGTGCAGTTAATACTTCGCAGACTTTACGTCGTTTAAATGAAACAGCCATTATTATTAACTCAAACCCTGAAACCGTTTCTACAGATTATGATGAATCGGATCGATTGTATTTTGAACAGCTTACTTTTGAGCGTGTACAAGATATTGTGGATTTTGAATCAGCAAAGGGTATTATTGTTTCAGTAGGAGGACAAATTGCTAATAATTTAGCTGTACCATTAGCTAAAGAGGGTTACCATTTATTGGGAACGGATCCGATCTTTATTGATTATGCTGAAAACCGAGAAAAATTTTCTGCCTTATTAAATACACTTAATGTTGATCAACCTTCTTGGGAAAGAATTACTAGTTTGAGTAAAGCAAAAAGCTTTGCAGCTAAAGTGGGTTATCCTGTATTAATTAGACCTTCTTATATTTTGTCTGGCTCTGCGATGAATGTGGTTTTTGATCCGGAATCTTTAGATCAGCATTTACAAGCAGCTGCGCATGTTTCACAAGATCATCCGGTGGTGATCTCTAAATTTGTTCAAGAAGCAAAAGAATTAGAAATAGACGGCGTTGCTAAACAAGGTAATATTGTTATTGAAGCCATTTCAGAGCATATCGAGAATGCGGGTGTCCATTCTGGAGATGCAACGGTTGTGTTGCCACCTCAGAAGTTGTATTTAGAAACCATACGCCGTACTAAAAGTATAGCTCGTAAAATTGTAAAGGCTTTACACATCACGGGGCCATTTAATATTCAATTTATTGCTAAAAATAATGATATTCAGGTTATTGAATGTAATTTGCGAGCATCGCGTTCTTTTCCTTTTGTTTCTAAAGTGACAGGCCATAATTTCATCCAAATAGCTACCGAAGTAATGCTGAATAAGCACCACGCAAAACATTACGAAACTTTAGAGCTGGATTATGTGGGTGTCAAAGCAGCACAATTTTCTTATAGTCGTTTAAAAGGTTCCAATCCTGTCGCTCAAGTTGAAATGGCATCTACGGGTGAAGTGGCATGTATTGCAGAGGATTTAGTAGAAGCTTTTTATAAGGCATGGTTAGCAACGGATCAAAATATCGCAGAAAAGAAATTGTTATTAAGTGTTGCAGATAGCTATAAGATCAAGCTTTTACCTTGGATCAAACAACTTGATGATCAAGGTTGGCTTATTTACAGTACAGAAGGAACGCATCAATTTTTATCTCAGCATGGTATAGCCTCATATTTTGTTAACAAGACTAGCGAAGCTAAAAAACCGAATATTAGAGATTTAATTACGCAACGTAAAGTATCCACAATTATCAATATACCCAGTTCTATGACAGGCTTACAGCAAACTGATGGTTTTTTAATTCGACGTTTAGCTATCGATCATCATATTCCTTTAATTACTAATGCTCAGATTGCACTGATAATCTTGCAATGTTTAGTCAGCTTGTGGGGAAAAGAGTTACCTGTTGAGTCTTGGCAAAGTTTGGTTCTAAAAAAGAATGGATAGATGAAAACAGAAATATCAGTCGGAGATATTATTAATTTGAATGTGGTGAATTATGCCTAAAATGTTAGATAAAAAAGATATTATATCAATTCGCGATCTTGCTTTAAGTGAAGTAAATAGTATATTAAATCTTGCTAAAAAATTTAAGAAAAGCTTATCTAAAAAATTTTTACTTGATAAAATAATTGCGCATTGTTTTTTTGAACCTTCAACGCGTACCCGTTTATCATTTGAGACAGCTACCTTACGTTTGGGAGGGCAAGTCATTGGGTTTTCGGGCAGTGAAAATACTTCTATCCAAAAAGGTGAAGATTTACAAGATACTATCAAAACGATTTCTTATTATGCGGACCTTATTATCATTCGACATCCACTCGAGGGATCGGCACGTTTAGCTGCAGAGGTTTCTAATAAAGCCGTAATAAATGCAGGAGATGGCGCAAATCAACATCCTACACAAGCCCTGGCCGATTTATTCACTATTCAAGAAATGCAAGGAAATTTGGAAGGATTATCGATTGCATTGGTAGGTGATTTAAAGTACGGACGTGCCGTACATTCTTTAGTGCAACTTTGCGCTTTATTTAACATGAGATTATTTCTAATTTCACCTTCGTTATTAACCTTGCCAGAAGTAATCTGCGATGAATTGAAACATAAAGGTATTCGATTTTCTTTTCACTCAAGCCTAGATGAAGTGATTTCTAAAATAGATATTTTATATATGACTCGGTTACAGCAAGAAAGGTTTACACAATCAGAACATCAGCTATTTGAAGATCAATACATTCTGACACCAGATAAGTTAAAAAAAGTTAAAACTAATTTGAATATTCTACATCCCTTACCCCGCGGGCGTGAGATTGATAAAGCTGTTGATGAAACACCTTACGCTTTATATTTTAAACAAGTTGTTAATGCAGTTTATATCAGACAAGCTGTTTTATCGCTACTACTTGATAAGGTAACGTTTTAAACGATTTTTTTGGATAAAATTTATGATCAAAACTCGTTCGGTTTCTGCGATTGATAATGGTATCGTCATCGACCATATTCCGGCGGGTCAGTCACTTAACATTATGCGTTTATTACACGTGGTTAATAGTAAACAACGGGTTACTTTAGGCTTAAATTTGCGAAGTACCTCTTTAAAATTGAAAGATTTAATTAAAATTGAAAATCGATTACTTACCCCACAGGAAATTGAGCATGTCGCAATCTTTGCTCCTGGCGCTACGATTAGCCGAATTGAAAATTTCAAAGTTAGCGAAAAGTTTAGCTGTGAATTACCTAAAACTATACGTGATGTATTGGTGTGCCCTAACCAAAACTGTATTAATCACATTGAATCAAAAGGTTATTTTAAATTAGAAGGATCTTCGACTCAAGTAAAGCTTCGTTGTTTTTATTGCGAGAAACAATTTGATCGCGATCAAGTTGAAGAAATTTGTTTATGATACAGATAAATAATATTCTGACTATAGAAAATCAACGCCAAAATATTACTATCGATAGTGAACAAGAAATAACTATTGCTGCGAGTCATTTATTATTATTACCAGGATTAATCGATCCCCATGTGCACTTTCGAACTCCTGGTTTGGAATACAAAGAAGATTGGAAAACTGCTGCTAAGGCTAGCATAAAAGGCGGTTATACGACTGTTTTTGATATGCCTAATACCTTGCCTCCCACGGTAACACAAGCTGCCTTACAAGAAAAAAAAATGCTGATTGATCAACAATTAAAAGAAGCAAAAATACCTTTACGTTACCATTTATTTTTTGGCGCTGATAAACATCATTTAAATGAGATAAAAAAAGTAAAAGATCAGGTAATTGGCATTAAAGTTTTTATGGGGTGTAGCACAGGAGGTCTAGTTATCGATGATGACGAGAGTTTACACGCTATTTTTAAAATAGCGGCTGAAGAAAATATGTTAGTTGCGGTTCATGCGGAAGATGAGCGGCGATTAAAAGAAAATGAAAAAAAATTTACTGGACTACAAAATTATTCGATACATTCAAAAATTCGCGATGAAACAGCGGCCATATTAGCGGTAAAAAAAGCCATTCAGCTAGTACGTGAATATGGGACGCGTTTATATATTTTACATATTAGTACGCGCCAAGAAATTGATTTAATTGCACACGCTAAAGAAGAAGGCCTTCCTGTTTTTGCTGAAACAACTCCGCATCACTTGTTTTTAAATTTGACAGGTTATATTAGCTTAAAGGGTAAAGCAGTGATGAATCCACCTTTGCGAACTTCTGATCATCAGAAGGCATTATTTACCGCAATAAAATCGGGGGTTATTGATACCATAGGTTCGGATCATGCCCCACATACCCTAGAAGAAAAAGCAAGATCTTATGGTATGTGCCCATCTGGCGTGCCGGGTATAGAAACTACTTTACCATTGTTACTGGAGGCGTATCATCGAGATTTACTTACTTTAAACAATATAGTCGAATTAACTTATCGTCGAGCAAAAAAAATATTCCATTTGCCAGATTATCCAGAGGATTGTGTGCTAGTTGATTTATCCTTAGCAAAGAGGGTCGAAGATAAACACCTTAGTACTAAATGCCAGTGGTCCCCTTTTTCAGGACGTGTTTTGAGAGGTTGGCCTGTTACTACTATATTAAAAAGATGTGTCTATGATCTGACAAAAATATAATTATATCTGTTTCATCTCAAGCGGTTGAATGGGAAAGATGCACACCTTAAGTGCGAGAGGTATATTTTGTTAATCCTTTTTTAAACCATGCTAAAGCTTGCAGTGGTTCCTCCAGACCTTCCAATAATTCACCTAATTCCAGATAAGCTTCTGAATTAGAAGAATCATAGATTAAACTTTTTTCTAAATAATCCCGAGCTTTCCCCCATAATTTTCTCTGCTTACAAAGACGACCTAAACTTAATAAAAGATAAGGATCATCAGGATGTTTTTTAAGCCATTTTTCTGCTATTGCTAGTTGGCGGGCAGGGTTGATGCTTTTAATAAGACTATAGGTTGAAACGAGGGGGCCGAACCATTGTCTTTTTAATTGCTTTATTATTAACGATTCAGCTTTCGTATCTTCATGATGTCTTATAAGACCTTGAATATAAAAATTTAAAAGCAAAGGATCTTTTTTTAATTTTGTTGGTAAATTGTCCCATAGGTTCTCAAGCGTTGATAAATTGCAGGTATATTTTTCTTCACTTAGTAAATTTTCATAACATTCTTGTTGTAATTGTTGCTTTTGTTCTTTAGATACCCAGGTTTTATTTTCTAATTGAGGCAGAATTTCTAAAATACGATGCCAGTTTTGTGGTTTTTGATAAATAGAAGAAAATAAGCGTTGATCATCTGATGCCATGGTTTTTTTGCAGCGTTTTATGTCTAAATTTTGACACCATTGTTTTGGGAGCATTAATAAATAGCTAATAAATCGAATTAAATAATAAATTAAAATAAAGCTAATGGTTAGAATTAAGATAGCTAGCCATAGTGGCATTTCTAAGGCAAGTTGATGCCAAGTAATCAAGATATAACCCGGATCGAGAGTGATTTTAACTCCGAGCCAAACTGAAAGAGCAAGAACCAATAAAAAGATAAAAAACCGATGCATCAAGAGGGTTCCTTTTGATTAGCGGTAACTACAGGAGTAACGTTAGTATTAGTGGGTGTCTTTTTGATAATTGAAATGGCCTCGAGTAGTGGATTTAAATCAAGAGACGGAGTTTGTAAATCGATTTGTTTTAATTGTTCAATATTTTGTATAGCTGTTTGTGTAATAGGTGAGCCAGATGCAAAATGATCTTTTATATTTTCTTGAATTTCTTGCAAACTGGATTGATAAATAGTTGCTTCATGATGTATTAATGCCCATTGAGCTTGTTGTAATAATAATAGCAGGTTGTGTTGCAAATATTGTTGTTCTTTTTCTGGTAATAAAGGTTCTATAGGTTTATTTAAGCGTCGAATAACGATTAGCTGTCGGAAGCTATTTAAGCTATTTTGCAGCATAAGTATCCATTTATTTTCCGAAGAGTTACTGGTTGTAACATCAGGTTTTGCTGTAGCAGAATTAGATATTGTCAATAAAGGCAATTGCGTAATTTGTGCTTTTAAAGTCTGTATCTGGCCTAAGGTAGTTGCCAAGTCAATGTGGGGCAAGGCTTTTAAGCGAGTTAAGTATTGAGTTAACAACTGGTGAAGATTTTCTAATCGAATATCCGGACTTATTATGGTACCTAATTGTTTATCAGCTAGCGTCAGTGCAGACAGAGCATTGTCAGTATCGTGAAAATAAACAAAATTATATTGGGCTAACTGTATCAGTTGCTTAACATTAGCAAGCAATATAGCATTATCGTTAGCTGAGAATTTTTGTTCTATAAAATTTTGTAATTGTGCGATGTGTTGCTGAAGATTTTTACCATCAGCTTGATTTTGGGAGATCTGTGTTTGTATGGTCGATAGTTGACGTTGATATTCGCTAAGTCGTTCTTTGTTTTTTAACCAAAAAAAACTTAATCCTAAAAATAAACCAACCCAGGTGATGAGCAACAATCCTATAGCGCACCAAGCAATGGAACAGCTTTTAGAACGTAAAGGTTTATTTTTTTGGGTTTTTGTTTTTATTTCTGTTTCTTCTAAGTTCGGTGTGGGCTGTGATTCCATAGTGATTGCTCCCGCCAGGAAAACAGAGTTTGTAAGGTAGACTCTTTGCACTTGAATTTTATTCTGCATTGCCGTTCAACCCGCAATCTCATGTATCTTGAATACATTCCGGTTGCTTCATTCTCGAGGCACCTTGCCAAAAATCCAATTGCTGGAGTATAGCCGCATTTGTTGCATTATCCGATATTAAGGGTGGTTTGACAAAACCTAGTTTCTTAGCACTATCAGCTAGTCGAGGACTAATGACGAGCAATTGTTTTTTAAATAAAATATCTTGCCAGTAAGGATACAATAAGCGAACTAGATTTTTTAATCCGCTATGACTCGTACAAATAATGACATCAATTGCGTCCTGATAGGGAATGTTGTTTTTATCAATTTTTGGTAGCTGTCGCCTGTAAACGTTTAAATTATCAATTTGAGCCCCTAAATCTTTTAAGCCTTTAGCTAGAACGGGTCGACCACCTTCTCCCTTAATGATTAGAATCTTTTTTTGTTTTATATTCTGTAAAGCAATAAGCTTTAATAAGCCTATACTATTAAAATCTTTTTCTGGATAGTTATCGCAAGGCAGATTATGCTGTTTTAAAGATAGGGCAGTTCCGGCACCTGTGGCGATAGTTTTGAGATTTTTAGGCCAAGATGGCCAAATATCGTGAATATAATCAGCTGCTTTGAAGACCGCATTTGGGCTGATAAAGATGACCAAATCGTATTGATTAAGTTTTCTTATACCTAATACCACTTTTTTTATGTTCTTAGGGCCGATAATGTCTAACGTTGGAAAATGGATGACACTACCCCCTGAGAATCGAGTTTGTACTGCCAAATCTTGTGCTTGATGAATCGGTCGGGTTATGAGCGTACGTAAGCCATGTAAAGATGTCATGTGCACAAAAATATCCTTAAATTTAAGGGGAGGCAATACTGATCTTCAAGAAAATATCTAAACGAAATTAACGTTAAGACTAAGCGTAGCCTCGCTTGGAAACAATCAATGATAATGTTAACATGAAGAGTGATTATATATAATAAAGAGAAGTCCATATGGTTGAACTATCAACTTCGGTTCAAGCACGTAAGCGCAAACTCGATGAAAAAAAGCATAGGGATAAGTTGGACGGATTAAAATTTGCCCCGCCAAGTGGTTCTAACCGATTAAACAAATTGATTGCTTATAGCGATTTGTTTTTTTCTCAGGGAGAATCTCCTAATCCTAAATATGTAGCTGCACAACTGCGTGAAGCGATACTTAAAGCTATAAATGAGTTGCATGAAGCAATTGCAAGTAATCCAGAAGAGCATTCTATGAAGTTGCAAGAGAGTTATGTGCTATTGAGAATGCAATCTCGCTCTGTTAATGAGTCGGACGATGAATTTCAAGACCGGCTTTTTCAGCATACTACTAAAGCCCTTCCAGCAGATAGTACTAAGAAAGAGAACCCATGGTTAAAATTTAGCAAAGATGGGTATATAGAAGATGCTTATATATATTTATCTAAATATGCTTTTTGTTCTAGAATTGATCCGATCCATGCTCCTCAAGATAATGGAAGTTTGGAAACCGAACATGCTTCAATGAGATTGGCTAAATAGAAAGG
>Ga0209668_10000967_pt1 | contig 12068 bp, 16 predicted proteins | sample FrelakmetPLP11PL_FD_187150 | JGI IMG/M metagenome (GOLD analysis project Ga0209668, IMG submission 187150) | Freshwater lake sediment microbial communities from the University of Notre Dame, USA, for methane emissions studies - PLP11 PL (SPAdes)... | ecosystem: Environmental > Aquatic >... | reverse complement strand
GTTGAGGCAAATGTAAAACCTTATTTTGATTTCACAATACTAAAACAAAGAAAAAAGTAAACCACCAGCGCAAAAAATCGCAAGTGCTTAATAATCAACGAAATTATTTTGCGCGACCAATTGCGACACCAACAAGCCCACCAAGCGCAAAAGCGAATGCGCGTGTCTCATACCACTTCTTAGGCGGCTGGGCCACGATTATGTTATTCATGCCGGTAACGGTTACATAAGGGTTATCGATGCCAAGCCGAACCACCTTATCGCGCTTACGCGAAAAGAAGCCATTACGCAACGTATCTCCGATTGCAACGGTATAACTTACCGGAATAATAATTGAATCCAACTGAAGCCGTCCTAAGCGGTTAATTTGCCCACCTATCTCGAGCCACTTACCCGGCCGATGGAAGTAACGCGGTAGCCTCATGTGCGGAAAGCTATCAATATACACCGTTTCACCCAGTTCGAATTGCGTTACCACCTTTGTCCGCGTTTGGTACTTGATCACCACTTCAGGCTCACGCAGCTCCAAGGCTCGCAGCTTGGTGCCTGCCGCTGCCAGCTGCACTGATTGCGAATACAATCGCGTGCTGTCTCTCGCGATGCGCACAGCGTACTCATTGTTGAGCGAATCGAGATACATCGCATTGCTTTCAGCCTCGCCTAATGCCGCGCAAGTGCGCATTAATAGCAGCAATAAGAATAGGCATATTGCAAATAGGCTTAACGTGCTGATGTTGCTTTGCTGCATTTGATTAGTTCGTTTAATCGTTTGAGGTAGGTGCTCTTATCGCGCAGCTCGTTTAGCAATATATCGCCCGCCACCTTTATCGGCATTGACTTCTCGGCTATGTACACTGCCAGCACCTTCACAAGTCGCTCATCGCATTCGCAATCGGTCGCTGGTAGGTTGCTCATAATTGCCTGGTTGCTTTCTTTACCAAGAGCCGAATCACATTGTCGAGCTTTTCAACACTATCTTCGAGCATCTTCATAACACCTTCGCGCTCCTGATCGGTTGCCCATGTATGCTCGTTTATCATCTTCACCAAGCCGCCGATCGATGTCAATGGCTGACGAAGCTCATGCGATAGGGTGAAGCGAAACTCTTCCAAAAGCATCTTTTGCCGTTCGTATTCGTGGCTGCTTATGGAAGTAACATCGACAAGCTGAATGCCGATAAAGTGCAGCATATCAACAATGGCATAAACATTCCACATATTGTACCGCTCGGAGCTTATCTTCTGCTTGGTCTTTGCGTATGCCCGAATCGGGTCGGGCGATTTGCTTTGCGCCTTTCGAATGGCTGCAAGCAGCTCATCGCGGTCGCTGTCTTGCGCTGCGATGTCGAGTATATTGCCGGGCTTTATGTGGCTTGAGTACTCTTTGAAGAGCTCATTCGTTGCGACAATGTTGCCATCCCTGTCGGTAATCACATAGAAGAGGTCAATGCTTGACTCAAGGATGTGCAGCGATGCCATGCTGCAAAGATAGGTTAAACCGAACGCAAATCCGCAATTAATGAACGCCATGCAGGCACGCATCCGAGCGCATACTTGATGGTAAGCAGCATCGTGAAGGTAAGCACAATTCCATTAGCAAGTATATCGTAATTCATAGGCGTTGGCATTTCCGGCTCGTTTCTTACAATCTGAGTTTTCGGTATGTAATACGTGGCGGCTGGGTACAAAGATACATCACACGGCTGAATTGTATCAAAGGCCGTTAATACTTTCGGCTTTGGCGGCTGCGCCATGACTGCCTGAAAGCTTTCGCGGTTGGCTTGCTGGAATGAGGTATCGGCTTCGGTCGCATGCCAGCTCATCGTATCGATGTTGAGCTTGCTGTGGCGAACTACTTTGATGGTGTCTCTACGAATCTGTTGCATCGCTTTTGGCTTTTGGGATATATCCTGCGGCTATGAGTGCTGCAATGATGGCTGTTAATGTCTCGGCTGTTATCACTTTGAAGATTAGCAAAAAGATGGATACCAAAATCATGAGCGAACCGATTGTGCTGCGCCAGTGCTTAACAATCACATCGAGAATCCGCCTTGGTTTGGTAGGTCTTTTTGCCATGCCTTAATATACGCATACGCCAGCGCGGCGTTTGGGCAACGTAGGGCTAAAAATTACAAAGTGAGAAATAGAGATTTGCCTCATCTCTGCGCCTGTTGGTAAGCCCTTGCAGTGTTTTCCCGCCTGCCTTGTTCCACTTCAGGAACTCATCGAGGATGCTCGGGTCGGCTGAGTTGGCTTTGGCTTTTTTCAGCAGCGTTGATTTAACCAAAGCACCAGTGCCTACGTTATATGCAAAGCATACCAAAGCATCGAACTGACATTGGTTGAGGTTAGGTAGGTGTTTATTTACCGCCGCTTCGAACGGCTCAAGCGTTGCAAGTAGCAATTGCGTTGCTTCCTTTTCACTCGAGAGCTTTTCGCCGAGAATTACCTTTTTTCCATTGGGGTATCGTGTGCTTCCGTAGCCTATGGTCGGCACTCCGGCTGGGCATAGGTAGCTTGAGAGCCTCAATCCCTCGTACTTCTTAATCAGATTAAGCCCGAGAATTGAGGTGCTACGCATTGTTAAAGGATTAAGTATTGAACTACAACTCCGATGTTTTCAAGATAATCTCCTGTATTGATTGAATCAATGGCACATAAAATTAAATCAGTTACATTGAAATCGGCTTCAATGACACAAGTGTCAATTTCTGAGTTTGCGGTTACAGTTCCATTTAAGTGGTAGCGAGAAGTGAAGTTAGATGCCACAGGAATTGATAGATTAAAAACCGTTGCAGTTTCTGCTGTATCCATCTGAACATCCATCCGAAACGCCATAGTAACAACATCACCAACACGCGAATAAGTACCAGCATAAACACTTACTGTTGCGTTATTGCTAACATTAGATTCAACAGGCGTAAACGCACCACTCGCAAATTGCGGCATCCCATCATAGATGTTTTGCACCTCAATCTGCTTACTGGTGTTGCTGCTTGTATCAACGATGTAGAAGATGTCATCGTTTGCTGCCGTAGCTAAGGTTGTAAGGTCGGTTACTTTTACGCCTGCCATAATGGTTAGTTTTATGCAAAGTTAATCAAAATAATCAAATTGCTTGGGCACGTATTCAATCGTTGGTAATTCCTTAACCCAGTCGATCGTAGTGCTACTTACTTCCTCTTTGCTTATTATCCAAGTGCCATTCGCATCTTGGATAGGGTTAAACGTCATATCGGTTACATATTGAACGCCTCGCAATTGCTCGGCTTGTTCGGGTGTAAGTTGGTAAACTTTTATCATACTTGACGTCCTAATGTGGTTTGAAAGGTTTGAATAGTATTGTACAAATTAACTGCATCGGTGTTGGTTAACCCACTGCCTATGGTCGAAAATGCACATTGCTTTGAGGTGTAAAATTGAGGTGTTCCTCCACTATTAAAAGCTCCTATAAATATATTGAGACTTACAGGAGTTACAGATGCTATTGAGCCTGATGCCACTTGACTTCCGTTTTTATACGCATTTATTGAATTTGATGCAGTTCTATTAGCTATATAATATCCCAATGAATTAGCATCAGAGTGAGATATGAATGAGGTACCATTATTAATACGATAATAACTAACTCCTGAAGTGCGTATTTCTATGAGAGACCCATTAACTACCGAAAAGGTACCCATCTCCACCTCAGTACCATTTGAATTTGTACGTGAATAATAACTCATGTGATGCGAATTTTGATTGATATTTGTATTATTAAAATAAGTATCAGCATAAGCATTAGTGGCATTTGGAAGCGCACCATTAGCTGAATGTGTCCAACCTCCGACAAAGCTCAATCTAAATGCAGCGTTTGTATTGGCTGGATTTTTAAGGTTATACATGTGCGTTGTCGCAGTGCCTCCAACAAATGGGTAAATAGCATCGAGCTTGCTCCAGATACCTTGCGATTTTAGGCTCGTTACAAGTGTGCAAATAGCCGAAACAATGGTCGGGTTTGTTATCCCTGTTGCAATTAAGAAAGCATTGCCATCCGCATCGGCGCATAATGGTGAACTATAAACATAAGGATTAACAATGAAGCTCATGCGTAAGTACCGATTAATGCAACCTTCAATCCTGTTGCCGTGCCGTTTCCTATTTGGTCGATGTCGATTGTCATCTCGGCATCATCAGCCAAAGCGGTATCGCTTATAACTGGGGGTGTTGCAGCCGTTGTGCTTGTCTTTTCAGTGTTATCGATGGTCAGCTTTGTGCTTAATATACTTGTGCCAGCCTCGTTAATATCCACTGTAAAGATATTACCCGATGCTTGCGCTGTTGTGAGCGATGCGCGAACGGCTGTAAGAGTAACAGCACGCGGCATCCTGAATGTAATCTTCGCCGTGCCTGCCGTTAGTGCCGTTGTTTCATCCGATGCAGCCACAACAAGCTCGAAAGGCAATGAAGCAAGTGAGCCATCGCCACGAACGTATTGAGATGTAGCACCTCCGAGCACATTGCCGAGCGTTCGGTTTTTCCAAAGGTTATTTACGCCTGTGGTGTATACGAGAAATTGATTATTCGCAAGCGGCGTGGTTGTGATGTCAACATCGGAAAGCTCATCGAGCTGGAATCCATTCTGCACGAAAACATATATCTGACCATTACCAGCATTCGCCCTTTCAACTATCCCGATTCGCGTTAAGTGATTTGGGGCTAATGGCATTGTATTGGTCAAAGCCCCTGCCGTATTGCCAACGTAAAGCGTATCGCCTGCGCTGTAAGCGTTCGTGTTTATTCCATCGATTACACCCTGCGTAATGATGTAGCCTTTTTGATTCGGTGCAATTGAGCTGCTGAAAACAAGCCCTACCGTCTTGGATGAAGTTGCCTCGCTTGTGTTATTTGCAAGCTTCACGGTCATCCTATCGCCTGTTGCGCCAAAGGCATAGACAGGCTGACCTCGGTTAATTGTTACGCTGTCGGCATTGGTTACATAAGCGAACATTTGATTGGGAGCAACTCCCAACAATTGAAAGTTCGTGCCGTCATAAATCGCGATGAATTGCTGATTTGCTGCAATGTCACCACCAATGATGGGCACCACGTTATTCTTTGCGATGTTTACAGCTCCAAGGCCGTTTATATTTAGCGTGGATGCGCCTGTATTTGCATTTGTGAAGCCAATTGCATAAGCATCATTCAGGCTGTATGCAGTAACGCCGGGTATACTTACGGCATAGGTATCAGTGCCAGTTGCTTGACCGCCTTGCATCCCTGTTGCCGCCGTGCTTGCAATGGTGAAGCTCGGATAGGTTCCGGTAATTGATATGTCAGTGCCAGCCGTAAGCGATACAACCTGATCGGGCGCGGTATTGTCAATCGTGAAGTTAGGATATGTTCCGCTGGTGCTTATGCCAGTGCCAGCCGTTAGCACTACCGTTTGGTCGGGTGCTGTGTTGCTTACCACATTACTTGTGATGTCAATGCCTGTGCCCGCTGTTAGCGCGTCTTGCTTGCCATCAAAGGTACTCCAATCGGCTTGGCTCAGATATCCATCCGAGCTGCTTGTCGCTTGGCTGATGCTGATGTCAGGCGTAGCCCCGCCGCTTGATGAAATGGGCGCCGTGCCAGTTACTGCTGTAACGCCGCCGCCACCTGGTACATTGACCTCAACCACACCGGGTGAAGTAAGCGAAGCCGTCACGCCATCGCCTGTGAAGTTCAGCGTGGTTGTATTGGTGCTTACGTTTGTGCCTTCATCCTGAGTGCGCAATGGTGTACCGCCACCAATAGCCACAAGCGGGTCGGCTGGTGTGCCGTTTCCAGTTATGGTAACGCCATCCACAGCTACCGATGTGAGGCATGGCTCGCATGGTTCGAAGTCGGGAAGGGGAATGTCTCCAGTTTGGCATGTGTCATAGCATCCGTCCTCGCTCGATGTGCTAACATTCACATCCACATCGATTGCAACAGCCGCCCATTCATAATTCACTGGTAGGTATCTTATCTCGGTTGCGTAACCGCTTGGCACCACCTCGTAAGCGATTGCCCCGATTGCGGTCTTGAATTGAGGGTCAGTGCCGCTGATTAAGCGAAGCACCCGAGATGCAATCCAGTCATTCGCATCTGAAGCATCGCAAGGTAGATGCGATTTGCGGACCATTGCATAGGCCGTCATGCTGAAGCGTGTCTCGTATATTGAGCGGCAGCCTGCAAGCCTGAGCGAGTCGTTCTTAGCCACCGTTGTCTTGCTTCGCTTTGCCCAAAAGAGCGTGCCTTGTTTAGCATCATAATCCGTTACAGGAATAGCTTGACCGTTGCCGATGTAAAACGCCCACGCTTTATCATTGCCCTCGCCTACAAGCTCGCTAAGGCCGTAAATCTTATCGAAGATATTGCCAACCTCAATGCGTTGGTTAAGCCTGTCGAGAATGGTAGATAGTATATTCATTTATTCATTGCGTTTATGATTTGTTGCACAAGCTCCGCTGCATGCTCTTCTAACATCGCTTCTTGCTCTTCGGCTGTTGGCAAAAAGATAGTGCCGTATTTAAGCTCTAATCCATCAATTTTACCTATCTCGGATGCGGGTACGGTTATCGCTGCTTCCAATCCTTCGGTCAATACATCCGATGAAAGGAAGCCGCCTTTCAATCTTCCGGTTAACTCCAAAGGCAATTTGCGAGATGTGCCTTTCTTTAGCTCGGCATAACCGCCGGGAAAGTATAGCGACTTAATTGGCTCGCCACGCTTACCTACTTTGAACTTACTCGGCGCACTTGCCAACGCTCGCGGGCTTATGTATAGCGGCTTAGTGCTGTATGGCTTGGTCGGTAGTTTTTCGCCAGCCGTATTCGTGCCACCAGTTGAGCCAGTGCCGAAAATGCGTTTGAACATGATGCGCTTTAATTCACGAACAGGGGCGTATAACGGCGTGAACTTGGAAGTCCAATCGCTATACAACGCATCAAGATTCTTTTGAATTTCGGCAGGTGTCGGCATGTTATGGTAACGCAGTTACGTACTTCATGTTTCGCTTGCAATCCCAGCAATGCGTGTCATCAGGCAGGCGCATGTTCTGCAAGGTTGCTCCAAGGTCTTCGCTGTATCGTGTTGCTGCGATGTCGCGAGCGGCAACAATACCCTCGAAAGCATCAGCAGTGGCAAAGGGCTTCGAGCCCCGATTAACAATTACCGTTGTATTAACTCGCTGATTCGGGCTAATCGTTAGCGCATAGTTGTAAATCTCAACCGCTGTGGCATAGGCTAACGCTAATGCCATCGTACCACCTACCGAGCACAGCCATCCTTGCCTGTCGCAGTTCACATTATACGTGAGGCTCATGCCTGTGGTGTACTTACTCGATTTGCTTGTCAGCACATTCGTGCCATCGGTTGTGAGCTCGATGCCTATCGCATCCACAAATGGGCAGATATGCGATTCCTTAATCCCGCCCCCACAGCTTGTGCAAGTGCCTCTCTTTGGCGTGAACTTTACCGTGTTAACATCCGACTCATAGACGATGGCGATGTCCATCTTACGCTTTGCTGAGGTGAATGTCTTACCGATGAACTGATCGAGCGCACCCTCTGCATAGGTAATGGTTTCAATCAACTTGCCAGTTGTCATGTCGAAAATTAACACAGGCACATTGGTATTCGTTGAATCAATTGCAAGGTTAATGTCGGCAAGGTAAAAGTTCAGATAGCTAACCGTATTCGGGTCAATCTTCAACCTGATGCCGCCATAGTTGCCAGCACCGAGCGCAGTCTGTACGTTTGAATAGTTGGACACAACTTGCCCAACTCGCTTGCTTTCGATGATCGTGTCGCTCTTCATCATTGGGCTGAGTTTAGTCAGCACATCGGATGAAAGTTTACGCCATGCGAAGGCTCGTTTATCTTCGAACAGCTCAACGCCGTTGCGGTATTGGTCTGTGATAAGTTGCCCGAGAAAGGTTTGATTGATGCCGAGGTCATCGATGTAGAGCCCAGTCGATGGCTCTGGGGATTCGCAGCCTCTTAATCCGAGTAGTGATTCAATGCACATCTCTTTAGTTTTTACAAAGATAAATAAAAAAAGGAGGGCACGAAGCCCTCCCTTTATTGCGTGGTTAGATTATCTAATCCGTCTTGGGTCAATAAGTCCTCATCGGCTTGCGAGAGTAAACCTACCGACCCGATTACGGGTTTACGATGCTAACGCAGTTAACATAGTTCACACCAGCGAACTTGTCAGCAGCCTCGTAAATGTCAGTTGGAAGCGTTACAATCTTTCCAGTTGTAGTCAACACAATCGACAAATTACCGCAATCATCCTTCATGGTCAAGTCGCAAGGTACTCCAGCTGGTGTGAACACCAAGGTTTTAGAGTAATTGCTTCCAGCCACAGGCGTGATGCCAGTGTTCCAGTCTGCAAGATTGAATGATAACCACTGGATTGCTCCGGCAGTTGTTACCAACGCTGAGTTTTGGTCACCTTGTGCAGCGGCTAAACGAGAATCGTAAGCGAAGCCGAAGCCGTTTTGCTGCGTGATTGCCAACAAATCCAAGCCGTACTGAGAGCAGCAGCCAGCAGCCATCGCATTAGCATAACGCTGCATTGCAGCACCGCCAAACGCAACAGGTGCGCCGGGATAGTTAGCCATGCGAGTTGCTTGCTGAATGTCAGCGATTGCAAATGGGTTCGGCTCAGTAGTGCCGTTCATCGTTGCAATCTCCAAGCAGTCACCAGTTACGGTGTAGAAGCCTTCAACATCAGTGCCCCACTTACCGATTTCAGCAACAGCCTGAACAGCGGCGGCAGATGCCACCTTGCGGTCAAGCACATCCATCAAGCGCATAACGCTCTCAAGTACGTAGCGGCTGTTCTCCTGACAATGGCGTGCGATGTCGGCAGCATTGATAAGCTGCGAAGCAACGAACGTATCAGTAGTGTCAACCGTATACGTGGTTGTTGAATCTCCGTAAGTGTTCTCTGAAGTACAAGTAAGGATGTCACCACCCTCGTTAACTTCGGTCTCAGGCAAACGCTGAATCCAACGAGCTTGAACGGTTTTTAATTTACCGCCACCGGGTGCAACCTCGGTGCGGATTAGTTTTGCGTTTTCAGGCGAAAGCAAGAACTCTAAGAAAGGCAATTGCTCACGCTGTCCAACTTCGATGAAGAGTTCGCTAAGTGACATCTGCACATTAGGACACTCCGATAGAATGCGAGAAATAGACATGATTAATGTAGTTTTTGAGAGACCTTCCAATTACAAAGGCCGGAAGTCGCGCCTACTTTGCCGCGATAAGTTGCGGCTCACTACATCATAGATGGCGCAAAGGTAATAAAAAAAGCCTGCATTTCTGCAAGCTTTCTGCCTAAACTATTGGTATGAACGAATAAAGAACGAATGTGCCGCAATATACTAAGGCAATTCGATTCTACCAAAAAAAGGTTTGTCACTTACCGACCTTCGCCCCTCGCAGCTCCAAAGCTGCCGAGCCCACCAATTCGCCGAGCCTTTCGGAGAAGGGATGCCATTACTACGAGCACAGTAAGAGTTGCCTGCATCCGTGCCGGGCTTAATCCGATAGCCTTCAGCACCAAAGTGAATCTCATTGCCTTCATCGTCTACCGCTTTATACTTCTTACCAGCGCGATCGGATGCCGTGACATTGTAGCCTTCATATTCAGGCATGGACGCTCTGTGTTAGTTTATTTTCGAGATATGTAAGCACAATCTCAAGTGCTTTTGTGAGGTCGGCAGGCGTGACCATTTCTGAAGTATTGCCTTGCCGCCAATCAGCGTGATGCTTCAATATCTTATAGGCTTGCTTGATTGTCATTTGGTGAAGAATCGAGGGTTAACTCCTTTGATGCGCTTATCTGCTTGACTCTCGAGTGGTGGGATGATAGCCTGACCCGGTCTCGGCACGCGCTGCCCAGCCGATGGGTTTTTCTGAATGATGCCCGCTGCGGTTGCCTCTGCAAGCAGCACATCGGATAAGTTAAGGAATGAGCCCGCTTTCTCTTTGGATTTCAACCGCTCTCCGCTCTTCTTATCCTTAACGAATATATTGCCATCGTCTTCCAGGTCGATTGCATACTTCTCGCCGATGGTAGCCTTAAAGCCTTTGATGGTAAACTCATTCACCGATGGGTCGAGCTTAATTGCTGAGAGCTCCTTTTCGAAGGTGTGGTTAATCTTGCTTTGCTTTTGTTCGTCTGCAATCTTAATCTTGAATTGCTCGAACTGGTTAATGGCTTCTTGCCTTGCGGTATCTACCTCGGTCAGTTTGCGCTCGAGTGATTTGTGCTTCTTCTCCCACTCCTTCACCAGCTCTTCGCTGCCTGACTTATCGGCTCGCTGCTGCCATTCTTCTTGCTGCTTTTCATAAGCCTCTCGAGCTCGCTCGGATGCCATGCGCAATACATCTTGCGCCTTCTTGTCTTTGAAATCTTCTTCGGTTAGCGTAACTCCGAAAGGCTCAAATGCTCGCTTAGCGACGTGGGCAATTGTGCCGTTAATCTTTCCGAGCTTTTCGCTTAGCTCCTTGCTGTTTACCCAGTTCTCTTGGAATTTCTCCTTTGCTTCCTCGAGGTTCTCGGCTTCGTTTAGGTTTAGAAAGTTCACTATCTCCAGTGCTTCCTCCGGTTTGATCGGCATATATGTCAGGGGTTTTAATTGGTTGCAATGTCAATTCTTTTGCGCCTTTCTTTTTGATAAGGTGCTCGGCCACCAAATCAGAGGCTTTGATTATTCGGCCATCGCTTAATATAAGGTGTCTCATATAACAAAGGTAAATAAATTTTCGTTAATCAATATATCCCTCAGACCTTGCTCGAGCTTTGACCGTATCAGGTACTTTTCGATCGGGCACTGGCACGAGATAGTGCCGACAGTTCCACCCCCCTACAAGTGTAAATATCGACTTACTATCCGTGCCGTCTATGCGCCCAGCCCATGTGCCGTCTTGTATGTCTCTGATGCCAGCACTATTCTTACCCGCGCCCCACGCTTCAATCTCCTTGCGATGGTAGATGCCGCCCTCACGATGCTCGCAGAAGGGTCGCGTTGTGGAAATCTCACCACCCAAGTATTCGTACCACTCAACACCCAGTTCATCATTGACAGCCGCTGAGTAGCTTCGGTCTGCAACGGCTTGCGCTGTGGTGGCTGTGGTCTTGATGTTGGCAAGTAGCTTTCCATCGCTGTTATCCGTGCCGGTAACGGTTGCCTCGAGTGCCTTAACCGCTTCGCGTAGTGGTGCCCGCGCTGCGATGTTAGTGGTTAATTGCTCGAGAAACGGCTGGGTAAATCGAGCATCCAAGCCACTTCCGTAGAATGTGTTAATAGCATTCTGCTTACTTATTTGCAGCAATTGCTTCTGTACTTCGGTTGGCTCAAATGCGCTCTCGAATGTTCGTGCAATCTCGTTTGTCAACTGCACCCCTTCATCAATCGAACCAAGGAACGAGCGCACCGCTTCCTTGTATTCACTACCGGCTAGCACCTTCTTGAGTTCATCAGCAATAAGGCCGATGCGCCTAATGTTGCCTTCGGTCTGCTCGATGTTACCCGCCGCGCTTACATCCATGTCATCGAGAATCGGGCGAATCTTGCGCCATATTTCGGCCTGTGTCTTAATCGCAGCCGTTGCCAGTTTATCCGGCACCGACTCGAAGAGCTTAATTTTTTGGTTTACTAACGAATCAAACGAGGCCATTCAATAGTTCCTGTTGCGCCTGTTGAATCGGGTCGAGCTGCACTGCAATCTTATCCGATGCCAAGCGGTTAAGTGCTGCAATCTGTTCGGCCATCGGTAGGTCGATGAAGCGTTGCGCATCCTCGGTCGGGATGTGATTGCGAATGAGCTCCATGATTAGCTGTGGTGCGCTGTGATGGATTACATCCTGATACTTCTCAATCGTTCCATTAGCAACGCGCAGGGCGATATCTGCCGAGCTCATTAGTAGCAATTCATCAGCGTTGAGGATTAAGTCATAAACAGCACTTGTCTCTTCATCGGTGTAGTGAATTGCCTTTATGTAATTGTAAACATTGCTGAATGTAATCGATGAAGAGACAAGTG